>ERZ773059.763-NODE-763-length-16972-cov-2.672282_pt1 | contig 16972 bp, 29 predicted proteins | sample MGYA00580514_ERZ773059 | MGnify/ENA primary metagenome ERZ773059 (study PRJEB29015, sample SAMEA2737981) | human oral metagenome | biome: human oral; feature: human-associated habitat; material: dental | place: China | collected 2056 ...
TCCAGTAGCCGTCCCAGCCGCGCGCGCGCAGTTGCGGGTGGATGGCCTTGCTGTAATCGCCGCCCTGGCAGGTGAGGATGATGTCCATCGCCGCGAGCGCGTCGAGGTTGTGCGCGTCTTGCAGGGTTTTGCCGTTACCGGCAAAGGCGGGGGCCGCTTCGCCCGCTTGCGAGGTAGAAAAGAGGGTGGTTTCGACGTGAGCGAAGTCGCCTTCTGCCTGCATCCGCTCTACGAGTACGGAGCCGACCATGCCGCGCCAGCCGACGATGCCGAGTTTTTTCATGGGGTGTTCCTCTAATTTTTGAATGGGAGCGGGGTTTTAACACTTTTGCCCACAGGCAGGCAAGCGGGGATTCAGGCGAGCCGCTTGAGGCAGGCGGTGAGCTGCTGCTGCACCAGGGTGCGGATGGCGCTGAGGTTGTCATCCGGCGCGGGAATGCGGATAAGCGGGATACCCGCCGCCGCCAGGACAATGTCCTTGATTTTGTCGTTGATGCGGGCGATGTCGCGGCTGAGGCCGTGGCCGCTGCCATCGATCTCGATAACGGCCAGCGGGCGCAGTTCGTGGTCGATGACAAGCAGGTCTACCCGTTTGCTGTTCACCGCCCAATAAGCACGACGGTCTTTGCTTTGCAGGATTTCGCCGAGGCTGACTTGCAGGAGGACTTGTTCGTTACGGCGGCGTTTTTGCACGATGTCAACAGCGGTCTGGTAGGCGGCTTTTTCGAGGCGGTTGGCGAGCGGCTTCGCCTGAAAGGGCGCACCGCGTACCGCTTGCAGGTGCTCGCGGGCGCGTTGCAGGATAGGGTTGTTCTTGTCGCTGTTTTGCCGCTGACGGCGACGCAGGCGAATGATGCCGAGGATGAGCAGCGCCGCGATGATGCAGAGGGCGACGCCGATAAGGCGGTTATGCGGCATGGTTCAGGGCAGGTGCTGCGCTTTGAGGGCGAGGGTGGCGAAGGGGATGATGGTGATGAGGGCAAAGAGGCTGAAGGCGCCGAGCAGGGCGTAATGGCCGCCGATGGCGAGGCCGAGCAGGTTATCGTGCCCGGCGGTGACGCCGATGATGAGGATAGGGATGTAGAGCGGCACGACGATAAGGAAGCGCAGGAAGGTACCGTGCGTTTGCGCAAGCGTCAGCACGGCGCCGAGCGCGCCGATGAGCAGCAGCGGCAGGCTGCCGAGGGCAAGCAATGCGGCGGTGGCGGGGATGTTTGCGGCAGGAATATGCAGCATCAGCGCAAGCAGCGGCAGGATGGCAAGAAGCAGCAGGGTGAAGCGCAGCCAGGCGGCGGCGAGTTTGGCGGGCAGGAGTAGCCACAGGTCGGGCAGGTGGAGGCGATCCTGACTGAGTGTGCCGTCGGCGTAATCGGCGGCGAAGAGTTGTTCGCCGGCAAGCAGGGCGGCAAGCAAGAGCGCAATCCACAGCGCGGCAGGAGCGATGCGCAGCAGGGTGTCGTTATCCGCACCGCTTGCGAGCGGGAAAAGGATGATAGTGAGGGTGTAGAAAAGGAGCGGTTGCAGGATGGTCTGCGGGTTGCGCAGGCTGGTGTGCAGTTCGCGGCGGATGAGGGTGGCAAGCATGGGGCAGGCGGTGATAACGGGGCGCGCAAGGATATACCCAGCGCACGGTGTGTGTCATACGCTTTTTGCCGCCGGTTTGTTATCGCGCCGTTTCGCGGCATAATGCCGCTGCGACTTTGTCGCTCAATCCATAAACATCAAGGAGTTAACGGATGAAATTGCAAACCCTCGGACTGAGTATCACCACCGCCCTCTTGCTGGCTGCTTGCGGCGGCGGCAGCAGCGACAACAACACCCCGGCTGACCCGCAAAAGCCCTCCAACCCACAAAAGCCCTCTACTCCGCAAAAGCCTTGTGGGGGACTGTTTAAATGTGCATAAAGAGGAAGAGGAAAAATCGGCGCCAAATTTTGGTGGTCAGCCCAATAACGGCGCCGGTTGCGGGGAAATGCAGGGTGGCGGGAAGGCGCGGAAAGGATATGCATAGGAACGCGCAAAAAACGGGCAAAACTTGCGCTGTTGCGTTGCTTATTTGTGCATAAATTGCGCGGCGTTTAAACGGATTTAAAAAGCGGGTGAAGCGGCTGTTAAGGCCGCTTTTTTTTGTAGGCGCGTGGCGGGTCAGTAGAGGTCGAAGGACGCGTTAACGACCTGCCCGCATACCTCGAAATCTCCGTGGTTGAGCTCGGCACGCGGGATGTCGAACGGCTCGTAGTCCGGGTTGTCCGAAATCAGGCGTAAAGCGCCGGTCGGTATCCAGCGGGTACGTTTGATCCATAGGCGATCGCCAATGCGGATCACGAAAATTTTGCCGTCCACCGGCATGCGGTGGCGCAAGTCAATCACAATGGTGGCGCCGTCGGGGACGGTCGGGGTCATGCTGTCGCCTTTAGTGAAGATGGCAGCGAGCCGGTTGGTGTCAAGACCGCGCTCTCTTATCCATTGGCGGCGGAACGCAAGGTAGCGGTCGGGTTTGACGGCGCCATCCGTGAACATTCCGTGTCCGGCGCTGGCCTCGATGTCATATGCGGCGATGTAGGCGTAGTCATCGTCATTACTCGCGAGGTATTCCGATCGTTGACCCGTCAAGAGCTCCCACGGGTGCGTCCCGTAAATCTGTGCCAACTCAAACAAGTTATCAAGGCTAGGCTCCCGCTCTCCCGCCTCCCATGCTTGCAGCGAACTACGCGAGAAGCCCGTAGTAGCGCGTTCAACTACGGCATCTCTAGATAATTTCGTGCCTTCGCGGGCAGTTTTCAGCCTGTCGCCCAGTTTCACCCTGCCGTCGAAGAGCGAGAGTGGTGCGGTTTCAGGTTGTGTAGTCATAAGGTGCAACTCGCAGGAAACCAAAAATCCCGGTTTCAGGTTTATCTAAGGTGTTGAACAGGCAAGCAATTAACCCATAAACAGGTTTTATTGCTTAAAATTAACCTGAAAACAACCTGTTTCTACTTTTTGGCAACTTGGTTTCAGGTTATTATGTGCGCATCAGGTAAGCAAAACAGGTGAATAAATGCGCACAAATATAGTTACAAAAAAAGTGCCAGGCGACTGGCACCCCGCCGACATCATTGCCGGCCTGAAAAAGGCCGGAACCAACATGTCGGCGTTATCAGAGGCAAACGGCCTAAGCCGGAGCGCTCTACGGAACGCGCTTTATCGGAGATACCCCAAAGCGGAACGCATTATTGCCGCGACAATCGGCGTCTCTCCGGCGGTGATATGGCCGAGTAGGTATAGCAAGTAAGCCGGGCCAGATATGAACCCGAAATCAGGTTACACCGCGCAAGAGTTGGCCGATTTGCGGTTAGTAAGTCTGCCACAAACGCGCCCCGGTGTCACGAAGAAGGCGAAGCGGGAGGGGTGGCCGATGCAAGAACGCGCCGGTCGCGGCGGCGGTAATGAATACGCCCTCTCGTCACTACCAGCTGAGGTGCAGGCCGAGATACGCGAGCGTCACCTGCAAGCGCTTGCCAAGCAAAACCCCGTCGTCGTCCGCGAGGTGAAACACCTTGATCGCGACCTCGGTGCGTTAAGCGACAAGCAGCGCGCCGTAGCGGATGCACGGATGGCGCTGGCGCGCTATGTGCGCGAGGTGGAGGCCGTCTGCAAAACGCGGCAGGAAGCGGTGCGGCGTGTGAGTGAATTAAGCCGCGCTGGTGAGCTGCCCGGCGACCTCAACCGGCAGTGCGCCATCGCCTGCGCGCGCAAGGGGGGCAAGCCGGGCGTGGGGACACGCGTCCTCTACCAGTGGCTGCTGGATGAGGAGCTGTGCGACAACGGCGCCGAGCGGCTGCGCGCCCTCGCCCCGCAAAAGCAGGGGCAGCCGCCCATCACCCTGACACGACGCGAATGGCTGCCGGAGTTTTTGGGCGTGTACCGCAACACCAACGGCGTCTGTATCGCCGAGGCTTACCGCAGCTTTGCAAAGGCCTACGCGGCACGACATGGCGCGGCGCTGCTGCCCAGCCTCGGCGTGGTGGAAACGGTAATGAGCCAAATGCCCGCCTATATCCGCGAGCAGGGGCGGATTACCGGGGCGCGGATGCGCGCTCTTAAAACCTACACAAAACGGGACTGGTCCAGCCTTAAAAACAATGACGTGTGGGTTGGTGACGGGCACTCGTTAAAGATGAAGGTTAAGCACCCCGACCACGGTCAGCCGTTTGTGCCGGAGCTCACCCTGATTATGGACACCGCCTGCCGCTACATCGTCGGCTGGTCGCTGTCCTACGCCGAGAGCTGCATCGCCGTCGCCGATGCCCTGCGCCACGCGATGACGAAGAACGGCATCCCTGCCATGTACTACTCGGACAACGGCGGCGGGCAAACGAACAAGACGCTGGACGCCGACATCAGCGGCATCTTTGACCGCCTCGGCATCCACCACGAGACCGGCATCCCGGGCAATCCGCAGGGGCGGGGCATCATCGAAAGAGTCATGAAGACGCTGGCGCACACCATCGCGCGCCAGTTTGCAACCTACCACGGTCCGGGCGCCGACCGCGACACGGTGCGGCAAATCCACACCGCTACCGCGTCGCTGGCCAAGGCGCAGCGCGAGGGCAAACAGGAACTCACGCCGAAGCAGGCATGGGCGCAGGGCAAGTTGCCGTCATGGGACGACCTGCTGAAAACCGTCGCAGCGGCGGTCAACTGGTACAACGAGGAGCACCAGCACCGCGAACTGGGCGGAATGACGCCGGCACAGATGCGGACGCACATCTTCGCGGAGATGACGGACGACGAGTTTCACCCGCTGACCGAGGTCGAGGCGCGGGACATGTTCAGACCCGGCTTCCGCCGCGTCGTACAACGCGGCTGGCTGACCGTGCTGAACAACCAGTACTGGCACAGCGCCCTCGAAGCGCGCGACGGCGAGACCGTACTGGCGCTGATCGACCAGCACGATCCGGCGCTGGCGATCATCCGCGACCTTGATGGGCGCTGGCTGTGTGACGCCAGGCTCGACGGCAACAAGCGCGCCGCCTTTCCGGAGTCGCTGGTCGAACGTAGCCGCCGACAACGCGCCGAACGCCGCCTGCGCAAGCTCGACGACGAGCGCGCCAAGGCTATCGCCGAAACCCGCCCCACCCTCGAACACGAAAAGACGCAAACCCTCCACGACCTGCTCGGTACGGGCGGGGGCGCGGCGGAACAAGAGACCCAATACCAGCTTTTGAAAAGCATGATGTGATGTGAGGACAACATGAACATGAATGAACAACTGCGCGCCTACATGGATGCGCACGGCCTGACCCAGCAACAGACAGCGGCCAAGCTGGACGTGTCCAGCGCAACGATCAACCAGTACTTGCAAGGTAAGTACAAAGGCGACACCGCCGCCCTGGACGGCAAAGTTGCGCAACTGATTGCGCGTGGGCGTGAGAAAGCCAAAACCGTAAACATCGGCTTTGTACCAACGAAAACCGCCGCGCATATCCAAGAAGCTGCCTCCCTGGCACACGCACTCGGAGAAATCTACATCGTGATTGGCGAGGCGGGGCTGGGGAAGACGGTCGCCCTGCGCGAATACGCGACACAACATAAAGATGTCCTGCTGATAGAGGTCGAGCCGACCTATAACGCCAAGGCGATGCTGCAAACGCTGATGACCGCTCTCGGCTTACAACCGGTGCGAACCAACCACGACATGATGATGGCAATCACTGACAGATTGCGCGGCAGCGAACGCCTGATTATCGCTGACGAGGCCGAATTACTGGGACACAAACCTTTGGAGATTTTACGCCGCATTCACGACCTGAGCGGGGTCGGGCTGGTACTGGCCGGAATGCCACGCCTGCGCGCCAATCTGCGCGGGGCGCACGGCGAATACAAACAATTATTCAGTCGGGTCGGCTTTTGCTGCGACCTGAAAAACGCCCTGCCCGCCGAGGACATCGCAAAAATCAGCGAGGCCGTACTCGGTAGCAGCGAACACAACGAACTGCTCTACCAAGTGAGCGGCGGCAACGCCCGCCGCCTCGCCAAACTGCTGCGGGGGTCGCTGAAAATCGCTGACAACCACGGCTGCCCCGTGGACGAGGCGCTGATTAAACGCATGGCAGAGATGCTGATTGATTAAACGGAGGACACCCATGAAAAACGATCCCTTATTGCAAGCCCTGACCGCGTGGGCACAAGCTGCCGCCGTGCTGGGACGGGAACTGGCGCGGGAAGGCCGCACCCGCATCGAGACGCAGGTGGAATGCGGCGACGGCAAGCGCGCCGTCGCTACGCTGACCTTACGCGGTGCCCCCGCTGCCAGCGTTGTCAAGGAGGCCGCCGCATGAACCGCGCAGACGCCGAAAAACAACTGTGGGCAGACTTCCGCCGTGCGGTACAGGAACGCGATTACGACCTGCTTATTCCCTACCACGAAGACTTGCGCCCCCTCGCGGACAAACTCAACGCCATGCTGGCCGACATCCAAAACCGCATGACGTGTGCGCTGCAAATCGCGCAGGACATTTGCGGCGATGAGCCCCGAATTGAATCCGTCCGTAATGCGGCGAAGTGGCAAGGGGGCGCCGTGGAGATTGTCCTGACTTTTGCTGACCGTGCCCGTGCGGCGATGAATATTGGCGTGAGCAGCATTTACAGCCTCTTTTACTACGGCGACGACTACGACAACGCCCTTGTGACCACAAAAACCAGCCGCTATGCCGACATGACCGCAGACGACAGTATCGACACCCTTGCCCGCCGGCACCTCGACTGGCTGCGCGCAGAAAACCGCGCCTTGCAACAGTATCTGGCCGAGCGCCGCGCGGCGCAGGCCGATTTGCCCTTAACCAACCCTTAAACCCACCCTGACAGGAGACTAAACATGGCAAAACCCAGCAACAAACGCCTCAAAGCCGCGACCCTTGAAGCCCCGCAAAGCCGCGAGGAAACGCAAAGCTGGATCAAAGAACTGGGCGACGTGCAGCGCGAACACGCGCGCATCAGCGCCGACCTCAACGACCAGATCGCCGCTCTTACCGAAGCGCACAAGCCCGCCCTGAACGAACGCGCCGACCGCATCAAAGCGCTGCAACAAGGGATACAGACATGGTGCGAGGCGCACCGCGCCGAACTCACCGCTGGCGGCGGCAAGACCGTCAACCTGATTACCGGCGAGGTGAGCTGGCGGCAGCGCCCGCCATCCATCGCCGTCCGGGGCAATGATGCCGTCCTCGAAAACCTGCGCAGCCTCGGTCTCTTCCGCTTTATCCGGGAAAAAGAAGAAATCAACAAGGAGGCGCTCCTCAACGAACCGGACATCGCGGCGGGCATCGCCGGCGTCAGCGTCATCAAAGGCAAAGAAGACTTCGCCATTGTGCCCTTTGAAGTGGAGACACGGCCATGACCGCCGAACAACAACTGGGACTGGCCGAAGCGCAACTGCTCGGCTATGGCCGCCACCGCGCCGGCGAAAACCTGACAACGCTGGTGGACGCGATGGGACTGACGCTTGCCGAATGGCAACAGTTACAAAGCGACTACGTCATGCCCTACCTGAGCGATGACGACCGCGCCACCATCACCCGACACCTGCAAAACGAGGCGGCGGCCTGAGCGCTGCCGCCAAGGAACGATAACCATGAAAATCCCCTCTCGAAAACTGACAGCGGCACGCCTCTTTACTGCCAGCCGCAGCGACCCCCGCGCCTATCTCTACGGCGTGCTGTTTGACTATGACGGCGACCGTATCGTCGCCAGCAACAGCCGGGGGCTCTGCGTCATCCCGCACGCCTTCGGCGCCAACAAACCGACCGGACGGGCGCTGTATCTCCTGCCGCGTGGCAGCCTCGGCGACTACTGCGAGCTGATGGACGGCACGTTGACCACCTACAACCGCCGCGACGAAGAGCAGGAGCGTTACCAGCTCTTTGCCCAAGATGCCGGCAAATATCCGCATTTTGAGCGTCTGCTCCCTACCACCGATGCCGCGCCACAAAACGGACAAATCTGTCTCATCAGTGACAGCCTGCGCCTCCTCGCCCGCATACTGCCTGCGGGCTGCCCGATACAAGTGACGGTATATGGAGACGAGGCGGAGAACAACGATATTGTCGAAGTCCGCGCAAATGACGGCGACAACTACGAAGAGTTGGCGGGGATGCGCGTCATCCTCGGCCCCACCCGCTGGACGAGGAAAGAACTATGAACCTCCTGCACATTCTCCTCCGCCGCCGCCGCGCATCGCTGCGCTATCACGTCGCCGCCGACGGCAGTGTCACCATCCGTCAGGGCTGGCACCGTGTGTACCTATCGCACAGCGACTACCTACTCCTCAGCCAAATCAAAGGATGGCAGCAATGAACATCCGCTGTCCCTGCTGTGGCGCGGTGAACAGCCTTGACGCCCTCATCGCCCACGATGACGCCCGCGCTGCCCTGGACCGGCTTGCCGACCTCGGCGGCGAGCTGACCCGCCTCCTCGTCCGCTACTGCGGCCTGTTTAGGCCGGATAAATCCGTGCTCTCCATGCCGCGCCTCGCGAAACTGCTCACCGAACTGCAAGCCGGTATAGACGCCGGACGCATTGAGCGGGGTGGCAAAACCTGCGACGCGCCACCGGAAGCGTGGCTGTGGGCACTGCAACAAGTGCTGGAGGCGCGCGATAGCGGCCGCCTCGTGCCCCCACTGAAAAACCACGGCTACCTCTACACCGTGCTGGCTAACTGGCAACCGGAAGCAGCGGTAAGCAGCGGCGGCAATACGGTGCGGGTCATGGAGACCGCGCCGAGCAAAACCAGAGGTGGTCTTGCCTCTCTTGCCAGTATGAAACGCTAAGGACGCCTCATGTCAGCCCTGCCTAAAGCCGTACATAACGCCGTTATCGACGGCATCCAGCGCCTCTATGCTCTGCGTCTCGAAGGCGCGCCGCCCGCCGACAGCCTGCAAGCCACCGCCACCGTGTGGCTGGACGCCCTCGGCTACAAGCGGACGTGGCGCGAGGATGACGCCGCGCGTGTCGCCCGCGCCTTTGCCGGCCTGTGCGCCGCCTGCCGCCGCTGGCCGTCACCGGCGCAGTTTTTTGACCACCTGCCACCGCCTCCGCCACCACCGGCACTACCTGCACCGCTGCTGACAGCGGCAGACCATCAGGACAACGCCGCCTGGCTGACAAGGCTCGTTGACAAACTGCGCTGGGGGCGGACATGACCCGCGATACGACTGCTGCGGTTATTGCCGCCGTAGCCTGCCACCTGCTGCAAACAGCGGTGGACATCAAGCGCGGCGAGCGCAAGGTGCCGCAAGAACTACGCGCCGCCATCAACAAATTGCAAGCCATATTGCACGACATGGAGACCCCATCATGACCATGACACCCGCCCAGGCAGCCCACCGCAAAAACCTGCTTAAAGTCATCCACACCGCGCGCCGTGCGCTGATGATGCAGGAGGACGACTATCGCGCCCTGCTGGCGCGCACCGTCGGCAAAAACAGCGCCGCCGACTGCACCCTACCGGAGCTTAAAGGCGTGATTGACGCCCTGCGCCGTCTCGGTTTTACGCCGGCGCGCGGCCGCGCCGCTCGTCCGCGTGTAGCGCCGGAAAACCGCGTCATCCTCGACAAAATCGGCGCCATCCTTGCCGATAAACAGCTGCCGTGGGCCTACGCGCACGGTATGGCCAAGAGAATGTTCAAGCGCGAGCGTGTCGAATGGCTGCGTCCACCGGAGCTGCACAAACTGATGCAGGCACTGGCCGTCTATCAACGGCGGGGGGCGGGACATGACCACTGACATTGGACAAGTGCGCGGCCTGCTCAACGACACCATCCGCGACATCATTGACCTGATCGGCCTGGATGCCACCACCCGTCTCGTCGAACACCTCGGCGGTACCAGCTTTGACATGCCGCGCGGCAGCCGCGACAGCCGCCGCCTGCGTATCCTGCAAGAAATCCTCGGCGCGGACCAAATCAGCGCCCTGCTGGAAATTTACGGCGGCGCCCAACTCTACATCCCGCGTTGCGACGCCGCCCTGCGCGCCCTGCGTAACGCCAGATTCCGCGCCGAAGTACAGGGCGCGGTCGCCGCCGGCAACAGTCAGAAAATGGCGGTACAACTGCTCGCACCCAAATACGGCTTCAGCGAGCGCCGCGCCTATGACATCCTGAAAGAAACCGCGCCATTGCCGCAGCCTGCCCTATTTACAGAATAACCCGGCGGAATGGGTTCCCGTCTGCCGGTTTAAACCACCCTTAACCGCCGCGTAAAGCGGCTTTTTTTATGCTTTTGCGCCCACAGCCGCACACTTTCCTCGATCACCGCCGCCCGCGAGTTGGCCCTAGCATTTTCCGGCCTTTAATTTTTGTGCATAAACACCGAAAAAAACGCTAGGATGGCAGCAAAAACCACCGGAAAACATCATGCTGCCGCCCTATAACGACTGGGTGAAAACCCTTGCTGCTGACTGCGATACTTCAGGCTTCGCCTTGCCGCCGCGTTTGCTTGATATTGCCTACCGGCAAATCGTGGTAGAGGGTGAGGTGGCTTTTGGCATCAATACCGATACCGCCGCCATCAGAAACAAGATAATTAACGGATTGCGGCGTAGTGACGATATGGCCGCATTAGGTGCGGGGCTTTACCTCTATACTCAAAAACAGCCGCTGCAATGGCCGCTATACGACCGCTGCCTGCGTATCTGTAAAGAATATGACCTTTACCCGGATGCCTACTGCTATCTGCTTGAGGCCCCCCACAAACCCGTCAGCGTGGCGGAAGCCGTGCCAACCCTCAAAGTAGCGGTGATGAAAGAATTGCTGCTGGCACACGGTATTACTCCGGTCGGGAAACGCGCCGACATAGAAAAACAGGTGAGCGCAGGGTTAACCCTGGAACAACTGGGCGGCGCCGTCATGCCGCATCTTGCCAGCGAACGCGCGCACTTTACCGCCCGTTGCCACAAAGAGGCCTATGCCGCCTTATTGCGCATGATCCTGCACCGTGCCTACTTCCTGCGGCGGCTGGCCAAATGGCCGCAAAAAGTCTTCCCGTGCATCGAACTGGGGCGGATAACGGCAGAAGAAGCCGCTTTTGCCCAGCATATTGTGGACGGCGGCTATGACAGTGTGCTGGACGGCAGCAACATCATGCGTCTGCTCCCGCTTTATCCCGGTGATATGGTCGAAATCTATTTCAGGGTGCGCGGCACAGCGGCCAACCTGTAAATCCATCCACTGAAGGCCGGCAACTGACCGCCTTTACCTACGAACCGCACAATGCCCCCTGAACAAACAGGGGGCTTTTTTATGGCTGATAACACCATTAAACGCATCATCATCCACTGCGCCGCCACGCCCAATGGCAAACGGCTCGGCAACGAGCGGCAAACCGCCGCGCAACGCATCGACGATATGCACGCACGGCGCGGCTTTGCCCGCCGCCCGTGGCATATCAACGCCTTTAACCCGCATCTACGGGCAATTGGCTACCACTACATTATCGACACCGACGGCACGTTGGAGAGCGGCCGTGCTGAGGGCGAGATCGGGGCGCATGTCAAGGGCTACAACACCGGCTCCATCGGCATCTGCATGGTTGGCACCACCGCCTTTACCAAAGCGCAATGGGCGGCGCTGGCGGAAATCGTGCAGAACCGCGCCCGCCGCTATCCCGACGCCATCATCTGCGGGCACCGCGACCTCTCGCCCGACCTGAACGGCGACGGCAAAATCACCGCGAACGAATGGATCAAACTCTGCCCCGGCTTTGACGTCGCCGAATGGCTGGAAGAAGGGATGCAGCCGCCGCCCGACCACACCACAGAGGAGGTCGTATGAGCCCGCGCCTGCTCGAACTCGTCAGCAACAGCGACGGGCGGCTCTCGACCACCGCCACCGTGCAGCTATGCGGCTTTGCCGTGCTGGCGCTGGTGCTGCTGGTGAGCGTCATCCTTGACCGCGCGAGCGCCACCGACCTCTACGCCTGGTTTGCCGCCTACTGTGGCGGCCTGACCGTGAGCAAGGGAGCGGTAACCGCCTACCGCGAGCGCAACAAAGGGGGCAACGATGATTGAGATGACCCTGCTCGCGATGCTGCTTGCCTACTCCATCTACATCACTTGGCAAGAGGCAAAAATCGGTTATCTGAAATCCCGTATCGAATGGCGGAACGCGGACTGCGCAACCCAAGCGCAGACCATCGAAGACCTCAAAGCCGAGCTGGCTGCCGCGCACACCGAACTGGCGCGGATTAAAGACATTGCCGAGTCCACCTTGCAAAGCAAAGGAGGTCGCGATGACGCTTAACCTTATCCTCGCCGCTGCCGCCGTCTGCGGCCTGCTGTTAGGCCTCCTTAAACGGCAGACGGCGCGCTTGCGCCACGCGCGGGCACAGCTCGCCGACTGCGAGCAGCGCCTTGCCGCCACCGCCGCGCAGCTCGCCGCCGTACGCGACCGCGCCGCTATTACCGCCGATGTGCAGCATATGGATGATGCCGCCGTACAGGAGGGACTCGCCGATGACTACCGCGACTAATACCCCTCCCGGTAAATCGTCTGCGTGTGTTGGCGCGTCTCGCCGTATTACACATACTGTCTTCGCCGCGCCGCCTTCGCAGCCAAATTCCCGGAATGGGTATGCAACCCTCCTCCTCGCGCTGCTGCTGACCGGCTGCGCCAGCCGTGCGCCGGTCATCATTGACAGCGCCTGCGACCGTTTCGCCGTTATTTATCCCTCGCGGCAGGACACGATGGAGACGCAGCGGCAAATCCTCATTCATAACCGTGCCTGGCGTGCCGCCTGCATCGGCGGCAAGGTTGTGCCATGACGCAAGAACAGCTGTTTAACACCATCATCAGCCTGCTGATTGCCATCGGCTGGTACTGGGTGCGCGGCATTGACAAGAAGCAGGACGAAGACAAGCAGCGCATGGACAGTATTGAACGCCAGCTCAATACCGAGCTGCGCACCATCGGTGAGCATTACCAGCGCCGCGATGATGCCAAAGAGCAATTTAACCGCCTCTATGACCTCGTGAACGAGGTCAAGGGGCAAACACAACGGATTAACGACAAACTCGACAACAAGGCAGACAAAACATGAGCAACATCATCATGACCGACAAAAAACAGCAGGAGCCGACATTTGCCGACATGATGCTGATCCTGCGCGAAATCCGTGCGCAAAACGAGCGCCTGCTCACCCGTATTGACACCCTTGAGCGCTCACAGACGCGGCGCGCAGCCGTGGTTGGCTTTGCCGGTGGCATCCTCGGCGGCGGTATCGTCAACGTCGGCATCGCTCTGCTGCGCGGCAAATACGGGATGTAGAACATGGCGCACGATCAGGCGACAAAGGACAAACTGCGCAGGCTCTACGTCTTTGAGCGCCTCTCGCTGGAAATTGCGGCGGGGCAGTGCGGCGTGTCCTTTGCCACCGCGCGCCGCTGGAAAGACAAAGCCGAAACCGCCGGTGACAATTGGGAAAAACTGCGCGCCGCACACACGATGGCCGGCAAGGACCTCGAAGACATCGCGCGGCAACTGCTCACCGACCTCGTCCTGCAATTCAAGGCAACAATGGATGCGCTCGCCCGCGAAGACATCCCCGCCAGTGAGCGGGTGACGCTCCTGACCTCGCTCTCCGACAGCTACAACAAGGCAATTTCTGCCAACAAAAAACTGCTGCCGGAAACCTCACGCCTCGCTGTGGCACTGGAAGTGCTGGAAAAATTTGCCGGTTGGCTGAAAACAAAACGTCCCGAACTGCTCGGCGCGTTTCTCGACGAACTCGAACCTTTTGGGGCTATGCTGGAAAAAGAACTGAAATAAGGAGCAGCCCATGACGCGCGTTTACTTTCATTACGAACTGGCCGCTGTGGTGCGGATGCTGCACATCCACGCGAGCGAAATAGCCACCTACCACAAGCCGGACGGCAGAGCGTGGACCATCATCACTATCCGCCACCGCGTCGTATGCGTGAGCTGCGACAACCCGCAACGGCCACGCTACGAGTTGACCGTGGGCGGCGAGACCGTGCCGCACGATTGCGCCAACTTCGCCGCGTTTTTGGAACGGGTCAGGACGGAGACGGAAAAACTCCTCAATCCCGCTGGTGAAGCATGAAAAAAGTCGAATTTTTTGAAAATCTCGCCGCGCTGTCGGCGTCGTTGCGTGCCAATATTGAGGCACACTATGCGGGCTGGGACGACAGCGCTCAGGCGGTGGCGGCACGGCGCAAGCTGGTCTTCGACCCGCGCGCGGGCTATGACTACTTTGTCGCCCACTATTTCCCGCATTACACACGCCATCCGGAGCGCAGCGACCTGCACCGCTACCTCTTTGACCGTCTGCCGCGCATCCTGCAAAGCCCGAAAAGCGAGCTGGACGCCATCGCTGCGCCGCGTGGTGAGGCCAAATCCACCCTCGTCACCCAACTCTTTACCCTGTACTGCCTCGTCACCGGGCAAAAGCATTACGTCGTGCTGATTATGGAGAGCATCGACCAGGCTTACCCGATGCTGGAAGCGATCAAAGTCGAGCTGGAAGCCAATCCGCGTCTGCGCATTGATTTTCCCGACGCCGCCGGCAAGGGGCGGGTGTGGCAGGCGGGCACCATCGTCACCGTCAACAACATCAAAATCACCATCGCCGGCAGCGGCAAAAAGCTGCGCGGTCTGCGCCACGGCGCGCATCGCCCCGACCTGGTCATCCTCGACGACCTCGAAAACGACGAGCAGGTGCGCAGCGCCGAGCAGCGCGACAAGCTGCACAACTGGCTGACCAAGACCGTGCTGCCGCTGGGAGCCGCCGGTGAAAAGCTGGACGTGGTCTATATCGGCACCATCCTCCACTACGACAGCGTCCTTGCGCGCACCCTCAACAACAAGGCGTGGACGACGGCGCGCTTTAAGGCGCTGCTCAAACCACCAAGCGACATGGTGCTGTGGGACGAATGGGAAAGCCTCTATCTGTCCAGCGGCGAGGCCGCCGCCGACCGTTATTACCACGAGCACCGCACCGCGATGGACGCTGGCGCGGTGGTGAGCTGGGCGGCGCGACCGCTTTTGGCACTGATGAAAATTCGCGCCCGCGACGGGCATGCCACCTTCGACAGTGAATACCAAAACGACCCGGTCAGCGGCGAGGACGCCCCCTTTGCCCATGTCATCCAGTACTGGGGAGAGCTGCCGCACGACCTCGTCTATTTTGGCGCGGTGGACCCCTCTTTGGGCAGAGCGGGCGCAGTGCGCGATCCGTCCGCCATCCTTGTCGGCGGCTACGAACGCGGGAGCGGCACGCTTTACGTCGTCGAGGCGCAAATCAAAAAACGTCTGCCCGACCGCATCATCAGCGACGTCATTGCCCTACACCAGCGCTACCGCTGCCTGGTGTGGTTTGTCGAGGCGGTGCAATTCCAGGAATTTTTGCGGACGGAGCTTATCCGCCGCAGTGCCGCGCAGGGCACCCCCGTCCCGGCGCGTGCGGTCAGTCCGCACAGCGACAAGATGCTGCGCATTGAGTCTTTGCAGCCGCACATGGCGAACGGTCTGATCAAGCTGCACAGCGAGCAGGCGACGCTCATCAGCCAGCTGCGCCATTTTCCCAAGGCGGCGCATGATGATGGACCAGATGCGCTGCAAATGCTTTGGGCGGGCGCAACCAGCAACGCTGCGCCGATTGAATGGCACAGCACGGCAGATGATGATTTTGATGATAGGGAATGGAAAAGTAAATGGGCGCGTTAAGGCAGCCTGAAAAAGCATTTACCCTTGGTGTTTAACCCCCCTTTTAAACACGGCATAAAACATGGCAAAAAAAGCGAAATTTAACCCCAAAACCCCCGCGCAAAAGCCCACCCCAGAAGCTCAGCGGCAAACGCAAGAGGCGCGGATTACCGCCAACGGGCGGGTGATTGCGGAGCATCCTTCCACCTTTATCACGCCTGCCAAACTGCGCGCGCTGTTTGAGGATGCCGAGGGCAACGACATTCAGGCGCAGCATGAGCTGTTTGCCGATATGGAAGAGCGCGACAGTGCGATTGCCGCTGCGCTTGCCACGCGCAAGATGGCAGTGCTGGGGCTGGACTGGCGTGTTACCGAGCCTCGCGGGGCGAACCCTGCCGAGCAGCAGCTTGCCGAGGCGGCGCAAAGCTATTTTGACAACCTTGCCCATTTGGATGATTTGCTGATGGATTTGATGGATGCGGTGGGGCATGGCTTTGCCGCGCTGGAAATTGCATGGCAGCTGCAAGGCAGCCTGAATTGTCCCGCGCGGTTTACTCCCACCCCGCAAAGCTGGTTTCGCTGGGACGACCACGACAACTTGCTGCTCAAAACCCCCGACCATCCAACAGGCGAGCCGTTGTGGGCGATGGGCTGGGTGGTGCATCGGCATAAAAACCGCAGCGTGCAGGCGGCGCGGGGCGGGCTGTTTCGCACGCTGGCTTGGTTGTATATGTTTAAGCACTATTCGGCGCACGATTTTGCCGAGTTTTTGGAGCTTTACGGCATGCCGATTCGCATCGGCAAATATGGCGCGGGCGCGACCGAAAAGGAAAAACAAACCCTGCTGCGCGCCGTTGCCGAAATCGGGCACAACGCGGCGGGCATTATGCCCGAGGGCATGATGATTGAGCTGCACCAAGCGGCATCGGGCACAACGGCGGGCAATAACCCGTTTATGACCATGATTGAATGGTGCGAAAAATCCGCCACGCGGCTGATTTTGGGGCAAACCCTAACCAGCGGGGCGGACGGGCGCGCCAGTACCAACGCGCTGGGGCAGATTCACAACGAAGTGCGCCATGATTTGCTGGTGGCCGATGCGCGGCGTTTGGCGCAAACGATTAACCGGCAGATTTTAGAACCCTTTTTGCGGGTGAATTTTGCCATCGACGAAGATACCCGCCTGCCGCAGTTTGAATTTGACACGCGCGAAGCGGCGGATTTGGCGGCGATTGCCGAGGCGTTGCCGAAATTGGTGGATGTGGGCGTGCAAATCCC
>ERZ773059.766-NODE-766-length-16950-cov-27.356496_pt1 | contig 16950 bp, 17 predicted proteins | sample MGYA00580514_ERZ773059 | MGnify/ENA primary metagenome ERZ773059 (study PRJEB29015, sample SAMEA2737981) | human oral metagenome | biome: human oral; feature: human-associated habitat; material: dental | place: China | collected 2056 ...
TAAGTTTTTCAAAGCCCAACTTTGAGAAAACGTCCATAATGTGATAAATTCCACCGAAAGAAGTGATATTCTCGTTTTTAATTGCTACCTTTGTCATGTCAGATATTTGCTTACTTGTTATGTTTACAGCACCAAGATAGGTGAAATTTCTGACATATCCAAGTGTTTTGAGAACTTTGTTTCTCAGGCACTTGGAGTTCTTACAAGAATTTATGCTGCGGAATTAAGGTATTTTAGAAACATATTTTTCCGTAAAGTTATGTACCTTTGTCGGCAAATAAAGATATTCTCGTCAAACAAATATAAATAATATAAACATGGAAAAAAACAGAAAAAAACAAATCGTAGTTTTGAGTATAGCTTTAGTTTGCATTTTCATCTTGGTATTTTCATTGTTCCATAAATCAGCGACAAAAGATAGCGCAAATCCTCCTTTAACAAATGTTTTGACTGATAGCATTTCTCAAATTGTCTCAGCTTGTCCTGGCGAAATTGGTGTGGCGGTTATTGTTAATAACAGAGATACGGTTAAGGTCAATAATAAGAGTGTTTATCCTATGATGAGTGTGTTTAAGGTTCATCAGGCATTAGCTCTTTGTAATGACTTTGACAATAAAGGAATTTCACTTGATACCTTAGTAAATATAAATAGGGATAAACTTGACCCAAAGACTTGGAGTCCTATGCTGAAAGATTATTCAGGGCCAGTCATATCATTGACAGTGAGAGATTTGCTGCGTTATACTCTTACTCAGAGTGACAACAATGCAAGCAACCTTATGTTTAAGGATATGGTTAATGTCGCTCAAACAGATAGTTTTATAGCCACACTCATTCCTCGTTCAAGTTTTCAGATAGCTTATACGGAAGAGGAAATGTCGGCTGACCATAACAAGGCTTACTCTAACTATACATCTCCTCTTGGTGCTGCAATGTTGATGAATCGTTTGTTTACTGAAGGTCTTATCGATGATGAGAAACAAAGTTTCATTAAGAATACGTTAAAAGAATGCAAAACAGGTGTAGATAGGATAGCAGCTCCACTTCTTGATAAAGAAGGGGTTGTTATAGCGCATAAGACAGGTTCAGGTGATGTTAATGAAAATGGTGTTCTTGCAGCTCACAATGATGTTGCCTATATATGTCTGCCTAATAATATCAGTTATACCTTAGCGGTATTTGTTAAGGATTTCAAGGGAAATGAATCACAAGCGTCACAATATGTTGCGCATATATCAGCTGTAGTATATTCTTTATTAATGCAAACTTCAGTAAAATCTTAAACTGCACTTGCTTTGATAATTAATGATAAACAATCTAAAAGCACTCTAATCGTTATCGGAGTGCTTTTAGATTACTAATCAAATTGCTTCTATTATAATTTGAATCCTCTACTTTTTCTTTCTTCCTGTTGCGGCACTCTTGCTCCATATCTAAGCCTGTGCCATTGCTCCCTGAACCAGTCGGCAATCGGCTTCCTGTTTATTGTCAGGTTCAGCCTGCTTTCATCGTCAGGGTCATTTTCCACCCTTAAAATATCATCCTTTATATCAAAGTTCCGCCTGTGTTGCTCGGAATAGATTTTACCGCTACATTTCAGGGCTTCTTTTTTGACTATAAGACTTTCAGTCATTTCTTTAGAGAATCCCAGCATGGCACAAAACTTTTCCATGCGCAGCATTTCCCTGAACATCGGAAACCACCTGAAAGCCTTGTCTATGATTCTGGCGAGCCGTGACAGTTCTTTTTCTTTCATGTCAAGTTCCTGCCTGTGCATTTCTCTGAGATTGTGGATTTGCGTATCATGCTGTTTCTGCATCTGCTGTACTTGGCTCTGCAATTTTTCAATATTGGTGTTCCGTTTTGAAACCTCGTCTTGCAGTTTTTCGTTGGCACGTTCCAGTTCTTTCAGTTTTCCACTCCCGAAAAGAGAAGCAACTCCACTAGTTATGGCTGTCGCTGCCGTGGTGGCTGTCTTCTTTAACTTGTCAGTGCGTATTTCTGATTTCACCTGTTTCAGTTCCTGCTCGGCAAGATTTATCTGTTCTTCTTTGTGCCGTTTGGCTGCATCCATGCGTTGCAGTTCAGCTTTCTGCTTCTCAATGATAAAGTCGTTCCGTTCCAGATGCTCCTTACCAGTGACAGCCTTTGACTGCCCGCGTTCCATCAGCAGGATGTCGGATGCAAGGGTCTGCATCTGCATCATGTCATCGTCATTGAGCTTTCGGCTCTTTCCTGTTTCGTGGTTCATCCAGTCGAAAACGATATGGGCATGATAGTTCGGCTTGAACCATCTGTCCCCGACTTTGAAGCTTTCCCTGTCTTCCGCTTCCGGCTGACCGTTCAGCCAATGCCCTTCATCCTTGTGCAGGAAGATTTGCAGCGGTGTGATTCCCCAGCGTCTTTGACACTCCTCACCGAATTTACGCACGTCTGCCAGTGTGGTGTCCGACCTGACAAGCAGCACTCCTTCACGTATGGGGGAGCATCCCGCAATCTTGACTATTTTACCGTTCTTGCCTTTGCGTTCACGCTCCTTTTCCTGCATGGCACGTCCGGTCTTTTCCTTTACCATCTGTCTGATATTGTCATAATGCATCCGCAAATCCGGACTGCCGAAGTCGGGATTTATCCACTGCTCATTATCGGTGGAGAGTTCTGGAACCACATAGGTTCTGGACTCTCCGATGTGGCGCATGTATTCGGCAGTCCTCCTGTTGTGAGCCTCACTCGATGCGATATTGCAGGGCTTGATATGTATGCTTGATTTTGTTGCCATAGATACTTGTTTTTTGGGTTTGTACTTTATTGTTTGCTTTTCCGCTGTCCGTAAACGCATGGGGTTCTTAGGGGTGCAACCCATAAGCGGAGATTGCAAAGAGAGGGTCACTCTTTGCTCTGGGTTCTCAGGGGAGAAACGCCCTGAGTGGGTCATTAGGGTAAAACCCTAATCCCCTCGGGAGAGCCCACAACTACGTAAGCGGAGCGTGTAGTTATAGTGGGCTATATCAATGGCAAGCCATTGTCTGCAAACTCCAGCCTACGGCTTCCGCTCTCCTCCGTCAGGGAGGTTTTTCATCATCGTTGCCGATTGGAGATGCACCGACCAGCACAAGGTCTAAATCGTCTATCAGTTTTTGCAGGACGGGATTCTTCTCTATCATCCGCTGGAGGATTCTCTCAGCCTCGACCAAGTGGTTGGCTGTACTCATCACCTTGCCCTCCCGTATCTGAAAGATAATCCAATCGGCTATGTCGATATGGGCTTCTTTTTGTTTCGGGGTGGCATTCCTTTCGATGATGTCCGAAACCACCACCTTACAAAAGTACATGCTCTCGGCTCGCTGTTTCCACTCGGCATAAGCATCGGCATCGGGAAAGAGAAGCACGGTTCGCCCTGACAGTACACGGAGTTTCTCTTCTCTCATCTGACTCTTACCACCCGTAGCCAGCCATACATAATCGGGGAAGATAGCAGAACCGATAACGGCACTCTTCTCGGATTCCACCAAGACCACCACCTTGTCGGGATGCGTTTTCAACAAGTGTTCCCCGAAAAGGCATTGGGATAGTTGCCAATCCTCTGCCAACACACGCTGCTTTTTCAATATGCTGTGTATCCAGTTCACTGCCGATGTCTGTCCTCCCTTGATACGGTGTCCGTCTTCGGGATTGTACTGCATCACCTTTCCCGTGCGTACCTTGCCCGTCCTGTCTATCTGCCAAAAGATAACAGAGCCGTCACGGGTAGCCCCCAAACGGTATTCCTCCAACAACCGCTTCAACACCTCTTTCGCCTTGTCGCCATAGTAGGAAGTAAGGAGTGTGAAGAGGAAACGGAAGAAATTGCTACGCTCGCTTTGCGACTTCTCCACATAGTGAGGGGGAATATAGCCGATGGCTGTCGGCTTACTTTGCTGCTTCACTTTCTTCTGCTCTGCTCTTTGCCTGTCAAAAGAGAAATCATTGGTAGTTCTGTGTTCAGGATGCTCTTGAAAATACTCTTTCGGAGTGTAGTGATACCCACAACCGCTTTCGTGGTTACATCTGCCGACCGATGGATGCAACGGCACATTATTTTCGTCCACGTAATAGACGAAAGAATGCCTGTCTCCGCATTTGGGGCAGGTATGCCGTGTTGCCGTTCCTTTATACTTCTGTAATGAATAATTGCCCATAGCTTAGTCCGTTTTTGATGGTTGATTGTCGGCTGTCCCATCCTGTCCCATTGTCCCACACTCTAAGGGTTGGGACAGTGGGACACTTGGGACACCTGCGTTTTTACTCTCTTTGCTGCGCTGGATGATACGGTTTACGGTGGACTTGCCACAATTCACCTGTGAGGCTATCTCCCTGACGGACTTGCCCGATTGGGAGAGTTGCAGAATTTGGCAATCCCTTTGGCTTGATTCATTGTCGCCCAATTTTTTCAAGTGTTCCTTTTCCGTGGAATAGCCCCTGAACACGAACTGCAAGAAAGCATCCACCTTGTCAATCTCGTAAACGATTACATTATCCGCATCATGAGAGAACGTGCCATAGCGCACTTTAAGCTGCTTCACATAGCGAAGCCCTCCGTCTTGGGCACTTTTTCCAATGGTGAACACGCTGTCAAAGAAATTGTAGAGCCGTTTGCTTCCGGCAAGGTCGTTGGATGTGATGGGACAATCCAAAGAGCGTTTGGGCGTATGTGCCAGGACAAGGATAGAGAGCGCATATCTCTTTTTGAGATTGTTCAGCTGAATCATCAGCCGTCCTGCGGCATCGCCTTTCTCCATGGCGCAACACAGGTAGGTAAGATTGTCAATGATGAAAATCTTGCAGTCGGTCTGCACAGCCATCTGTTCAATGCCGCCTATGATAGCTTCCTCAAAGTTGGCATCCAAAAGCTGGTTGCAGTCAATAGACACCCGATAGATTTTGTCGGGAAAGGTGTAGAGCTCTCCATGCTCGTTGGTATAGCGGAGCTGGAACTGCTTTTCGGACAGTTCAAAGTCCAGATACAGCACATTGTCGGTTCGGGCGATGCGGTCGGCTATCTGCACGGCAAGGATGGACTTGCCCACGTTGGAATCGGCAAACAAGCAGGAGAGTTCCCCCTCGTACCAAAAGCTGTCCCACAGCGCACGGGGCGTAGGCAATAACGATGCTTCAAGAATGGTTTGGTTTGCCGTCTTGATATTCATCATGCCTACACTGTCGGGCATACCGTTATGCGCTTGGGATGCTTTTGTGAGGTCGCCACGTATCAGGTTGATATAGTTCTTATCCTCTTCCATATCATTCACCAGTTACGTGGGTTGGGCTTGCGACGGTGGGAAGAGGATAAGGACTTGTTCAGTTCCTCGTCTGACAACGGTATGGGATTCTTTCGGGCGGTTTCCAGCCACTTGTCCAGTTCGTCACGGTAAAGGCAATAGCGTTTGCCGGGCTTGGTGGCAGGGATTGTCCCTTCTGACAGTTTCATGTAGAGCGTACCCTTAGGGATACCTAAATACTCTGCTGCCTCGTCCACAGACATGGGCACGTGGGTGTCCACCGTTTTGGCATTGTTCACACTGCGCTGCTCGGCGAGCAGGCTTTTCAGGCTCATCACTTCGTCTCGAAGCTGAGCGACAACCTCGGGGAGGTCGTTGAAGGTAAGAATTGATTTTTCCATTCGCGTACTCGTCTCTTTTGTAAGACTTGGCGCAAAGGACTGAAATGATATATCCGTGAATATCTCCACGACACGTCATTGCAAAATAATTCCCGAATAATTAAGCCCAGCCATAAATGACGGGTAAAATTACTCGGGAAACGATGTAAAACAGGCGGTTATGAGTTACCGGATGGTTGTCGTTGGTGTCGTGATTATCCTAATTCCGCACATAATCCTCGGGATAGTGGAAATCAAGTTTGCCGTTTTCGGGTTCATCAATGGGAATTTCCGTCTTTAACGGCTCTACCTTGAAATTCTTGATGGTTGATAAGTCTGTATCAGCAAACGATTTCGGGAAAAGGGCTTTGATGAACTTGGCACGGTTATCCCCATTGTAGTATCTCTTGTACAGGAAACGCTCAGAGATATTCCATACGAAGTGACGGAGTGGAATGTTGTTGATGTCTTTGGTAAACGGTCTTTGTATGGGCTTCGGGGTATAAGTGTTAAGATTCATCCATTTGTCCACCTCAGTACAGATGTGGTTCACGGTTTCTTGGTCGGCAATGCGAGGCAGGTAATAATGGCAATACTCCATGACCATGCGGATGCGCTCTTCCTTTTCCCGTTGCTCTCTGCTTGCGTAATTGGCACGGTTCTTTTCGTGAAGATCCGGGGCGATAGTAAGCTCTATCGGTTGTGTTTGGATAAGTGTCTCTTCTTTTGTCGGGGATGATTCGGGTACAGGCTCAGGGACTGATGTAGGTCCAGGCACAGATGTGGCTTCTTCAAGTGTATTTTGTGACAGTTCTTCCTGCACCTCTATGGCTTCGGCAATCGTTTCTTTCTTGCCGAACTTGATTTTGTAGATTTCGTATGTATCAAAGATAAGTGTCTGAAAGGAGAGATAGAGCAACCATCCCAACAGGTTACAGCATACGAATACTATCCACCTGACAAAGTTGTCTTGGTTGAAGCTGTCCGCTATTACCAGCGTGGCAATGGAAGATATTAGGACGATGGCGAAGCCGACAAAGCCCAAGATGATGTATTTGTCCTTGATTGATGATTCCATATTTCGTTGAGAGATTGAATGTTCCTGTATTATTTTGTGCAAAGTTAATGCTATTTTTCCCAATTACTGCCCGTTATTTGCGGTTAGAACGGTCTTTTTCAATGTATTTCACGAAATGTCATCATATCATACTCTGTTTCATACTCTGAGGGGCTTATAAATGGTGGCATCAAGCCAAAAACATAGAGGGGCGATTATAGCCTTGTAGCCATAACCGCCCCTCTGAATACCTGTCAATGTGAGACATTTATGCCTCCTTGCGCTTCAAGGTTATCTTGTCCACCACCTGACACATCTGCTGCGCTGCTATCTTGGAATAGATTTGTGTGGTGGTAATGTTCTTATGTCCGAGATAGGCTTGGATGACAGCCATGTCCGTTCCCATTTCCACGTGCAGGCTTCCGAAGCTGTGGCGGGTACAGTGAAAGGTGATTTTCTTGGTTATCCCTGCTGCCGTGAGCCACCGTTGGAGTGGTCCTTGCAGCATCTTGTCCTTGAAATCCTCAAAGATAAGTCCCTCGCCCCGTTCTCCCAGCAGTCCATAGGCTTCATCACTGATGGGGTTATGCACTATTTCTTTGGTTTTCTGCATACGGGTGGTAACGAACATCCTGCCGTTGGTGTATGGTTGTATCTGCTGCCACGTGAGCTGTCTGATGTCGCTCTTTCTCAGTCCCGTAAGACAGGCGAAAAGAAAAGCTTTTTTCAAGACCTCCTCCTCACAGGGTGTTTCGGCAAGCCGTATCAGTTCCTCTTGGCTCAAATGCTCCCTGATGGTGGGAATGCACTCGATGCGGTCTAAGAAGCCGTTTGGGTTCTCCTTTATCTTCCTGTCACGGTAGGCGGTGTGCAGCACGGCACGGAAAGTTGACCAATAGCCTGCTGCGGAGTTGATGTGCAGCTTTTGGTTGGTGTGGATGGATTGGGGTGCATCAAGCAGGTATTCCATGAACTTGCGGCACAAATCCACATCCACCTCCTCAAAGGTGCATTTGCCGTTCACGAACCGCTGGAAATGCTTGTATACGTGCTGCCACTTGATATTCTTGCGGTCAGCCAGTCCTTTGAAATAGGCAAGGAAATCGCCCTTCATCTTGGTCTTGTCAAAAAAGCCGTTGTTTTCATTGAAAATGGCTTCGTAGCGCTGGTTGCGCAGGATGACCGCTTTCTTCATCATGCGTGCGTTGAAGTCCCGTTCCTGCTGGTTTGCAGGTTTGGCGAAGATGTAAATTCCTAAGGCTTCACGTGTAATCACTCTCATGGTGACATTGTCACGGTAGCCGGGATAGTAGTCAAGGCATAGTGAATACTGTGTCCCGTTCTTAATCTTGCGCTTACGCAAGGTAACTGTTTTGCATTTACTCATAATAATTATGTTTTAATTGGTTGTATACATTTTGGAGTTGTATCCATGTTTCCGATGGCAAAGGAACAACGTGAAATATCCGTGAATACCTCCACGATACATCATTTTGAAATAATTTTCGATAATCCCGATTTTTCACGGTTATTTGTTCCTTTCAGCCATGACACGCTCCACATCTGAGCGCAAAAGCAGGTTTTTCACACCCACCTTTATCTTTTCGATGTGCTTCACCTTGACGATATGGCAGATGTTGGCTGACGAAAGACCATAGATTTGCTGCACCTGCTCAACGGTATAGTAGCGTTCATCGTTCACAAGGTCAGTTCTGCGGAGTTCGTTCAAATGTGATTTGGAGTAATAGGTACGCCCGTACTCTCTTTTAGTGGGTATCTTATGGCGATAGGTGTAGGCACGGAGTGCGGTCGGCTTCATGCCGAACAGTTCCTCCACCTCCTCGGTCAGTAGCCAGTCGGTAATTTCGCTAATATCAACTGCCACACCGAAAAACTCGTCAATATGCTTCTTGCTGTAATAGTTCTTTCCTGCGATACGGCAGATGGGGATATGGTTACGCTTGGCGGAAGTGTAAAGCCATGACTGCTTTACCTTAAAAAGGGACATCACCTCCTCGCCCGAATAGAAGTCCAACACTTCTTCGCTTTCCTTTTCCCTTTTTTCTCTTTTGGCAGGTAAGGAAGATGAAGATGATTTCCTTGGTGTGGAGGTGTTGCCGGGCAGGATGCGGTGATAGGGATTGCCCTCCAACATCTGCTCGATGTCGGCTCTGCGGATGAATGCCATGCGGTTGCTGATGCGTGAGGCTTTCAGCTTGCCGATGGCTACAAGTTTGTAAATGTACTGTCGGGAACAGCCCATGAGGATGGCTGCTTTGGAAAAGGTGAGATACTCCTGATGCTGTATCTCCATCAAGGGTTGGGCGACTTTGAAGAGGTTGTTCTTCTGCATCACTCTGGCTCGTTTGGCTTCTGCCTGACAAGCCTCACTGCAATATCTTTGCATACCGCTTCGGGTTACAAAGGACTTGCCGCAAAAACTGCATTTTCTGGTTGCTTTCATACCGTTTTATCGTTTAATGGTTCATTTCTTCAATCCTATATCTCTGAAATGGTAAACGGATGTGAACGGAAGTCAACCATTGTCGCTTTTCTACACAGTGTGACTGTTTCCGCATATCGGGGCGGTTATTGTCGCTTGTCGTAAACGGTTGTAAACCCTTGTCAACTGTCTGCACGGTGTGACAAAAAACAAGCCCCGCAAATTCTCCACGTCAGAAATACGTCTCAAAAATATGTGGAAATTTGGGAAGCGACAAATGGCAACCGAAAAGTGTTAAATTTTAGAATATGCTGGTAATTAAAGATTTACACTCGGATATTTCTGATTAGTTTTGGTTGTTCTATGGTTATAAATACAATTGCGGCTTTTAGTCAAGAGAAGATTATCTTCATCAAAGATAGCGTTACACACGAACCGGTGCCTTTTGCTGCTATACAGTTTGCAGACAAAAAGGGAGGCATCTATTCCAACGAGATTAGACAGGCCGTCCTGCCCGACTCCATCCGGCGGATATTGATTTCGCAGATCGCCTACCATACCCGCGAGGTTGAGATAGAGCCGGCTCCCTCCCCAATCACCATCTTACTGACGCCTGCACTCAATCAGCTACCCGAAGTGCTGGTCTCGAATATGCCATCAAAACGAAAAAAGATTGGGCTGCTAAAACCGAAAGGCAGCTTTGGGGTAATATCGACCCCAAATACAAACTTCGCCCTCTTTATTCCTTTCGATCCAGCATGGAAACAGCAGCCAGCCATCACTTCCATCATTGCATACCTCAATAGTATAAACGGCAATGAGAAGTATCCAGTCATAAAAAGCAGTATTCGTTTTGATTTGCGGTTACCCGATACAAAGGGGCAACCCAGCAATGTGTCTCTGCTCAAAGAACCGATTGTCCACCCGAGTGAGAAGCGGTATCACGGCCGCGAAACAGTTCATCTGCCTCGTCCGGTACCCTTTCCGTCGAAGGGAGTTTTTATCGTTGTCGATTGCATCATTCCGGCACAAATAATAGTCGAACAGCGCCAGATAATAAGTCCCACAATATGCTGTACCGAATCCTCTACCTCGGAACAAACTTGGAGTCGTACTATTACGAACGACTTCACTTGGCGAAAGATGAACTGGCATGATCCGGCGTGGGCGGGCATCATAAAAAGTTTTTACGGCGAAAACGGCGTAATAAACCTACGTGCTGGACTAGAGATCGCTTATTAAGCAAGAAGCTTATTATCACTACATGTATTAATATTTTAAATTTTAAGTCTTATGAAATCTGTAAGTTTTGAACAAATGGAAGCGATTAATGGCGGAGGGCCTGCTTCCTTGGGTTGTGGTCTCTTAATGACAGCATGGGGAGGAGTCCTTGCTGCAGGCCTAGCATTAGGGCCTGTTAGTGCTGGTGTTAGCGTCGGTGTTAGTGTTGCATGGGGTGCAGTTGGCGTTCTCTTATGTGAAACTGTAGGTGCAGCTGAATCCCGCCCTCGACCACGTCGTTAAAATTTGAAGCCACAGATCATATCTGACAGTCTGAGAGATCATTGCAAAAGTCCAATATTGGAGCAGTCTGGAATCGTGCAACGATCTCATTGAAAAAATTTTCAAGAGTCATAAGGCAAACACTGATTTGTTTAATCATGAAATCTTATTGGATTACTCTTATAATACTGTTCTTCGCCTTACTTTCACTTGGCCTATTTGTCCATTACGGCTTTTTAAGCGGATTGGGATGCGTCATCGGTTTTGCCATAGGAAATTTCTACAAACAGAAAAAGAATAAATCTATCTCGACGAGAACACTCTATTCTATCATCACATTGGCAATAACATCCCTTGCTTTGACTGCAGGCATCTATTATTTTATGAAAGATGAAGGTGTCTACTACATAATAGTCATCAACGTACTCCTTTTAGCAGTCTCTATTGCGTTACTGATAAAAAGTAGGTAGCAGTTATCTCATGCACAACAACCGCCTCCTTTTCTTTACCCTTTACGCCCTTACGTTCAGTGGGGGCGTTTTTTCAAAAGAGTTGCTTGGGACGGAGGAACTCTACTACGGCTCGCTGGCCGAACAGTTGACGACTGAACAATTGCAGCAGGTAATGCACATGAACAACGTATGGGGATGGGTAGGGTATGCTATGCTACCGCTGCTGCTGTACCTAAAAATTCTGTTTATCGCCGGATTATTAGCTATCGGCATCTTCTTCTTTGATCTGAAACTAAAATTCGGGGAGGTGTTCAATATCGTAATCCGAGCCGAGTTTGTTTTTCTGTTGTCAATAGTGATGAAAACGGCTTGGTTCTATTTTTTCAAGACAGACTACACGTTCGACGATCTTCAATACTACATGCCCCTTTCGCTCGAAAGCCTGTTCGGATATGCCAATTTTGAGCGATGGTATATCTACCCGATGCAGCTCATCAGCCTGTTCGAGGTGGCATACTGGATTATTCTAACTATGCTATTTGCAAAAGCGTTGCAAATCAGCCGCAGCAAAGCACTGGCATTGGTGGCCGGCAGCTACGGTGCCGGGTTAGCATTATGGGTGGTCGGCATCATGTTTTTAACTCTTAATGCAAGTTGAGCACAATGAACAAACGATATGTAGCCGGTATCGTTATCGCCGGATCAGCAGCCATATTATTCGTTGTGCTATTGTATGGATTCTGGAACAAGAGCAGTCGCAAACAGGCTATTGCCGAGCAGTTGGAGTCGATACCCGAATTCGAATTTTACCAACCGGATGGCACCCTCTACACACGCGACAGTCTGCCGCAACACCGCCCGACGGTTTTCGTCTGGTTTCATACCGACTGCGACTTCTGCCGCAACGAGGTGAAAGACATCGTCGCCCATCTATCCGACTTTGCCGACACACAGTTGCTGTTCGTTTCGACAGAACCAGCCGAGACCATTCGGGCATTTGCCGTAAGCAGCGGACTGTCGGCACATCCGTCGGTCGTTTTGCTCGAAGACCGACAGATGATTTTTCCTGTCCGATTCGATGTAACAACAACGCCTTATACATTAGTTTATGGACGAAATGGCCGGCTGCTGAAACGATTTCACGGACAGATTCTATCATCGGCCATTCTAAAAACATTACAAACCGACGATGAAACACAATAATCTTTCGCCATCTACTCTTCGCAAAACCTTTGTGATGCAGCACGACCAGACCGACTGCGGTGTGGCATGTCTGCTGTCGCTAATCCGTTACTACGGCGGAGACTGTACGCTTGAAAAGCTACGCGAGTTGAGTGGCACCAATACCGAGGGTACTTCGCTACTAGGCCTCTATCAGGCAGCCGGACAGACCGGTTTCACTGCCGAGGGGTGCGAAGCCGATGCGGCTGCGCTGATCGAACATGGACAGCCGGTGATTCTGCACATCACCCCCGAAAAACATCTGAACCACTACATAGTTTGCTATGGCTACGACGACAACCGCTTCGTTGTAGGCGATCCGGCACAAGGAATCGTTCATTACACATCCGACGAGCTGGAACGCATCTGGCTAAGCCATGCTTGCCTGACGTTGACACCTAGTGCAGCGTTCGTAAAAGCCCAAATACAACGCCGCGACAAATGGCGATGGTTCGTATCGTTACTGCGCGACGACCGCCAACTGCTGCTGTTCAGTATCGTGATCGGGGCCGGTATTGCCGTACTGAGTATGGCGATGGCCGTATTCTCTCAAAGACTAATTGACGACATATTACCCTCGCACAACGTCGGCAAACTAACAGCCGGCATCGTGCTGTTGGGCATCCTGCTAATAGCACGCGTGGGTCTCGATGCCATCCGACAACTACTATTGATACGGCAAACCCGCGATTTCAATAATCGTATTACCGACCGCTTCTATTCCGCTCTATTATCGCTGCCCAAACGATTCTTCGACACACGACGGACGGGTGAATTAGTTGCCCGACTTAACGACACGCAGCGCGTCCAGCGCGTTGTAACAGCCGTAGCAAGCAGCGTTGTGATCGATGTACTTACGATGGTCGCCTCGTTCATTTTTCTGTTTTACTATTCGTGGCAAACAGGGCTGATCGTGCTGGCTGCACTACCGGTCTATTTCATATTGATTCGCCTCTTCAACCACCGGATTATACACGCCCAGCGCAGCGTGATGCAGAGTTATGCCTTGAGCGAAAGCAACTATGTAACCACTATGCAGGGCATTGCCGCCATTAAAAATCATAACCGGATACCATTCTTCGGCCAGCTTAATCGTATCATTTACGGCCACTACCAAGAGCAAGTAGTGCGACTGGGAAAAATCAATGTGCGACTATCGGTGCTATCGGGCATCTTCGGCGTACTGTTTCTGACGGGTATACTGGCCTACACATCGTCGCTCGTTCTTGACAACCAGCTGAAGCTTGGCGAGCTGATGGCAGTGCTCGGTATTGCAGGCTCGCTGCTACCGGCTGTAGCCGGAATGGCATTGATAACTATCTCGATTAACGAAGCTCACGTAGCTTTCAATCGCATGTACGAGTTTGCCTCACTGCCACCAGAAGAGCAGGGTAAAGTAACGGAAACGGAATTTCATTCACTCGAAGTCGAAGAGCTTACATTCCGTTTTCCCGGACAGAAACAACTGTTTCGTGGTCTCTCGCTAACTGTTAATATCGGCGAATGCATAGTTATAACGGGAGAAAGTGGATGCGGGAAAAGCACTTTTGTACAATTGTTGCAGAAATTCTACCCTTATGAATCGGGACGAATTACTCTCAATAAACACACAGAGTTGTCACAACTTACAACAGACAGCTGGCGCTGTATCATCGGGGTCGTACCACAACAGATCGAATTGTTTAACGGGAGCGTCGTCGACAATCTCCTGCCTGCCCCCAATGATCAACCTGAAGCCATCAGCCAGTTTGCCACCGATTATGGATTTCTGCCATTTATCGAATCGCTCCCGCAAGGTTTTGCTACTTTGGTGGGCGAAGAGGGCATAAACCTCTCCGGAGGACAGCAACAACTTATCGGATTCATGCGTGCGCTCTACCATAAACCTCAGTTACTGATACTCGACGAATTTACGTCGGCAATGGACATTCATACCGAGCAATTCGTATTAAACCTGCTGCAACGCCTAAAACCCCAAATCGCCATTCTATTTGTCTCACATCGTTTACATACGATCCGCCACATTGCCGATCGTATCTTTATCATCGATCAGGGAATTGTTACACACAGTGGAACGCACGAAGAACTGCTCAGCACGAACAACTTCTATAGCAACTTCTGGGGGCAACTAACTTGACAGTGTAACAAAATATGTCACACAGTTTTCGATAATTATCGATCGACCATTATTAAAGCAGCTTCTGAAAAAACGACACTTGGCGCAGATCTTCCTCTGCTCCCAAGTGCCGTTTTCAATTCATAAATGTGTGGCCTTACCGCCTCCCCTATAATTCTCTTCCAAGATCCTTTCGAGATCCGAAACCTTGTAAAGGATCTTGCCGGCGAACTGTGTGTAGGGGATAACCTTTCGGTCGCGATAGTCCTGCAAGGTACGGGGGCTGATGTAGAGCCGTTCGCAAACCTCCTTGCCTGTGAGGAAATGTTCGCCGCCGAAGAGCGGCCGGTGTGTTTCCGACACTTCCCGAATCCTTTCTCTTACTCGTTGCAAGGCGGAGAGGACCACCTGCATCTCGCCCGTTTCCATACTCAAATCTTGAATTGCTTCCATCATCGCTTCGTCGTGTTTGCCTTTTTGTCAGATTTCAGGCAAAGCAACCGCTTCACGTCCTCTCGTTTGTAATAGCACTTATGCCCGATCTGTGCGAAGGGTAGCACGCTTGTGTCTCGGTAGTGTTGTAAGGTGCGTTTACTGATGCCGAGCAGTCGGCAGACGTCCCCGTTGTGTAGCCATTCCGTGTGTTTGGACTCTTCTCCGAAAGCCTTCATGCAACATTCCGCAAGGCTCAGCACCTCATCGCGCAGGCTCTGCCAATCGTCCTCTGTAATAATCAAATACTTCATGGTCTCATTTATTAGTTTTCTGGTTGGTGTTCAGGTTCTACTGTTTTCGGCGGCAAACTTAAATCGCACGCCAAACGCCGTCAACGCAATCAGGAACAGTAGGGATGCAAATGGAACAGTAGGGAAATGGCTGGCGTAGCATGGATGCAGCAGCCGTTTATTCGGAAAACAACAGCAACTGAAAGCAGGTAACAGCCTGCGAATCATTCCCCTTCCCCTTCCCCTTCCTTCCACTGCCATTCTGTCTTATCAGAGGGGGCGAATCTCTTCCTTGTAAAGCCTACTTTCTGAAGAAATCGGCCGCAAACAGATGCAACATTATGCCGGACAACGCTGCATGCTTGGATGCCGGGGATGCTCATCACATCTTCACCCCCGAGAACTCATCCAAACCAACCATGAAGAAACAGGCAGATAAAAGCAAGATAAACACCAGCAAAACACCGGACAACGGCGGACGTTCATCAAAGAACGGGGAGATCGAGGCCTACCTCGCCCGGCATTACACGTTCCGATACAATACCGTTTGGGGACGGGCGGAATATCGCGGTCAGGAGGACACCCGATTCGTAAAAGTCGGTAGCTATGAGATCAACACGCTGCGCCGCGAACTTGACAACGAGGCCGGGATCACGACGTCCCCGGACAACCTCTACTCGATCATTGAAAGCAGTTTTTCGCCCCGTGTCAATCCCGTACAGGCGTATTTCAAAGCCTTGCCCGCCGCTGTGCTAGATGTCCCAAACACACATGCCATCCATGAGTTGGCCGACTGCGTCGTCGTCCGTAACCCAGAGAAATGGCTGCTGTACCTGACAAAATGGCTTGTGGCTGTAGTCGCCAACGCGATGGACGACCACGCGTGTCACAACCACACCTACCTGGTCTTAACCGGCGAACAGGGACGATTCAAGACGACGTTTCTCGATCTGCTTTGCCCGCCTGAGCTGCATGGCTACAGCTATACCGGCAAGATCTATCCGCAGGAAAAAGACACGCTAACCTACGTCGGGCAGAATCTCATTATCAACATCGACGACCAGCTCAAGGCGCTCAACAAGCGGGACGAAAACGAGCTAAAGAACCTGATCACCTGCCCGATGGTCAAGTATCGCATGCCCTACGATAAGCATGTGGAGGAGCACCCCCACATGACGAGCTTCGTGGCCTCGGTGAACGGCAACGACTTCCTCACCGACCCCACCGGCAGCAGGCGATTTTTGCCCTTCGAGGTGCTCTCCATCGACATCAACCGGGCAAGGGCCGTCTCGATGGACGCCGTTTATGCGGAGGCCAAATCGCTATTGCAATCGGGCTATCGATATTGGTTCAACGATGAGGAGATCGCGGAGCTGTACCGCGAAAGTGAGGCGTTCCAAGTGCAGACTGCAGAGATGGAGCTCCTGTTGCGCTGCTTCGAGCTGCCGACTACCGACAGCGATTGCTCCTACCTGACAACGACCGAAATCTTGACTTACCTCGGTGCCTACACGCGCCAACCGCTTAAGGCCAAACGTATGGGAGAGGCCTTGAAAAGGGTCGGATACATCAAGGTCAGCCGACGGCGGAACGGCGGTAGCCCGCTATACGTCTACAAAATCCGAAAGATCCACCCCTGTCCCCTCCTTCAAATCTGTAGTAGTAACATGTAGTCAGCCGGGTAGTGACTTCGATTCGTCCAATTGAAGTTGGGAAACAGTCGCTTACTACAGTTATCGTATGTAGTAAGATAGGAGCTGAAAAGTCTGAGTGTTTGATCGGAAAACAATAGAAT
>ERZ773059.767-NODE-767-length-16938-cov-14.195641_pt1 | contig 16938 bp, 14 predicted proteins | sample MGYA00580514_ERZ773059 | MGnify/ENA primary metagenome ERZ773059 (study PRJEB29015, sample SAMEA2737981) | human oral metagenome | biome: human oral; feature: human-associated habitat; material: dental | place: China | collected 2056 ...
GCCGCCCACCGGCTGGGCGCCGATCGCGCCGCCGACGAGGCGCGGGCCGCCTCCGACGACGCCGGCCTCGTCGAGGCCGCCGGCGGCGCCGTCGTCGTCGTCGAGGGCGATCCCCTGGCCATGAAGGTCACCACGCCGCTCGATCTCGCCGTCGCCGAGGTCCTCTCGACACCGCGGTGACGCCCCGCCGCGGACCCCGTCGGGCAATGGGCAGCGCTGCCCGTCGCCAGCGACCGGTCGGCCGCCCCGCAACGGCCCAAGGCCGCCTCACGACCGGCTGCGGCGCCGTAGGCTCGCAGTCATGACCCATCCCCAGACCGAGGACGACCGGCAAGGCGCTCCTGAGCACGAGTCCGCGCCCTACAGCGGCATTCACCCGGGCGGACAGACCCGCCTGCTGTCCTGGCCCGTCCTCGCCTGGGGGCTGTGGGACTGGGGGAGCGCCGCCTTCAACGCCGTCATCACGACCTTCGTCTTCACCGTCTACCTCACCGGCGCCGGCTTCGGCGAGAAGGCGGACAACGAGTCCGCCCTCTCGCTGGGCCTGTCGGTCGCCGGGTTCGTCATCGCCCTGCTGGCGCCGGTCACCGGCCAGCGCGCCGACCGGGCGGGGCGGACCGTCTTCTGGCTCGGCGCCTACACGACCGTCGTCGTGCTCATCAGCGCGGCGCTGTTCGTCGTCCTGCCGCGGCCGGGCCACCTCTGGCTCGGCATCGCGCTGCTGGGGGTCGGCAATATCTTCTTCGAGCTGGCGAGCGTCAACTACAACGGCATCCTGCCCCAGATCGCCACCAAGGACCGGGTCGGCGCCGTCTCGGGACTCGGCTGGGGCATGGGGTACGTCGGCGGCATCGTCCTGCTGCTCATTCTGTACGTGGGCTTCATCAACCCCGACGTCGGCTGGTTCGGGGTCACCGCGGACAACGGGCTGAACGTCCGCGTCTCCATGATCATCGCCGCCGTCTGGTTCGGCCTGAGTGCGATTCCGGTTCTGGTGAGCCAGTCCGGCAGGCGGGGCCGGCGGCGTCGGCAGGCCGTCCTCGAGGACGCCCAGCGCGGTGCGGACCGTGAGAAGGCCGGGCTCGAGGCCGAGCCGGCCGAACCGTCGCAGGGGCTCACCGCGCGCGTTCGCCGTCAGGAGTCGATCCGGGGCTCCTACAGGCGGCTGTGGCGCACGCTCGTGGCGCTGCACCGCACGCACCCCGAGGTGCTGTGGTTCCTGCTCGCCGCCGCCATCTTCCGCGACGGCCTGGCCGGCGTGTTCACCTACGGCGGCGTCGTCGCCCAGAACACCTTCGGCTTCTCCAGCGGCGAGGTTCTCGTCTTCGCCGTCGCTGCCAACGTGATCGCGGGCGTCGCGACCATCGCCTCGGGGGCGCTCGACGACCGCATCGGCCCCCGCAGGGTGATCATCGGGTCGCTCACGATCCTCGTGTGCGCGGGCATCGGCGTGTTCTTCCTGCACGGCGGCGGAGCGAGGGTGTTCTGGGTGCTCGGCCTGGTCCTGGCCGGGTGCGTCGGCCCGGCCCAGTCGGCGGCGCGCTCCTTCCTGGCGCGCGTCATCCCCGAGGGGCGCGAGGGCGAGATCTTCGGCCTGTACGCGACGACGGGCCGCGCCGTGTCCTTCCTGGCGCCGGCGATGTACGGGACGTTCATCTGGATCGGCGTCCTCGTGGACGGCGAGGAGGCCTCCTACTGGGGCATCCTCGGGATCATGTCGGTCCTGGTGGTCGGTCTGCTGCTGACGGCCCGGGTCAAGGACCCCGCCGGGCACATCACCGACCTGGGGGACTGAGGCCGCTGCGGGGAGCCGTCGTCGGCCTGCCGGACCGGGGGCGGCGGCGGTGGTCCGGGGGCGGCACGGTGATCCGGTGACTCGGCGTCCCAGTAACCCGGCGGCCAGGTGGTCCGGCGGCTCGGTTCTGGGCCGTGCGGCTCAGGACTGCCGGGCCTCGCGCTCGGCGCGCATGCGGGCCATGTCCTCCTCGGACAGCGGGCCCTGGGCGGTGCCGGGGGCGCCGTCGTCGCGCACCCAGGAGACGGCGAGCCCCTCCTTGTGCCCGAAGCGGGCCAGGTGGATGCCCGTGACCTGCTCCAGGCGCGTCAGGTCCGCCTCCGTCGTGCGCAGCGTGAGGACGAGCGCGCCGTCGTCGCAGGCCATCTCGACGACGCCGGTCACCGGGCCCTCCCGGTTGAAGGACAGCGAGCCGGTGGCGGAGGCGTCGTCCCAGGCCGTCGTGATCTTGCGGCTCATGTGGGCGGCCAGCTGGCGGCCGTACCGGTCGGGCCTGTCCGTGGCGACGCGGGCGACGGAGCGGCGGTCGAATACGGGAGTCTCGGAGGCGCTCATGGTCCTGAGGCTACCCTTACTCGGCGGGGCGTCTCCGGTCCTTCTCCGGCTCTTCGCTCCCGGCTTCTCACTGGGGCGTCTTGCTCCTTGGACGTCCCCTCCGTCGAGACCGGTTCAGCCCCGCGTCGGGGCGTCTCCCGGGGGCGTCCCCGGCCGGGCTGTTGACTCGCGCCCGGGAGCGGCCTACTGTTATGACGCAAGTAAAAACGATCGTTTCGTTATGGATGGGCCTCGCGCACGCTCCCGGGACCCGGACATGCCGACGAGTCTTCCCACGCCGCTGCACACGAAGGGCCTGACATGTTCACTCGCATAGGTCGCACCGTCTCCCGCCACCCCGTGGGCTTCGTCGTCGGCTGGGCGCTGCTGGTCGTCCTCGCGGCTTCCCTGGTCTTCCAGGGCTGGGGCCGGGGCGGCCTGTTCGAGCGGCTGGCGAGCGGCGAGGTCACCACGCCGGGCACCGAGTCCAACGTCGTGTCCTCCATGACCACCTCCGACGACAGCACCGGCGAGAAGATCACCGTCGTGGTCGACGGCGTCGACGTCGCCGGCGACTATGCGAATGCCGCCGCCGCGGCTACGGCCGCGCGCGAGAAGCTCACCGGGCTCGACGGCGTCGCCTCGGCGACCGACCCCTTCGCACTGCCCGACTCCGCCTCGCAGCAGGCCAGGACGCTGCTGTCGACGGACGGCGATGGCTACGCCGTCGTCGTCGCCCTCGACGAGGGGCTGACCGACAAGGAGGCCGACGCCGCCAACGCGCGCGTGGCCGCCGCGGCCGAGGGCGCCTACCGCGACTCCCTGCGCGAGTACGCCCCAGGCGCGGAGGTGCGTGCCGTCTCCGCGGACCTCATCGGGGACTCCATCGGCGAGCTCGTCCAGAAGGACCTCGCTCGGGGCGAGTCCGTGAGCCTCCCCGTGGCCCTCGTCCTGCTGGTCATCATCTTCGGCGGCCTGCTCGCCGCCGGCCTGCCGCTGGCGGGCGCCGTCGTCTCCATCCTCACCGGCATGGGTGCGCTGTGGTGCCTGACCTTCGTCCTGGACGTGCACTCCTTCATCCTCAACGTCATCTCGATCCTCGGCCTGGCCCTGTCGATCGACTACGGCCTGCTGTTCGTCAGCCGATACCGCGAGGAGGTTTCCATCCGGCTGGCCGAGTCCGGGTACGACGACGGCCGGCTGCCGCAGGGCGCGGCCATGAAGGCGCTCGTGCGGGACGGCGTCGTGCGCACCGTGGCCACCGCGGGGCGCACGGTCTCCTTCTCGGCGCTGACCATCGCCTGCTCCATCGCGGGCCTGCTCATTATGCGCTCCCCGATGTTCAAGACGATCGCGGCAGGGGCGGCCGCCGTGACGCTGCTGGCCGTGCTGTGCACGGTCACGCTCGTGCCGGCCGTCATCACGCTCCTGGGCGGGCACCTGGTCCGCCCGAGCACGGTCAGCCGGGTGCCCGGCGTCAGCCGCCTCCTGCGCGCCGTCGGCGACTCCTCCTCCGACGACGGCGTGTTCAGCCGGCTCTCCCACCGCGTAGTGGCGCACCCGTGGATGGTCATGGTCGTCATCGCCGCGGTCCTGGCGGCCATGGCCGCCCCCATCGGCTCGCTGCGCATGCGCGCCAACATTGTCGAGTACATGCCGGCCGACGCCTCGGTGCGCACCGGGTACGACATTCTGCAGGACGACTACCCGGCACTGGCCACTCCCACGATCAGTATCGTGGCGCAGACCGACCTCGACGGCGCCGCCGGGCTCGTGGAGGAGATCCGGGGCATGGACGGCGTCGTCCGCGCGAGCGCCTCGGAGCTGGCCGACCACGAGGGCGCGGTGCTCATCGGCGTGCTCATGGACGTGGACGACCCGGTGGGCCGGCAGGCCGTCGATGCCGTCGACCGGATCCGGGCGATCGACACCGGGTACCGGTTCTGGGTGGGCGGCGCGGCCGCGCAGCAGACCGACTTCATCGACTCGATGGCCGCCCGGGCGCCCTGGGCCGCGCTCATTGTCATCACGGCCGTCTTCGTGCTGCTGTTCTGCATGACCGGCTCACTGGTGGTGCCGCTCAAGGCGCTCATTATCAACAGCCTCTCACTGATCGCCTCTCTCGGAATCACATCCTGGCTCTTCGAGCACGGGCACCTCGGCCTGCCGCAGACCCCGGGACTGCAGACCTTCATTGTGGCCTGCCTCATGGCGTTCGGGTTCGGCCTGGCCATGGACTACGAGGTCTTCCTGCTGGCACGCATCGCCGAGTACTGGGAGGACGGGCATGACAACGACGAGGCGGTCGCCCGCGGCCTGCAGCGCTCAGGACGCATTATCACCTCGGCGGCGGCCATTATTATCGCCGTCTTCCTGGGGTTCGTCTCGGGCGAGATGATCTCCATCAAGGAGATCGGCGTGGGCCTGGCCATTATGGTGGCCGTTGACGCCACGCTCGTGAGGCTGCTGCTCGTGCCTGCGACGATGACGGTGCTGGGCCGGTGGAACTGGTGGGCGCCCGGGCCGTTGGTCCGCCTGTACGGGCACCTGCGCCAGAAGGCCTGACGGAGCCGGCCCGGGCCCAGGCGAGGGCCCGGGCCGGGGTGGGGGGAGCCCGGGCCGGGGCCTGGGGAGGGGGTGGCCGCCGAGATCGTTTCAGTTCCGCACCGAGAGCGTTATTCGGCTGCCGCCAACCGGGTGCTGGCCGAGTGACGGGCCGGATTCGGACGCTCACTCCCCTCAGCGGCGAGATTCGACGAGTGGCGCTGCGTCAGCCGGATAGTTCTGCGACAAACGCGTCCGCGAAGGAGGCTGTGGACGATGCAGTCGTCGGGCTCGGCGAGATCCCAAGGACATCGACCTTGTAGAAGCTGGGCTGCCGGGTGTGTCCTGGACGGCCTTGAAAGCTGTGTCTTGGGCTGCTTGTCTTGTTGCTCGGTGCTTCTGGTCGGCCTCGTCCTGTGTCCTGTGCCCCTGGGGCGGGGTGGGGTCGTCTGTGATCGTGTGCTGGGCTCGGCCTGGGTGGCGGTATCCCGGGTGGTCCTGCTTCTTGTGGTGGTGGACCATCTGGTGGGCTCTGCCGTTCCTTGAGGGTCGCGCCCGTCGGCTTCCGCCCGGGCGCCCGCCCAGCGCACCCCGGTCCTTCCCACCGAGGGGCATGTTCCGCATCTCCCGAGGTGCCAGGCGGAGCTGGGCTGAGATGTACCGGGGCGCCGCGACCCGGAAGGTGCCACAAGGAGCAGGTCCACAGGACCTCACCACCTCCGCGACAGTCCGATCCCCACACCCGCAACATCAAGGACGACCCGCTACCCGCGCCCACCACTGCACCTCGATGCCGACACAGTCAGATCCCCCCTCATCGCTCAAGAACAGCACTCTTTCCACCACAGTCCGAAAAACACCAAGCACCTCACAGGAGGAGCCGGGGCGGAGGGCGAGGGTCTTGAGGCCGCATCCGGTCGTTGATGACGCGTAGTCGTCGGGGGTGCTCGGTCGTCGTCTTCCACCGCTTCTCGGAGTGAGTGCGCCTGAGCGGTTAGGCGCGGGGTGCCCCGGTCCCGCGCCGCCCTGCGCCCGTCAGGAGCTCGCGCCCTGGTTCCGGTCGGCCAGGGCGGCGAGGTGCTCCAGGAGGGGGGTGAGTAGGCGGACCACGTCCCAGCCGTCGCTCGTCAGGGAGTACTCGACCCTGGGCGGCACCACCGGGTAGGACTCGCGGTGGACGAGCCCGTCCGCCTCCAGGTCCCGCAGGGTGGAGATGAGCATCTTCTCCGAGATCCCCGCGACGGTCCGCTTGATCTCCGCCCAGCGCATCGTGCCCGAACCCAGCGCCACGAGCGTGAGAACGCCCCACTTGCTGGTGACGTGACTGAGCAGCGTGCGACTCGGGCAGGAGGCTGGGAAGACGCCGTCGACCGTGCCCGGGATCGGCGGCCACTGCGTCCGGGCGGGTGCGGTACCCGACGGCGAGGGGGACGGGGAGGCCGTGCGCGTGCTGCTCACCACGCCACCTTACAAAAAGATGCGTACTTCCCAAAGCGACCGTTCACTCTGAGACTTAAGGACCATGAGCACACTGATCACTGGCGCGACAGGCGCCTTGGGCCGCAGCACCATCGACTCCCTCCTCGCCCGCGGCGTGGACGGGGCGGACATCATTGCGACCGGCCGCAACCCCGCGGCCCTCGCCCCCTACGCCGAGCGCGGCATTCGGACCGCCCGCATCGACTACGACGAGCCTGGCACCATCTCCGCCGCCCTTCGGACGGCGGGGGACGTCGAGCGCCTCCTCCTCATCTCCGGCGGCCTGGGCGGGAACCGCGTGGCTCAGCACCGGGCCGTCGTCGAGGCCGCGGCGAGTGCGGGCGTGCGCCGGCTCGTCTACACCTCCACCCTGCCGAACCTCATCCTCTCCCCGGACCATGCCGCCACCGAGGCCCTCATCGAGCAGGTGGGCGTGCCCGCGACGATTCTGCGCAACGGCTACTACGCGGAGAACATGCTCATGAGCCTGGAGAGCATCAGGGCCACCGGCACCTACGTCACCAGCGCCGGGCGGGGCGGAATCGCCTTCGCGGCCCGGGACGATCTCGCCCGGGCCGCCGCCCGGGTCCTGAGCGAGGACGGGCACACGGGCACCACCTACACGCTCACCGGGGACACCTCCTGGGACGCCGACGGCGTCGCGGCGGCCTTCACCGCCGTCCTGGGGACTTCGGTGGCCGCGGTGCGCCTGTCGCCCGAGGAGCACCTGGCGGCGCTCACCGGCGCGGGGGTGGATGAGGGCCTGGCCCAGTACCTCGTGGCCTTCGACGGCAATGTGCGCAACGGCCTCCTCGAGCCCCACCCCGACCACGACCTCTCCCGCCTCCTGGAGCGTCCCGCGATGTCGTTGCGGGACGCGCTCGGCCGCGCCTTGGCCGTCTGAGCCCGCCGCCGGCTGCCGACGGCGTGAGATCGGCTGGCGTTGATCGCGTTTCGAGTCGCGGCGTCCGGCTGAGCAGGCTGATGCTGCTGAGGCGGCGGACTGTTCCGGACTGGCGCCTTGGACCGATCTCGGCGCGGAAGTGAACCGATCTCGAGCCGGAAGTGGACCGATCTCGGCGAAGGGGCGGCCGGAGGCGGCGGGATCCGCGGCGGGATCCGCCGCCCGGGCGCGTCAGCGGTTGCCGAAGTGGGAGTCGAAGGCGGCCCTGGGCGGGTCGTAGACGTGGTCGCGGGCGTAGGCCAGGGCGAGGGGGGCGCCGGCCAGGCGGTCCATGCCGGAGTCCTCCCACTCGATGGAGACGGGGCCGTCGTAACCGATCTGGTCCAGGGTGCGCAGGTAGCCGTCGATGTCGGCGTCGCCCAGGCCGGCGGACACGAAGGTCCAGCCGCGTCGGGGGTCGTCCCAGGGCAGGTGGCTGGACAGGCGGCCGTTGCGGCCGTCGAAGTGGGTCTTGGTGTCCTTGATGTGGCAGTGGTAGATGCGGTCGGCGAAGTCGGTCAGGAAGACGGCGGGATCGAGGTCCTGCCAGATCATGTGGGAAGGGTCCCAGTTGATGCCGAATGCCTCGCGGCGGCCGATGGCGTCCAGGGTGGCCTTGGTGGTCCAGTAGTCGTAGGCGATCTCGGAGGGGTGGACCTCCAGGGCGAAGGTGACCCCGGCCTCGTCGAAGGCGTCCATAATCGGGTTGAAGCGCCTGGCGAAGTCCTCGTAGCCGTCGGCGATGACGTCGGACCCTACCGGCGGGTACATGGCCACGTACTTCCAGATCTTGGAGCCGGTGAAGCCGGTGACGGTCCGGGCGCCGAGCCTGGCGGCCACGCGGGCGGTGAGAGCGAGCTCGGCGGCGGCGCGCTCGCGCACGCCCTCGGCCGCCCCGTCGCCCCAGACGCGGTCGCTCAGCAGACCGCGGTGGCGGAAGTCGATGGGGTCGTCGCACACGGCCTGGCCGGTGGAGTGGTTGGAGATGGCGTAGCAGGTGAGGTTGTACCGGGCCAGGGTGTCCTTCCACTCCCGGCAGTAGGCCTCGTCCTGGTCGGCCCGGTAGACGTCGAGATGGTCCCCGGCCACCGGGACCTCCAGGCCGTCGAAGCCCCACCGCTCGGCCAGCGTGCACACCTCCTCGAACGGCAGGTCGACCCACTGGCCGGTGAAGAGATTGATGTTCCGAGGCATGAGCTGCTCCTTCGCAGTCGGGGAGTCGCCGGTGGGCGGCCGACGGGGCCGTGCGGCTCGACGCGGTCGCCCGATGCCCCCTGACCGTACTGACGGCCCCGGCCGCGCTCCACGGATGACGACCCTCCTTCTGCACTCTTCGCGCAGAAGCGCCCCTCGCGGTTCCGGATCGGTGCGGGGCCTCCCGGCCGGCGCCGCGTGCGACGACGGCCCTACCGGCGAGCGGCGCGATCGAACAGGGCGTTGACCGCCAGGATGGCGGTCCCGCGCATCTCGTCGTCGAGACTGTCCTCGGCGGGAACGAGCTCCAGGTCGTGCGTCGCCAGGGCGAGCGCCCGCTCGTCGACGATCCGGCGCGCGACCTGGAGGAACAGAGGGCATCCCTGCGGCATCGGGCCGGCCAGCACCACCTGCCCGGGGTTGAAGAAGGAGACGATCATCGCCAGGGCGTCGCCCACCGCGGTCGCGGAGCGCACCATGAGGGTCACGCACTCGGTGTCCCCGGCCGCCACCCCGGCCACGACGTCGTCGATCGTCAGGTCGTCCGAGCCTGCGAGGCGCTCGCGCAGGAAGGGGCTGGTCCCCTCGGCCCCGGCGCGGCGCGCGTCGCGCATAACCGCCCAGCCGCCGGCGACCGCCTCCAGGCAGCCCGTCCGCCCGCAGCGGCAGACGACGGCGTCGTTGCCGGTGACCCGCACGTGCCCGATGTCGCCCGCCGCGCCGTCGGCTCCCCGGTGCAGCAGGCCGTTGGACATGAGCCCCGCACCGATGCCGGTCCCCACCTGGAGGTAGAGGATGTCGCGCGGCTTGCGGTGGGCCTGGTCCTGGAGAGTGACGGCGTGGCCCAGGAGCATGGTGTTGACGTCGTTGCTCGTGACCGCCGGGACCCCCAGCGCCTCCTCCATGACGGCGACGACGTCGAAGCCGTCCCAGCCGGGCATGATCGGCGGTGCCGTCGGGCGTCCGGACTCCTGGTCGATGGGGCCCGGCAGGGACGCGCCCGCCGCCCACACCGGTCGATCGAGGGGCCCGGCCATGTCGCGCAGCCGGGCGGCGGCCTCGGCTAGGGTCGGTGCCGGCCCCCGGGTGATCGACCACGGCAGGGTGCGGCACTCCACCGGGGCTCCGCCGAGGTCCGTCACGGCCAGCCGCAGGGTCGAGGAGTGGACGCCCGCGACGAGGACCAGGCCGTCCTCCTGCCGGAAGCGCCAGGTGGCCGGGGCCCGGCCGCCGGTGGACGGGCCCGATCCGTTCGGGGCGATCAGCCCCAGGGACACCGCGGTGTTGAGCAGGGAGGAGATGGTGTTGCGCCCCATGCCGGTCATCTGGGCGAGCTGCTGGCGCGTGCTCGCCCGGCCGCGGCGGACGAGGTCGACGACGGTCAGGACGTCGGTGTCGATCTGCGGGATAGGGCTCGGCATGATGGTGACCTTCGAGCAGGAGTGCGAGGGCGGGGGCCGGCCTCTCGCAGGCCGGGCGCGCCGTCCGGACAACCATACTGCACTATGCGTGCAGAAGTGGAGTCGCCATGCCTGGTGGAGGTCAGAGGCCCCGCCCTAGCCTGAACTCGTTCCCGGAGGAGCTGCTCCGGGAGAAGCGGCCATCACGCGCGGGTCATCCGCTCGCGACGTCTGCCGGCCGCACCTGATCCCCCGATGATGGGCGAGAGCACAGGAAAGGACGTCATACATGACCATTAGGAAGGGCGTGTCGCTGTACTCGCTCCAGGACGCCTACGGGCGGGGCGGTCTGGGCCTGGAGGGATGCATCGCGGCCGTGGAGAAGATGGGGGCGCAGGGCATCGAGATCCTGTCGGATCAGATGATCCGCGGAGCCGCGAGCGCCAGTGAGCAGACCCTGGCCGAGTTCGACGCGATCATGGAACGCCACCCCCTTCAGCGCGTGTCCAACGACATCTTCATCAACTCCTCCCTGTACAAGAACCGCTGGCTGACCACCGAGGAGCAGGTGGAGCTGCTCAGTGCCGACCTGCGCCTGACCCACCGCCTGGGCTTCCCCCTGGTGCGCCTGGTCTCGCGCACCGACCCCGCCGTCATCCGCCCCGTGCTGCCCCTGGCCGAGAAGCTGGGCGTGTCCATGGCGGTCGAGGTCCACGCCGGCATGAGCTTCGACCATCCGCTGACGGCGGCCTGGATCAAGGAGATGAAGGAGCTCGACAGCCCGCACGTGGGGCTCGTCGTCGACTTCGGCATCTACTGCCACCGCCACCCGCGCGTGTCGGCGAACTACTTCCGGTCCCTGGGGGTGAGCGAGGACGTCATCGCCTACATCGACGACATCTACGAGCGGGGCTCGGACGGCCGCCAGGCCTTCCCCCGCGATCCCTCCAGCCCCGACGTCGACCGCTACCTCTTCCCGGACGACCTCACTCGGTTGTTCAAGAACCCGCTGGACGAGTTCTACGCCATGATGTCCTCCGGCTACGAGAACACGCCCCTGGAGACCCTGGACGAGTACCTGCCGTGGATCAAGTCCTTCCACGGCAAGTTCTGGGAGATCACCGAGGAGGGCGAGGAGTACTCCATCGATTACGGGCGCATCTTCACCCGGCTCAACCGCCTCGGCTTCGACGGCTACGTGTGCAGCGAGTACGAGGGCCAGCGCTTCGTGGTCCCGGGCGAGCCCGTCCACGACCTCGAACAGGTCCGGCTCCACCAGGACCTCATGGCTCGCCACATCAACGACGGAAAGTGAGAAGGACCCATGTTCGACGGATACATCTTCACCGAGGGCTCCCTCGCCAATGTCGAGGTCGACGGCGAGGCGATCGGCTTCGAGATGCGCACCCGCATCCCCTACTACCGCGGCATTCCGCTGTCCATGGTGCACGACGTCGAGGTGGAGGTCGACGGCGAGGAGGTCCCGGCCGAGGACATCCGCTTCACGGCCGACGGCGGGAGGCACTGGTTCACCCTGGCCGAGATGGAGACGGTGACCTTCTTCCGCTGGGAGTACGAGGACGAGGCGACCGTGCGCGTCCTGCGGCCCGGAGGCCTGGCGCCGGGCGAGCACAGGGTGCTCCTGCGCGTGTCGGCGCGCGTGGCCTACATCCCCGTGCCCTTCTCCGGAGAGATGAGCCGGACGGTCACCATCGCGGCGTGAGCCCGCTCCTCGCGGGCCCGACGCCCGCGCGCCCGAGCGTCTCGCGACGATGCCGGCCGTCCCGCTGGGCGCAGCGGGACGGCCGGCATCGTCCTTCTGCTGCCCGGGACGCGTCTGACCTCGCGCGCCGTCGTCGCCGGCTCAGGGCGTCGTGTCCAGCGTCCGGGGCGGGGCTCAGGCGTCCTGGCGGCGGTGCGTGACGAGCTCGAGGACGCCGGCCGGGGAGCCCTGGGGCAGCCACACGTGCATGACGTGGGCGGACAGCATCCGCTCCGCCACCAGCCGGCACGCCCCGATGAGGGCGTCGTCGGCGCTGCCCATCCGCACTCGCAGGCGCTCCGACGTCGTCGGCAGGACGCGACGGCGCACCGCCTGATCCACGACCTGCGCGAAGAACCGGCCCGAGGCCGTGACCTCGCCGCCCAGGACGATCTCGCCCGGGTTGTACGTCGTGCACAGGACCGCGAGGACCACGGAGAGGCGGTCGGCGGCCTCGGTGACGATCCGCAGGCACACCCGGTCCCGCTCGGCGACGCCCTGGAAGACGTCGCTCTCATGGACTGCGCCGCGCCCCTCCCTCGCCGCGCGCAGGTACGACGAGGAGCGCAGCGCCTGCGGCGCCGTCGCCTCGCGCTCCACCGCCCCGCCGGAGATGAGCGTCTCCAGGCAGCCGTGGCGGCCGCAGCGGCACAGGACTCCCGAGGTTCCGGCCATCTGGATGTGCGCGATCTCGCCGGAGGCCGCTCCGGCCCCGCGGTGCACCTGTCCGCGGGAGACGATACCCATGCCCAGCCCGAGGCTGAGACGGATGTAGAGGAGGTCCTGCGGGGCCCCGATGCGCGTGGCCGCGGCCAGTGCCATGACGTTGACCTCGTCGTCGATCCAGGTGGCGATCCGCATCCGCTCGGCGAACCAGCGGCGCAGGGGGAAGCTCGTCCAGGAGACCTGCTCGGGGTAGTCGGTGGCGCGGCCGGTGGCGTGATCGGTCACCGGCGGGACGAGGGTGCCGTCGCGGAAGTCCACCGGGACGGGGACGGAGATGCCCAGGCCCCAGACGTCGGGGAGCTCCGGGCGGCTGTCGCCGAGGTCTTTGAGCGCCGTGAGATGCTCCAGGGCGTGCCGGGCCAGGACGTCGGGCGGGGTGAGGATGCCCTCCTCCCAGCGGATGCGCTCCACGACGGCGCCGTCGAGGTCCATCAGGGCCGCCACGGAGTAGCGGTAGGAGACCGCCAGGACGAGGACAGTGCCGGCCGCCGGGTTGAAGCGCCACATCTCGGGAGCCCGCCCGCCAGTGGACTCGCCGCGCCCGGCGGGCATGAGCAGGCCGAGGCCGAGAGCGGTCTTGATGCGCCGGTCGACGGCGTTGCGCCCCATGGTGAGCGTCTCGCACAGGTCGGCGCGGGCGACGCCCTGGGGGTAGCGGCGGGCCTCCGCGAGCAGGTCGGACAGCTGCGTGATGTGGACGAAGGACAGGGGCCGCCCCTCCGACCGGCGGGGCGGCCCGTCTCTGGTGGTGGCATCGGAGGCGGTCACGGAAACGAGTGTATCGAGCACGCATGCGGGGTTCGTGCGTTTCTGTGGAACGGGTACTCCACGTTCCGGTCCGGAACGGTTGCGGGCTCGGGATCCGGCGGGCGCGGCCCGCCCGGCGCGTCCTTCACGATCGCCCGGCACCACCGGGTCCTGCAGGGCTCTGCAGGGCGCCGGGGCGCGGCCGTCCCTCCGCACCGGGATCGGTTCATTTCCGCGTCGAGATCGGTCGATGTCAGTAGTGCGACAGCGGGCGGTAGCTTCTGATCAGCTCCTCGTACAGGCTCACCATCTTCTCGGCCACCGTTGTCGAGTCGAACTCCTGGGCCACATCGAGGGACCCTCTGGACAGCCGCTCCATCCTCTCGGGATCTGAGAACAGCTCGTTGAACGCCTGCGCGAGGTTCTCGCCCTCGATGCCGTCGGTCAGCACCGCGTTGCGCTCTGTCAGGCCCTCCGTCATCTGCTCGTCGCAGTAGACGATCGGCAGACCGCTCGACGCCGCCTCGAGGAATGTCATCGGCTGGTTGTCGAAGTGGTACGACGCGAGCGAGAAGACGTCCGCCTGCTTGAGCAGGGCTGCGACCCTGTCGCTCGGCTGCATGCCGGTGAATATGACTCGGTCGGTCACGCTCAGCTCCTCGGCCCGCATTCTCAGCTCCGGCTCGTACGGGCCGCCGCCGACCAGGACGAGCTTGATGCTCGTGTCGGGAATGAATGGTATCGCCTCGATGAGCGCCCTCTGCCGCTTCTCCGGGCTCAGTCGGGCAACGGATATGATGAACTTCTCCCCCGGATTCTTCTCGATGGGGGAGTCCGCGGGGTCGGCGTCGCGGTACTGCTTCGTGTTGATGCCGTTGGGGCGCACGTAGCACGGTGCCGTCAGCCTGCCCTCATCTATCAGTATTCTCGCCAGGTGGTTCGACGGCGATATACAGGCCTCGCACTTGTTCGCGAAGGCGGCGGTGAGTCTCCAGCCCTGGTGGGAGAACGTCTCCTTGATGGCCTCCCGGCTCATCGAGCGCAGCTGCTCGCGGGACGCCGTCGGCAGAATCGGCCTGGTCCGCAGCACGATCGGGAATGCCACGGTCAGGGCGATGATCCCGGCCGTCACCATGAGCGGGTAGTCGTCGATCAGCTCCGTGTACAGCGTGTGCACCGTTGTGACGTGAGGAATGTTCTGGCGCTTCGCCACGCTGTGCGCCAGAACGCCCACGTAGAACTGCATCTGGCTGTGGATGATGTCGAACTCGTATTTGTCCAGCTTTCGTGCGAGGCCGGGGTAGATGACGCCGGTCTCGCGTTTGTCGAAGACATAGTTCTTCGACGAGGGAACGCGAATGACGTGATCATCGTCGTCCTCATAGCCTTTGCATTTCGGGGCAATGATGTAGACCTCGTGGCCGAGCCCCTCCAGTGCTTCCTTCAGATTTTTTGTCGAGGTCGCCACGCCGTGCACCGACGGCAGGTAATCATCAATAAATATACCGATCCGCACAGTTTATTGTATCACGCTCTGGTTTCTGTGCGCGGTCGGCGCCGCCGCGCATTTCACGCCCTCGTCGAGATCGGTTCGGCTCCGCGCCGGGAACGGACCGGTTCAGTGCCGGCTGCTGGTTCTCGGGAAGTGCTGCGATGCCTGCTCCGATCGCGGTGCCCGCGCCCGGTGCGCCGGCCGGGGGCGGTCGGGCCTGCCGAGGCGGGAGGCGGCGCCGGGGCGGTCCTGTTGCACATATCGTACATGTGCGATATAAACAGTATGTGCACATCGTTCTCTCCCGGACCTCCGGGACGCCCATGTACGAGCAGATCGTCGACCAGATCCGGCGGGCCATCTGGGCCGGCGACCTGCCCGCCGGGACCCCGCTGCCCTCGCTGCGCCGGCTCGCGAGGGATCTCGAGGTCTCCCTCATCACCACCACCCGCGCCTACAACGACCTCACCGCCGCGGGCCTCATCGGCAACCAGGCCGGCCGTGGCAGCTTCGTCCTGCCCCAGGACGAGGACGAGACCCGCAAGCGGCTCCTCGCCCGGCTGGACGACCAGCTCGACGACGCCGTCGCCACCGCCAGGCTCGCCGGTCTCGACCTGTCCGATCTCCATGAAAGGAGCGCCCAGCGATGGACCACGACAAGCGGGGAATGAGAATCCCGGTGTCCGGGGGCGCCGTCGCCCCGGCACCCGGGGCCGCCATCCGCTTCGACGCCGTCGTGCGCAGACAGGGGGCCTTCACCCTCGGTCCCCTCGATATGAGTGTGCCGAACGGCCTGGTCGCCGGCTTCGTCGGCCCCAACGGGGCGGGCAAGACCACCGCCATCAAGGCGATGCTCGGCATGGTCGGCATCGATGCCGGCTCGATCAGCCTCCTCGGCGCCGCGCCCCGGAGCCGCCACGACCGCATCGGCGTCGTCCTCGACACCGTGGCCCTGCCGCCGGAGTGGACGGCCGTCTCGGCCGCGCGCAACCTCGGGCGCTTCTATCCCGGCTGGGACCAGGACCTCTTCGGCGAGCTCCTGGCCCGCCTGGACGTGCCCCTCCGGGTGAGGGTCGAGGACCTGTCTCGCGGACAGGGGGTCAAGCTCCGGCTCGTCCTCGCGCTCGCCCACCGCCCCGAGCTCCTCATCCTCGACGAGCCGACCTCGGGCCTGGACCCAGTCGCCCGCCTGGAGGTCCTCGACGTCTTCCGCGACTTCCTCGTCGAGGAGGGCCGGACCATCCTCTTCTCCACCCACATCACCTCCGACCTGGAGCGGATCGCGGACTGCCTTCACATCATCGCGGCCGGCCGCACCTGCTTCGCGGGGCCTCTGCACGACCTCACCGAGCAGTGGGCCATGGTCCGCGGCCCCCTCTCCGCCCTGTCGCCCGAGGCGGAGGCGGTCCTCACCGGGACCCGGCGCAGTGACGCGGGCACCTTCTCCGGACTCATCAGGGTCTCGGAGACCGCGGCGTTCGGCCCCGACGTCGTCATCGAGCCCCCGTCCATCGATGAGGCCGTCGCCGCCATGACCCGCGGCTCGCGGTCCGCCGGCTCCCGCCCTCACGCCCGTCCCGCCGCCCCGGCGGTCTCAGCCCAGGAGAACTGACATGCACCCTATGTGGACCCTGCTGCGCACCGAGCTGTCCGCCCATTCCTTCACCCTGCGCGTCTTCGCCGTTATCGCGGCCGTTGTCACCGGACTGTGCCTCGTCGTGGGCGGGACGCCGATCGTCGCGGCGTGCGTCCTGACGGCGCCCTTCCTGCCCGGTAGCCTCTTCGCGCAGAGCGACCGCGCGCACCTGGACGCCATGTACTCGATCCTTCCGGTGACGCGGACGCAGCTCGTCATCGGCCGGTATCTGCTCATCGCCCTCGTCATGGCCGTCATGACCCTCGCGGGGCTCGCCCTCACGTGGGTGGATGCGCTCGTGCGCGGTGCCGGCGGCGACTCCGCCCCCGTCTCGACAGCGGCGGTCGCGGGTCTCGCTCTGGCGGTGAGCGGTGCCGGCGTCGCGGCCCAGCTTCCTCTCTGCTTCGCCTTCGGCTACGCGCGCACGCGCCTGTACACCGTCGGCGGGACAATGATCCTGATGTGCGGCGGCCCGCTCGTGATCAAGCAGTTCCCCGACGTGCTCAGGCGATTCGTCGACCTGCCGCTCATGATCGTGCGCTGGGCGGGCGAGCCGCGTACCGGACTGATCGGACTGGGGGTCGCCGTGGGGCTGCTCGCCGTCTCCGGCGTGTGCTCGGCGCGTCTCTACCGGCGGCGGAACCTGTGACGACGGCGGGGCGGCCTCTGTACCGCGACGAGCCCCG
>ERZ773059.768-NODE-768-length-16927-cov-5.011498_pt1 | contig 16927 bp, 17 predicted proteins | sample MGYA00580514_ERZ773059 | MGnify/ENA primary metagenome ERZ773059 (study PRJEB29015, sample SAMEA2737981) | human oral metagenome | biome: human oral; feature: human-associated habitat; material: dental | place: China | collected 2056 ...
CGACGAGGAAACAGAGTTCCTCGTCGACCCCCGCCCGCGTTGCCATTCCTTTCCGAACCGGGTTCTAGTCGCTTTCTTTACGGCACCCCACCTCGAGGAAGGTAATCCTTTTGTCGGTTTCGTAGGGAGAAACCGACTTAGGTTTGACCGGCTTTTCCCGTCTCTGTTTCCTCTGCTTGTCTTTCGCGCGGTTTGTCTCCCCGCGCCCAGTCAAGCCAGACAGAACACGCGAAGAAGAAGACGAGCGACTCTCGGCGGACGATCGCTCAACGGACCTCCCCGCAGCAAGACGGGAGGCCCCGCTGCGCGTTGCGGAAGAGCTTGCTCCACGGCTTGCCGTCGCCGTTTGGCTGGTCGCTCCGGCTCCGCGAGAAGCGCTTAACCCCGTTCCCCGAGTCGAGGACTGGACGGCTCGATTCGAAACGCCGTCCGCAGCGCGAGTGCCGTACGATCCGGCTTTCCCAGCTGAGTCCGGTGACGAAGTCGGGGTTCGAGCCGCAGTTGTTGCGCCGCGGAGAATGCCGGATCCTCGAGAAGAAGGGGCTGGGCTCGTCGCCCGAACCGTCGTCGTCGCACCACGCACAATGCCGGTAGAACGGGCCGAAGAAGCCGAGACGGGTCTTGCTATACCGGTTGCCCCACCGCGAGCCGGCATAGTGCGGGCACCGGCTTCAGAAGATGTCGCTCGAACCGCGGTTGTCGCCCCACGCAGGATACCCGACGAACTCGGCGCGGTCGCTCGCACTGCGGCTCCCGACCGTGCGGGCAAGGCAGTAGTGGTGGGCATCGCCGCCGCACGCGCGGCGCGCGCAGCCTGATAGGCCTTATACCCAGCCACAGTCGTTCCTCCGCCGATGGCGGCGGCTGTGGCCAAAGGACTGAACACCGCTGGCGGAGCCGTCGTTGGATTCAAAGTACGCGAACCTCCCGGCGCAAACGCACCAGCCTGCCCAGGCGCATAATGCGACCCCTGCAAGGCCACTCCGCTCGAGGCGCCGCCTCCGGGGTCATAACCGCCGCCGACGGAGCCCCCAGCCGCGACGTTTCCGGGAGTGTGCCATTCCGTAGCCGACCGCGTCGGCCCCTGATAAGCAGAAGGGGCAGAGCCAGGAACACCTGTTTGCCCGGCACCGTCGCCGCTCCCTCGTCCAGCTTTGGCAGAGTCAGTGAACGCGCTGCCATGCCCTGACGAGGGCGCGTGTTCGGGTTGGTCGGGAAGAGAACCGATCAACTCATGCATCTCGGAACCGAGAACGTGCAGAACTTTCTTTGCCCGTTGATCAACCTCCGCATGCGCGGCATCAATTTCCGCTTGAGCGCCTGGAGCAACTGGACTATTAGCACTCATTGCTTTCACGACTTCAGTTCTGTCGATAAGATTGTTGACTCTTTGAAGAGTCTTTTGGATCTCCTGGCTGCCGGTCTGAGCCTTTTTTCCGCTCTCGACGGCTTTTCCTTGGATCTCCGCGAGTTTATCTACCTTCTGGGCGCGGCTTTCGAGGGAGCTCGCAAGGCCGTCCAGGCGGGCCGAAGCCGCCTGCGCGGTTTCGCCTTCCAGGCCCAAGTCGGCCGCCACGCGCCGGTTGATCTGAGCGATCTGGCGCATCCGGGCAGAGACGTCCCTGAGGTAGTCGTTGGCCTGCTCGATGGGGTCGGTCTTCCAGACTTCGATGATCTTCAGGCGATCAGCATTAGGGGTTGCCATCACTTACCGCCTCCCGAGCCCGTCGCGCCTTGCGAGGATCCGGAGTTCCCGGCCCCCGATTGAGACGGCCCCAAGCCGGCGCCGGACAATCCGGTCTCAAGCGCTTGAGAAATCGTCGACTGCCCTCCCGCAGATTGGGAAGTCGACTGGCCTCCCGTGGATAGGGGAAACGAGCGAAGCCCCCGCCACAAAGCCTGCGCGATCGCCCCCATGCCTTGAGGCGGGGTGTACGTGAACTGGCGATCGAGTCTGTCGAGCGCGGCTGCGAACTCCGCACGCTCGGCGGCGTCCCGGTAAGTGAAGCTGTCCAAGGAGGACCGCAAATCCTCAATCGTCGCCTTCTGCAGCTCCGAAAGCTGCTTCATTTCCTTGTCCACCGCGAACAGCGAGGTGTGCACCGGCGCCCTGAACTGCTGGAGCTCGTTGAGCCCCGACCAGCGGTCGTCGTCAGAGGGCGTGCACGCCCCGGTGTTCTGCAGATCCTGGCAGCTATTGCCCACAGCCGAGCTCAGAGAGGCCTTCGCCCCTTCGTACTCGGCACCGGCTTGTTCCAGTTCAGCTATTTGACGTCTGAACTGATCCTTGTCCATTCTAAATATGGCCACGCGATCATCCTCCCTTGGCATTAGATATGTAAGAACTGCGTTTGACGCATATACAGTAGCAAAAACAGGATATCCCATTCCGCTACAGTTACAGACTACCCCAAAGACCCCCGTTTCGCGCCGCACACACACGGCGTTACGTGTTAGAATGACGAAGAAGTAAGTAGCTGCCTGAAGAATTTCTTTCAAACTCATCCACTCGACACTATCCTCAGCCGGCCCAAACAATCTACGCGTTCGCTCCACAACAAGGCAAACGTCCCAAACATATCAATTCGCGCACATCATGTGTTGGCCGAGCGCAGACTCATTCGCCATAAATTGCAGGTTACGCGATTCACCATACACAATGAATCTGCGCCAAAGAGGCTAAACTTACGTCATAATTGTTAAAGGGCATCATGGGAACGAGTTACATGCCCGAAGCCGGTGTGGCATCGACCGCTGGCGGCACGGATCCGACGCCAGGAATCCATGCCGATTTCGATTAGCAGCGGATGCGCCGCCCCGAGTCCCGAGACCGGCAGAAACCAATTGCCGGAGAAGCAGCGCTTGGCTCGGCCCTGCCGGAGGGGCCGAGCGCTTGGCTTGGCCCCTCCGAGCAAGCGTGAACAGGCGTGCCCTTCGGCAAATCCTCTTTAGATCGAGGCGCCGTGGAGCAGCGCCCATAAACAAGAATCCCGCGGAAAGGACTCCTTAGAGGCTGAGCCTCGACTTCACGACCTCTGCGAGGTTTGCCGCGACGGCGTCGGCCTCCTCCTGGGTTGCGGCTTCAACCATGACTCTCACGAGCGGTTCGGTGCCGGAGGGGCGGAGCAGCACCCGTCCCGTCTCGCCCAGCGCGCGCTCCGCCGAACTCACGGCCGCCGCGACTTCTTCGTCCGTTTCTGTGCGGCTCTTGTCGACGTCGGCCACATTGACGAGCGTCTGCGGGAGGCGCTGGACCACCCCCGCGAGGTCGGCAAGCGGCCGCCCGGTTCTCGCAACCTCGGCGGCCACGAGCAGCGCGGTGAGGGTGCCGTCTCCGGTGGTGGCGTGGTTGAGATTGATGACGTGGCCGGACTGCTCGCCGCCGAGCACATACCCGCCCGCGCGCATGGCCTCGAGGACGTAGCGGTCGCCGACGGCCGTTTGAACCGTTGCGATCCCCTCCTTGCGCATGGCGAGGATGAGGCCGAGGTTGGACATCACCGTCACAACGAGCGTGTCCCCCGCAAGTTCGCCGCGGTCCCTCATCGCAATGGCAAGCAAGCCCATGATCTGATCCCCGTCGACCATCGCGCCCGAGGCGTCCACGGCGAGGCAGCGGTCGGCGTCGCCGTCGAAGGCGAAACCGAAATCCGCCCTGGACGCCACGACGGCTGACTGGAGCTGTTCGGGGTGGGTAGACCCGCATTTGTCGTTGATGTTGTGCCCGTCGGGCGAGGCGTTGATGACGACGACGTCGGCGCCCGCCCTGCGCAGAGCCTCGGGGGCGACGGCGCTGGTGGCCCCGTTCGCGCAGTCGACGACGATTCGCAGGCCGGTCAATTCGACGTCGATCGACCCGACGAGGTGCTCGATGTAAACCGAGTCTGCCATTTCGACGGCGGATTCGATCCTGCCCACGCCTTCGCCGACGGGCCTGTCCCATTCGGCGCCGAGGAGGGCTTCGACCTCGTCCTCGATGGAGTCTTCGAGCTTGAACCCGCCGCGCGCAAAGAACTTGATGCCGTTGTCGGGCATAGGGTTGTGGGAGGCGGAGATCATCACGCCGAGGTCGATGTTCTGGGAGGCTGTGAGATAGGCCAGCCCGGGGGTGGGCAGCACATCGACTTGTTCGACGTCGACGCCGGCGCCGGCCAGGCCTGCCGCGACGGCCTGCGCGAGCATGGCCCCCGACAAGCGCGTGTCTCGGGCGACAACCGCCCGGGGGCGCCCCTCTCCGCCTTGTGCGAGAGCCCGAGCGGCGGCTTCGCCTAATTCGAGTGCCAGTTGTGCCGTAATCTGGCGATTGGCGAGCCCTCGCACGCCGTCAGTTCCAAAAAGTCGGGCCATGATTCCTCTCCGGTTCGAGAAAAGATCGCTGTTGTGACGATCCCAAGTATGGCACTGCTGCGCCCGCCAGCCGAACTCCTCCACAATGCGAGCCGGCGGAACGCTTCAAAACGCCCTGAATCACAAAACACATAAATACCGCTGTTCCGGGTTCGACACGGAAGTCGGCGTCGCAAAGGACGCCGTGCGCGAATTGGCGCCGGGCAGGCGTCTCGCGTGCATTTGCGGAGGCCAACACCAGCCGGCGTTGAGGCAGGTGCCTTGGAAATCGCTGTGTGAAGCAGGCACCCTGGAAAACATCAATGTGACGCAGACGCCCCGGAAAACGGTGGCGGCATGACAATTGTGGGCCCGTCGGTTCTTCCGACGGGCCCACAAAACGCCTGATTGCCTTTGGCGCCGACGGCCTGCGCGCCGTCAACCCTCCTTTCCGCTGCCCGGCGTCGAGAACGCCTCAGCAGCGGAAACAGATCAACGCTTAGAGAACTGCGAGGCCTTGCGCGCCTTCTTCAGGCCGGCCTTCTTGCGCTCGACGGCTCGGGCGTCGCGGGTGAGGAAACCGGCCTTCTTGAGAGCGGGGCGGTTGGCCTCACGGTCGATCTCGTTGAGGGCGCGGGCAATTCCAAGGCGAAGTGCGCCGGCCTGGCCCGAAACGCCGCCTCCGTTGATTCGGGCGACGACGTCGAACCTTCCCTCGAGGTCGAGGAGGGCGAACGGCGAGCGAACGAGCTGCTGATGGAGCTTGTTCGGGAAATAATCGTCAAGCTTGCGCCCGTTGATCTTCCATTCGCCGCTTCCCGGAATGAGCCTGACGCGTGCAACGGCCTCCTTGCGGCGGCCGAGCGCCTGGCCCGGGGCTGTCAGGGATGCGCCCTGACCGATGCGGGGAGCTTCGCTCTCCGTGGTGTACGAGCCGCTGAAATCCTCGCTCAGCGCCTCGGTTTCAACTGTCGTTTCAGACATTCAATACGTCCTGTTCCTGAAAGCTCACTGAGCAATCTTCTTGAGCTCGAAGGTCTCGGGCTTCTGGCCCGCATGTGGATGCTCCGTTCCAGCATAAACCTTGAGCTTGGCAAGCTGCTTGCGTCCGAGGCGGTTCTTAGGGAGCATCCCGCGAACCGCCTTGACGACGGCGCGCTCAGGGTGCTTGGCAAGCAGCTCTGTGTAAGAGGTCGCCCTCAAACCACCCGGGTACCCGGAGTGGTGGTAGGCGAATTTCTGCTCGAGCTTCGAACCGGTCAGAGCGACCTTGTCAGCGTTGATGACGATGACGTAATCGCCTCCGTCGAAATGCGGGGCGTAGGTCGGCTTGTGCTTCCCACGGAGCAGGGTGGCAACGTGCGTTGCCAGTCGGCCTAGGACGACGTCGGCGGCATCGATGAGATACCACTTAGGCTCGACGTCGCCGGGCTTCGGTGAATACGTGCGCACGGGCGTAGCCTTCGTTTCTTATACTGGGCCGCACAGAAGCATGCGGAACCCACGGTCTTGCAAAAACTTTGTTGGACGCTGGCCGACGAGTGGGAAGGCATCGCGCGCAGCGTGCACAACAACTTAAAAGTGTACGTCCCCCCACGCTTGCCGGTCAAAGAAGCAGAGTGTGAGCTCGCACGCGTCGGCGAGACGATGGAACAGGGAGTGCGGAACCGACGGAAGCTGCTATCGTCGATGTGTGATGGAAACCAGTTTTGGCGGGCCGGAAAAGAGCCCCGGACTTCTGCTGTGGCGCACGATGCTGGTGTGGCGCCGCGAAGTAAACGCAGCATTGGCCTCCCTCAATCTCACGCATTCCCAATTCGTTCTGCTCACGTGTACGTGGTGGCTCGAAACCCACGGGGACGGCCCTGCCACCCAAGTCGCGATCTCCGACCTTTCGGGGCTCGACGTCAGAACCACGAGCCAGGGGCTCCGAAACCTCGAATTGGACGGCTTCGTCAAACGCGCCTCTGCCCCCGGAGACAAGCGGGCCCTCATCGTTGCGACCACCGAGAAGGGGCGCGAGGCAGGCCAAGCCGCAATAGCGAAGGTCGAAGAGGTCGATGAGCGCTTCTTTCTCCGCCGACGCCGCCTGCGCTCAGCGCTCCTCATGGAGGCCAAACAGCCTCGCGACGTTTTCGCGCCAACAGAGAGACCGGGGCAGTCGGGGACTTCCGGCCAAGCTTAGGCCTCCAGGCAATCAGAGAGCGCCGGCCAAGCCGGGCCTCCGCACAATCAGGGAAACTCCGTCTGAGCCGTTGCCGCGCGATCGGAGCTCCGAGCAACTTGAAAACGTCCGCCGGCTCGGGCCGATCACTTCTTGAGGGAGTCGTTGACTTGGAAGCCCTCGGAGGGGACAAAGCAGAACTGAGCAGATCCCCCGCCGCCCTGTCTGCTTCCGGGGGCGACGTCGAGCAGGGTGAACGTTCCGACCCCGTTGTGGGTGACCGACTGCCCCACTTCGACGTGTTTGTTGATCCCCGATGCCCTGTCGCCCCCGATCAGGCCCAGCTGCCCTTTGCCGTTTTCCACGCGAATGCCCGTTGCCACATAGCTGGGGCCATTGGGCGCCCCCGGGTAAAAGGGCGAACGTTCGCGAAGAGTCACTTCGTATCCGCCGTCTGTGCGCATTTCCTTCTCTTCTTTCTATGTTGTTGCAGTACGTGAAGCCGCTGGAGCAAGCGAGGCGACCGGCGCTGAGGCGGCTGCGTCGGCAGCGGCCGAGTGCGCGGCCGAATGAGTCATTTTGGACGCGACGCCAGTTGAGGACGCCTTGCCGACACATCCCACGAGCGCGGAGGGAGGAAGGGCGATGTCGTGCGACATCGCCGTTTTCGCACATCTCACTTCACACTTCCTATGGCTGCCGCACTGTAGTATTTGTCAAATTCGGGCCAGCTCATGCTGAATGTTCCGTCGACCGTTCGCCCGTCTCCCGCATAGTTGTGCCCGTGCGGATTCGCAAGCGTCACGCCTTCCTCGTTGGCGCCGACTACCATGTATGCGTGGGAATCATATAGAACGATGCTGTCTTCGCTGCCGTCCGGGAGGTTCACGTTCGCATATGCCTTGCCCTCCGGGAAATTGTTCTCAGGGGCGTCCGTCGTCTCAACGACGACAGGCCGCGAACTGTCATTCGCTGCATCGATGATCGCCTGTCGCTCAGTCGGCGAATAACCGTCTATCCCTTCCACCCTCGTCGAAGGGCGGTCCGTGAGATCTTGGGAGGCTTCGTTTATCGACCCATATGCAAAACCCCTGCTAGTGTGCGAACTCAGCACGCCCCCGGGATGCTGTTGTCCATAGGCCGATTCGAGAACGGATGCATAGTTGGGCTTTCCGTCGGGCCCCGTCACACCAGCTCCGTAGACGTCGTCGACGAAGACCTTTCTAGAAGCCTGCTCCGTTGGATGAGCAGGATCGTCGTACACCGTCACCATGAAACCGTCGGGCTTTCCGTCCGGACCGTAGTGCAGCTTGATTGAATCCTGAATGATCTTGCGGCCCTCGGGGCTGTCGACCACAGCCATGATGTTCGCCACATAGTAGCAATCGGCTATGCCATGCTGGTTAATGTCCCGGTACCCCATCTTTCCCGAAGAAATTTGGGCGTTGATCGCCTCCATCTGCTCGGCAGAGAGACCCACCCGTTTTCCAGTCAAATCTCCAATGGTTACGGCCTTCTCGACATGAAGAGCTTCACGCAAGCGGGCCGCGCACTCTTGAGCGGCCGCATTTTTCTGGCGGACGTACGATTCGTATGCCTCCTTATGCGCTCGGGCTTTTCCTTCGAACGCATTGAAAGTGGCTGCCTTTTGCGCGGGGGCAAGAGACGTGTAAGCATCGTCCATGGCGTCGTTGAACTTTCTCAGCTCGCTGACTTTTTCCTTGCACTCCGCGAGAACCTTGCTATAGGCCAAAAGATGCCCGGAAGACTCCTTGGCGCCGTCGACGAGCGCGGCGAGGTCCTTGGATTCAATGTCCATCCCCCGGTCGTAACTGTCGCGAGACTCTCCTGCCCACCCGGGAGCAAGCGCGCCTGCGGCAAGACAAGCCTTCCGGATTTCCTCTATTTTTGCAGCGAAATCAGTCCACCCTTGCGCCAATGCGCGCACTTTTTCAGGATCGCCCGTCAACTCACCCACTGCGCAGCGGAAGATCCCCATGATCAGTCCTCTCGATCCGCTCTGCCGAACATCTCCTGCACCGAACCCAGGAGCTGTTGCTTGGCTTCATAGTCGGTGGATTCGAATTCGTCCGCAGTGCCGCGCACAGCGGCGGAGGCGGCCGCAAACCATTCTGAGACCTCAGAAGATCGTATCTTCGCGAAGTCGGATGCATCCCGTCCGGCATCCACAAGGTCTGAGTTCCCAAGAGCCTCTATTGATCCTTCCCTCGGGTGCTTGCTGTTCCAAAGCTCCGTAGCAAGGGATGCTAGGCGCTGGGCCAGGGAGTCCATTTCTGTCGAATCAAGCGATGCTGTGTATGCCATTATTCCTCCTGTTCCGTCTTTTCCAACCTGACACATTATCTGGAATTCATCAATTTTTTAGACGATGTCAAGGCATTTCTTAGACTCTATCGAACGTGCCATCGGGCGACAAGGTCAGGCGAGAGGGAGATTTCCCCAACTAGCGCCCGCGACTGGCTTCTTCGGGGCGCGCCCCGCGCACCCATTCGCGCACCGCGGTGGCGCTCACCGCGAGCACCACGAAAACCGACACTCCCGTGAGTATGACGTCGGCTAGCTTCGAGAAATCGAGGAGCAGAAGATGGGAGAAAGCCGTGATGGAAGATATAGTCATAAGGCCGACCCAAGCCCACCTCTGCCTGGCCGCGGTCAAAAGCCACAGCGCGAATTCAACCGCCGGCATGACCAGTTTCGAAGCGGTGACCTGAGGGTCCACCGCTACCTGGATGCCGGCAAAAATGAATCCCCACAGTGCGAGCGCCCCTGTGAAAAGAAGCGGCAGCGGCGGAATGTGGTGGCGGGCAACGCTTTTGTCCGGGCGGGGCATTCGCGGGGCGGGACCGCGTTCGGACGCGCCGCGCATATCGAGAACCGGAAGGTCGCCGTCGGTGTTGATCGCGTCGCCGCCGCCGTTTCGAGAGTGGTAGGCCGTGGAGAACTTGTCGATGACGGCGACGTCGATCTTCGGGTCGGCGTACCTCAGGGTGTCGATGACGAAATCGCGCTCGGCGTCGGTGTCGGCGTCGACCTTGTGCGTAATCTGCCCGGTGAAAAGCGAAAAGCCGACCGACCTGTCATAGGTTCCAGCCGCGAGGAAGTCCACGCGCTGCCCGCCGGGAAGATGCCATCCCTCGGGAGTCGGCCAGAATCTGACATGGTGGCGCCTCGATGCGTTGCCGTCGACCTCCTTCTGGTAGGCGAAGGCCTGCTTGCGCCCAAAAAGGTAGAGGTTCGACACGGGCGCGGATGGGTACGGCCTCTTGAACAAGGAGGAGACGACGATTCCCCATGACGAGCGCACGGTGACTTCGTCGGCGAGCACCCACCCGGCAGCCTGCATGCCGGCGTGGATGTCGTCGGCCGTTCCGTCGACCGCCAGGTTGACGGGGTCGCCCAGCACGCCGTCGCCCGTTCGGGTGCGTCCGATGAAATAGTCGGGAACGTACAAGAGGGTGAGGATCTGATGGATGCGCGGAACGGCCAGATAGGCGCTAGTCGCCCAGAAGGCGACGAGGTTGAGGACCCACAGGGAATCGCCTGGCTTGGCGTGCACGGCCATTTCGGTTGCCAGCCATCCGACGAAAACCAGCGCGATGACTACGTACAAAGCCGCCACTGCGTCCCATATCGGGGTGCGTTTGCGGCCGCTGACCTTGCGCGGCCTCGTCCTGTATTCGGGCGGCTCTGCCGGAATCGGATAGCGGGCGTCGGCGACGTCGGCTCGCCCCGACTCCGTCGCCCCTGCCTTGTCCCCGCTCAACTCAGTCCCTTCCCCGCGGCGGCGTCTCCAGCGCCGCCGGCGTCTCCTTCGGGTTCGCGGTCTTCGACCGTCTCTCGCAAAGCCCGGGTCAGCCGGGCCCTGGCTGCGAGCTGCGAATCCTCGGGATATTCAACCGACTCCAAAGTGAGCGGATGCGGCGGGGCGACGGCGACTTCCCCGTTGCGCGAGCGCTCTTCCAGGCGTCGGGCGGGCCATTCTTCGTCGCGCCGGCCGGCGCCCACCTTGAGCAGCGACCCCACGAGCGTGCGAACCATCGAGTGGCAGAAGGCGTCGGCCCGCGCGGTCACCTCGACGAGGCCGCCCTTGCGTTCGACCTTCAGCTCGAGGAGCTCGCGGATCGTCGTCGCCCCTTCCCGGGGCTTGCAATAGGAAATGAAATCGTGTTCCCCCGTCAGCTTGCGCGCAGCGGCGCCCATCGCCTCGACGTCGAGCGGCTCGCGAAGCCACAGAACGTCGCGGCGCCGCAGCGGATCGAAACGGGCGGGGTCGTCGCACACCCGGTAAGAATAGGTCCGGGAAAGCGCGGAAAACCTTGCGTCGAAGCCTGCGGGCGCGAAATCCACGCCGGTCACCGCGACGTCCGAGCTTCCCTTCGGCCTCGGCGACTCTCGCGCCAGCAGGGCGGAAAGCCTGCGCATGATCGCCTGGCACGGGTCGCCTGCGCGCCGCGCCGCGCGTGCAAGCTCGTTTTCACTCACGTCGACGTGGGCGACCTGACCGCGCGCGTGGACGCCGGCGTCGGTCCGCCCGGCGACGGTCAGGGCGTGCGAGCCGCCGGTTATGAGGTTGAGAGCTTCCGTCACCGTCCCTTCGACGGTTCGCAGACCCGGCTGGACCGCCCAACCATGAAAGTCAGTGCCGTCGTAGGACATGCGAAGGCGGAGCCGATGCGCTACCGTCGAATCCATGACGCCAGTGTCCCACACCTCGCATTCACATGCGCTGCCCGAGCCTTCCCGCGAGTCGAATCTGCTGACTTTGGCCGTGGACTGCGGAGGCGGCGGGATCAAGACCTCCCTCCTTGACCTCAACGGCTTCCAGGCGGCCCCTCCTCAGCGCACGGCAGTGCGGTATCCTTTCTCGCCCGAGGATCTGCTCGGAATCATAGAAAGCCATGCGTCGCAGGTTGAGCGATTCGAACGGATCACCCTCGGCATGCCGGGTATGATCCGGCGCGGCGTCGTCGTCTACACTCCCCACTACATTCGCAAGGCAGGCCCCCACACGAAGCTCGACCCCGAACTTGAGACGGCGTGGAACGGCCTGGACATGGAATCGGCGCTGCACGCGCGTTTCGCCGTTCCTGCGCTCGTCCTCAACGACGCCGAGGTCGCCGCTGCCGGCGTCGTTTCGGGCGAAGGGGCGGAGCTCGTCATGACCCTCGGCACGGGGCTCGGCTGCGCTTTCGTCGACGGCGGACGCCTCGCCCCCCACCTGGAGATTTCCCACGCACAGATGCGGTGGGGATTGACGTACGACGACGTCGTCGGCGAGGCCGAACGGATACGGCTCGGGGATTCGGCATGGTCGCGCCGGGTGCTGCGGGCGATCGACACGCTGTGGCCGGTTTTCCGGTGGGACCGCCTCTACATCGGGGGCGGCAATTCGCCGCGGATCTCCGCCGCCGCGCGCTCGCGCCTGGGCGAGAACGTGCTGTTCATCCCGAACGCCGCCGGCATGAACGGGGGCGTGCGGGCATGGGCCCTGGCCAAGCCGCACACGTAGGCCGCTCTACGGCCGGCAACCGAATCAGGCTAGCAGCAGCCCGTCGTCACGCCGTCCTCGGCGGCTTCGCTGCGCGCCCGCCAGAACTCGCGGGCAGGCATCGGCTCGCAGTCGGGGTGCTCGCGCCGATGCCGTGCGACGTACTTTTCGTACGCCGACTCCCCCGTCAAATCGCGCCAGAATGAGCGGAAAGCGGCGAGCCCGCGGCGAAGCCCCGCAAGCGGGCGGCGCACGCCCTTTGCCGTCTCACCCATTTTTCACTTCCTCATTTCCGTCCCTGCTTCGGTCCTCGTTTTCTTCCTTCTTCATGCCGGGAATGAGATTCGGATCGCCGACGATCGCGTACTCCTGGACCAGTTTCTTGTCGAGCGGCGTGGCGATCATCGCCGTCGGGGCGAAGAAATTCGACTCCACGTAGGGATCCTCCGACGTCGTCGTGTCGCCCGTTCGAATCGTCTTGGCCACGCGCAACGCAGCGCAGACCACGACGAAGGCGACGGCGGCGAGGAAGACGATCGAAAGGGTCCCTTGAATGAAGGTGTTGCGGATGACGGCTTTTGTCTCCGAGATCTTCCCCGGATCCGCCATCCCCGGGAGGGCCTTGCGCGCATCGCGCCATTGCTGCCAATAGCCGACCTTTGGATCGGTGGAGAATATCTTCTCCCACGACGCCGTGAAGGTCACGGCAGTGTCGAAGGCGAAGGGTATGAGCGGTATCCACACGTACTTCGTGTACCCCTTTCGCACAACCATCACGGTCACCAGCAGCAGGGCCACAGCGGCTATCAATTGATTCGCAATGCCGAAGAGCGGGAACAGGGTCTGGATTCCGCCTCGCGGGTCCGTCACGCCCATGAGCAGCAAGGAGCCCCAGGCCGCGACGACGGCGGCCGTGGCGCCCCACGCTCCCGCCCGCCACGACGGGTCTTTGAACTTTGGGAACAGATTTCCGAGGGCGTCGGACACTTGGAATCGGGCGACTCGGGTGACGGCGTCGACGGCAGAAAGGATGAACAGAGCCTCGAACATGATGGCGAAGTGGTACCAGAAGCCCATCATTCCCGATCCCCCGCCGATCTGGTGGAGAATATGGGCCATGCCGACCGAAAGCGTGGGCGCCCCGCCGGTTCGGGAGACGATCGACGGCTCGCCGACGTCTTTGGCGACCTGCTTGAGGGCTTCGGCTCCGGTGTACGTCTTTTCGTTTCCCTTGCTGTCGGTCGACTCCCACCGCGGAACGACCTTGTTGCCGTGGACGTCGGTCACCCCGAGGTTGCCCACCGCTTTCGATGTGATTTCTTCCCGGTCCTTCGTCGTTTGGGTGATGTTAGTTCCGGCGAGTTTGTCGACGGTTGCCTCCGAGGTGTTCATCCCGAAATAGATGCCCTGGTTGAGGGAGGCAGCGGCGGCCAGCGCCATGATGGCGACGAAGGATTCCATAAGCATTCCTCCGTAGCCGATCATCCGGGTTTGGGATTCCTTTTGAACCATTTTTGGAGTGGTTCCCGAGGACACCATGGCGTGCATTCCCGACAGGGCGCCGCAGGCGATGGTGATGAAAAGGAACGGGAAGAGGGTCCCGGCGAACACCGGGCCGTCGGTGTTGCCTGCGAATTCGGTGACCGCGGGCATTTCGACGAGAGGCCGAACCACGACGATGCCCGCCGCCAGAATGACGATCGTTCCGACCTTCATGAACGTCGACAGGTAGTCGCGGGGCGTCAGAAGCAGCCACACCGGAAGGATGGCGGCGAAAAAGCCGTAGATGATCATCGCCCACACCAGCGTGGTCGGCGAGAGATGAAGGTATTCCCTTCCGAAGTCCGTGTTCGCGACCCATCTTCCGGCGAAGATCGCGACGACGAGGAGGGCGCAGCCCGCGATCGAGACCTGCGTGATCTTTCCCGGTTGGATGTAGCGGAGCCACAGCCCCATTCCAAGGGCGATCGGAATCGTGCAGCCGACGGAAAAGACGCCCCACGGGGATTCGGCGAGGGCGTTGACGCAAACCATCGCAAGGACGGCGAGGACGATCATGAGCATGACGAGGACGACGACCATGGCCACCGTTCCGCCGACTCGTCCGATTTCGTCGCGCGCCATTTGGCCGAGGGAGCGCCCGCCTCGCCGCATGGAGAAGAAGAGCACGAGCATGTCCTGGATCGCCCCGGCGATGCACACGCCGAAGATGATCCACAGCGTTCCCGGGAGGTATCCCATCTGGGCGGCCAGGACCGGGCCGACGAGCGGGCCGGCGCCGGCAATGGCGGCGAAATGGTGGCCGTAGAGCACCACTCTGTGGGTGGGGTCGAAATCCTTGCCGTTGTTGATTCGTTCCGCGGGGGTTGCGTTGGAGTCGTCGGGCCGCATGACCTTGCGCTGGACGTAGAGCGCGTAGAAGCGGTAGGCGATGGCGTATGTGCACACCGCGGTTATGACGAACCATATTGTGTTGACTTCTTCGCCCCGCACGAGGGCGAGCATCGTCCACCCGAGCGTGCCCATCGTGGTGATTGAGATCCACAGCGCGATTTTCGGGAGCGTCCACGAGTTGTCGGGTTTGACGCCCACGGGAACGCCGTCTTTGTTTCGAATGACGAGTTTCTCTTCTTCGGCCGTGTAGGCCGGCAGGTCTGCGGTGACCGTGTTGTCCATGAGGAAATCCCTTCTCATTCCACGCCGAACTTGAGGGACGTCGCCGGCGTCGCGGTGGCGTCATTGCAAGCCTAGCTGCCTCCACCGCCATAGCCAAGCATTCTTCGAATTTTGCTCGGGGCTGCCGTGGAACTCTGTTCGGGATAGCGGAGAAACTTCGTCCGAGGTCACTGTGAAGCTTCGCCTGGCATCACGAAGAAACGACCGTCGAAAGTCGCTGTGAAGCCTCTCCTGACATCACGAAGAAACGACCGTCCGAAATCGCTGTGAAGCCTCGTCTGAGGTTGTCGTAAAAAGCGAAGCGGGGTGCATATGCACCCCGCTCCGGATTGAGGATTTCGCGCGATGGGCTCGCGTGAGGATCACTTGGCCTCGTCAGCCTCGGCGTCCTTCTTGGCCTCGGCAGCGTCCTTCTTGGCCGCAGTTTCCTTGACCGCCTCGTCTGCCTCCTTGGATTCGACGGCGTCGGCCGCGGTTTCGGCGGCCTCCTCTGCGTCGGTGCTTTCCTTGGCTTCTTTCGCGAGCTTTTGGGCTTCTGCCGCCTTCTTGGAGGCTTTCTCAGCTTCGCGAACCGCTGACTGCTTGGGCGAGACCTTTTCCGTCACGAGTTCGATGCGCGCGAGCGCCGCGTTGTCGCCCTTGCGGTTGCCGAGCTTGATGATGCGGGTGAATCCGCCGTTTCGTTCGGCGAACTTCGGCCCGAGCTCCTCGAACAGGATGTAGGCGAGCTCGCGGTCTTGGAGGACGCGAAGGGCGAGACGGCGGTTGTAGGTGTCGCCGCGCTTGGCCTTCGAGATCAGTCGCTCGATGTGGGGCTGAACGGTCTTGGCGCGAGTCTGGGTGGTTGTGACCGCACCGTGGCGGATGAGGTCCTTGCACAGGTTCGCGATGATGTGGCGCTGGTGGGCGGGCGAGCCGCCCAGACGCGGGCCCTTAGTGGGCTTGGGCATAGTAGTGTCTCCTATGAAAAATCGGGCTTCAGCCCTGCGAGTCGTCGCTGAACTGCATCGTATAGCTCTCCTCGCCGAAGCTGGAGACGAAACCAGCGGGCGAATCTTTCAGGCGCAGGTCGAGCTTGAGAAGCTCGTCCTTGACGTCCTCGATCGACTTCGCGCCGAAGTTGCGGATGTCGAGGAGGTCGGCCTCAGAGCGTTGAATGAGTTCACCAATGGTGCGGATGCCTTCACGCTGCAGGCAGTTCTGCGAACGGGCGGGAAGGTTGAGAATCGTGATGGGCCGCTGCAGGTCCGAGGACTGGGTTTCGACGACGGGCGGGGGGCCCAGCTCGATTCCTTCGACCTCGTTGTTGAGCTCGACGCACAGCCCGAACAGCTCGACGAGCGTCTTGCCGGCGGAGGCGAGCGCGTCCCGCGGCGTCGTCGAAGGCTTCACTTCGACGTCGACGACGAGCTTGTCGAAGTCTGTGCGCTGGGCGACTCGGGTCGCCTCGACTTTGTAGGACACCTTGAGAACGGGCGAATAGATCGAATCGATCGGAATGCGGCCGATTTCGTCCTCTTCTCCCTTGTTCTGCGCGGCGGAGACGTAGCCTCGACCGCGCTCGACGGTGAGGTCGATCTCGATCTTGCCTTTATCGTTCAGCGTGGCGATGTGGAGGTCGGGGTTGTGGATCTCGACGCCGGCGGGCGGCGTGATGTCAGCGGCCGTGACCTCTCCCGGGCCCTGCTTGTGCAGGTACATGAGGACCGGTTCGTCGTTTTCCGAGGAGACGACGAGTTCCTTGAGATTGAGGATGATGTCTGCGACGTCCTCTTTGACCCCCGCGATCGTGGAGAACTCGTGGAGGACTCCGTCGATGCGAACCGATGTGACGGCCGCGCCGGGGATCGACGAGAGCAGGGTGCGGCGCATGGAATTGCCAAGCGTGTAGCCGAAACCCGGCTCGAGGGGTTCGAGGATGAACCGCGAGCGGTACTCCGAGACCTGCTCTTCGGTGAGAACAGGGCGCTGTGCGATAAGCACGATTCTTTCCTTTCATGGACGCCCGCTATTTGACGTCCAGTCGCCCGCAGGCCATCCGTCCGGCCTGCGGAGTGCGGATATCCGCTGTGCCCGCCGAGGCGGGCCGTGCGTCACACGCGGCGACGCTTCGGGGGGCGGCAGCCGTTGTAGGCTTGCGGCGTCACGTCGGAAATCGATGTGACCTCGAGGCCCGACGCGGTGAGGGAACGGATCGCCGTCTCACGGCCGGAGCCGGGTCCCTTGACGAAGACGTCGACCTTCTTCATTCC
>ERZ773059.771-NODE-771-length-16905-cov-3.046825_pt1 | contig 16905 bp, 9 predicted proteins | sample MGYA00580514_ERZ773059 | MGnify/ENA primary metagenome ERZ773059 (study PRJEB29015, sample SAMEA2737981) | human oral metagenome | biome: human oral; feature: human-associated habitat; material: dental | place: China | collected 2056 ...
TGTCCGTTCATCGCTTTCCCGGGGAGGACGCCGGTCCAGGTTCTGCGCATCGTGGCCATGCCTGGCTGCTGGCGGGTCTGGTGGCCGCGCTGTTGTATCCCTCGTGCGGCGAGACGATGACGGCGCTGGCCAGTACCACGGAGGCAGCGACGGCCCGCGCCGTGGATGTGGCTGACGCCACGGCAACTGTCACGGGAAGCAAGACAGGCATGCCTGCTGCCGTTGCTGCTGCAACGTCAGGAAAGTCGACAGAAGCCGCCCCTGCCCGTCCCGCGATCCTCAGCGTCTCGCCGCAGGGCGAGGTGTACCGGCCGCGGCAGATGGTGGTGAAGTTCGACATGCCGGCCGCCCGATTCGGTGACGCGGGGGCCGAGAGCCCCGTGCTGCTCAGCTGCTCGGGGCTGCCGGATGTTCCGCCCGAAGCATCGTCATCGCAGTCGCTTTCACCCTTGGGCAGTGGGCGCTGGACCGGACCCCAGGAATGGGTGCAGGACTTTCCGGCGCCCTTGCCTGCCGGTGTCCGCTGCCAGGTCTCCACTCGGCCGGATTACCGGACGCCATCCGGTGTCCTGCTGAAGCCCTCTCGTCATGCGTTCGACACAGGCGGGCCGCGCATCGACCGGGTCCGCCCCTGGGAAGGCGACACCATCGAAGAGGATCAGGTGTTCGTGCTGCGCCTGGATGCACCGGCCACGATAGCCAGCCTGAAGCAGCATGTCTGGTGCCGTCAGCCCGATCTGGGCGAGCAGGTGCCGGTGCGCCTGGTGGAGGGCGAACGGCGCCAGGCCATCCTGTCCGGCCTGCGGTATGCGTCGGGTGAACAGCCTGCCGGTGGATCCGAACGGGGGAATGCTGAAGCCGGTGAAGGCACGGCCACCACGACGCTGGCCGTGCTGCAATGTCAGCGCCGCTTCACGCCGGGAACCGAGGTCTCGCTGGTCTTCGACCGGGGTGTGGCGCTGGCCAACGGCATGACCAACACGCAGGTGCAGCGCATGGACTTCAAGGTGCGCCAGCCGTTCACGGCGGAGATGATCTGCGAGCGCGAGAATGCCCAGGCGGGCTGCATGCCGATCCGGCCGATCACGGTGAACTTCAGCGCGCCCATTCCGAAGGCATTGGCGGCCCAGGTCTATCTGCAGGCGGGGGGGCAGAAGCTGCGCCCGCAGTGGCCTGGTCCTGATGGTGAAGGCTTCGAGGCCGCCGATCCGGCGAAGGCCGGGGATGGGGTGGTCGAGTCGTTGCGCTTTGCCGCGCCGCTGGCCGAGCAGACCACCTATGCGCTGGTGATGCCCGACGACCTGCACGACGCCAGCGGCCGGACACTGAACAATGCCGCCAGTTTCCCGCTGTCCATCCGGACGGCGGCGTTGCCGCCGCTGGCCAAGTTCGGCGCGGCCCCCTTCGGGATTGTCGAGCGCTTTGCCGAGGGACCGGATGGCCCGGCCCTGCTGCCCCTGACGGTGCGGCGCGTGGAGGCTGATCTGGCCGTGCAGGACCTTCAGCCGGCGCAGGATGCGACCCGCCGCGCGACACCCCAGGCGCTGGGCGGCGCCCGGCTGCAGCTCAGCCAGCTGCAGGCGCGGGAAGATGGCGAGATCATTCGCTGGCTGCGGCGGGGGAACCATTACGACGAGGGTGTGGTGAACCGCCGCGTGGCGGCGCAGGACGCCCGCAACACGCTGCCTGCTTCCCTGCCCGATGATGATGCCGACTATGTGGAAGCGCGCATGGTCTCGCTGCTGGAGAACCTGCCCCAGGTGCAGTCGCAGCCGCTGCCGGACGTGCCAAAGGGCGATGTTCGTCCCTTCGAGGTCCTGGGCATTCCCCTGTCGCCCGGCTTCCATGTGCTGGAAGTGGCCTCCGGTCAGCTGGGACAGGCCCTTCTGAACGCCGGCTATGGAGACAGGCGCACGATGTATGTGCGCACCGCGGTGCTGGTGACGAACCTGGGGGTGCATTTCAAGCAGGGACGTGACGGCGGTCTGGCCTGGGTGACGACCCTGGATCAGGGGCGGCCAGTGGCCAATGCCCGGGTTCGGGTCACGCACTGCAATGGGCAGTTGCAGGCAGAAGCCACGACAGATGCTCAGGGGGTGGCCCGCTTTCCGGGGCTGGAGCCTTTCTCTGGGGAATGTGGAGAGAACGATTACAGCAGCGGCAGCATGTCGGGCTACTTCGTCAGCGCCCGGGCCGAGGACCATGGCGTGCAGGACATGAGCTTTGTCTGGAGCAGCTGGCAGGAAGGCATCGAGCCGTGGCGTTTCGATGTCCCCACGTTCAGCGCACGCGAGCCGGAGGTGCGTGCGCATACGGTCATGGATCGCACGCTGCTGCGTGCCGGTGAGACGCTCTCGATGAAGCATGTCATCCGGACCGAGAAAGGACTGGGACTGGCAGATGCCAGGGCCGGAGTGGCCGGAACCGCTTCGTCTCCTGCCGATACCGGCGCTGATGACACCCGGGGGTTCGGACTTCCCGACAGCCTGCCGGACACGCTGGTCATCACGCACGTGGGCAGCGATCAGCGCTTCACCCAGCCACTGACCTGGCGCAGCACGGCCACCGGCGGGCGTAGTGCTGAAAGCCAGTTTGCCATTCCGCCCGGTGCACGGCTGGGGCAGTATCGGATCACGCTGACCCGTGAGGACGAGCGTATCGAGCTGGAAAGCGGCACCTTCCGGGTGGAGGAATTCCGTCTGCCCGTCTACCGGGGCTCGGTGCTGGTCCGGCCCACCGCAGGCAGTGACCAGGCCAATGTGCTGGTGGCCGGGCAGGATGCCCGGGTGGACATGCAGCTGGACTACGTGGCCGGTGGCCCGGCTGCTGCCATGCCGGTGCAGGTGTCGGCCATGCTGGAGGATCGGACGCCCGAGTTTGCCGGGTATGAGGCCTTTGACTTCGAGTCGCCCTCCCGGAGCCCCTCCGCGGTGTCAGAGGAGAACGATCAGGACGCCACTCAGGACTCGGACGCCGGGCAGGCATCCCGTGGTCCGGAGGATCGCCTGGTGGCCAACCGGCTTCCGCTCATGCTGGATGCGCAGGGCCATGGTCTGCTGACACTGCCGCTGCCCGCCTCCCACCGTCCGCAGACGCTGACGGTGGAAACCAGCTATGCCGATCCGAACGGCGAGATCCAGACCCTGCGTGGTCGTGTACAGCGCTGGCCGGCCGCCGTGCAGGTCGGCATGCGGGCCGAGAGCGGGGTGTCGGTCGGCAAGCCGCTGGCCGTGCAGCTGCTGGCACTGGGGACGGATGGCAAGCCCCGGGCCGGCGTGCCGTTGACGCTGACGGCCCGGATGGAGACCATCCACAGCAGCCGCAAGCGGGTCGTGGGCGGTTTCTATGTCTATGACAGCCACGTCGAGCAGCAGGCGCTGGGCACGCTCTGCCAGGGCAAGAGCGATGCGCAGGGACTGCTGGACTGCCAGGTGACCCTGGACAAGGCTGGGGATGTGCAGCTTCAGGCCGTGGCCCGGGATGCCGAGGGCCATGCCAGCGTGGTCGAAAGGACGCTCTGGGTCTCCGACCAGTCGCAATGGTGGTTCGGGGGCGGCAACCATGACCGCATCGACATCATCCCGGAAAAGCGCGTGTACGCTCCGGGCGAGACCGCGCGCTTCCAGGTCCGTATGCCGTTCCGTGAGGCAACCGCTCTGGTGGCGGTCGAGCGTGAAGGCATCATCCGCACCCAGGTGGTGGAGCTCAAGGGTGATGACCCGACGGTGAGCCTGAAGGTGGAGGAAGGCTGGACGCCCAACGTCTATGTGAGCGTGCTGGCCCTGCGCGGCCGGCTGCGTGACGTGCCCTGGTACAGCTTCTTTGGCTGGGGCTGGCGCCACCCGGGTCGTTGGTGGGATGCCTGGTGGCAGGACGACAGCCAGTACCAGGTGCCTACCCCGCTGGTGGACCTGAGCAAGCCGGCCTTCCGCTTCGGCATGGCCGAGATCCGCGTGGGGGATCGGCAGCACCGGCTGGACGTGAAGCTGCAAGCCGATCGGGAGAGCTACCCCGTGCGGGGGCATGCCCAGGTGGACATTGCGGTGAGCCTGCCCGATGGCAGGCCGGCTGCACATGCCGAGGTGGCCGTGGCCGCCGTGGACGAGGCGCTGCTGGAGCTTCTGCCCAACACCAGCTGGAAACTGCTGGAAGGCATGCTGTCGCGCCGCGCCTGGGGTGTGGAGACTGCCACCGCGCAGATGGAGATCGTCGGGCGTCGCCATTATGGACGCAAGGCGCTGCCACCAGGCGGTGATGGCACCACGGCTGCCGGTGCGGGCAGTGCGGTGCGCGAGCTGCTGGACACGCTGCTGCTGTGGCAGCCGAAGGTGCAGCTCGATGCGCAGGGCAAGGCGCGCGTGACGGTCCCGCTCAATGATGCGCTGACCACGTTCCGGATCGTGGCCGTGGCCGACAGCGGCGTCTCGTACTTCGGGACGGGCCAGACGCACATCCGCACGGCGCAGGATCTGCAGCTGATCAGTGGTCTGCCGCCGCTGGTTCGCACCGGCGACCGCTTCCAGGCCGGCTTCACGGTGCGCAACACCACCCAGCGCCCGATGACGGTGCAGGTGACCCCACGCGCCGCGCTGCTGACTTTGGAGCCGCAGGTCGTGCAGGTTCCCGCCCAGGCGGCCCGTCAGGTGTGGTGGGAGGTGACCGCACCGACCAGGCTGGCCGAACTGCGCCCGGGCGAGATGCTCTGGGAAGTGGAGGCCCAGGAAACCGGAGCCCAACCGGAAGCTGCCCGTGACGTGCTGAAGGTGAACCAGCGCATCGTGGCCGCCACGCCGGTCTCGGTGCAGCAGGCCACGCTGGTGCAGCTGGGCAACGAGCCGACCACGATGGCGGTGGCGTCCCCGGCCGGCGCCCTGCCCGGCCGCGGCGGGCTGCAGCTGAACCTGCGGTCTCGGCTGTACGACGGCCTGCCGGCAGTGCAGGCCTGGTTCCAGCGTTATCCGTATTCCTGTCTGGAGCAGCAGGCCAGCAAGGCGATGGGCCTGCACGATGCAGTGATGTGGCGGGAGATTCTGGAGAAGATCCCCACCTACCTGGATGATCAGGGGCTGGCGGATTATTTCCCGCTGCGTGGCGGCAGCGACAGCGGCAGCCCGCTGCTGACGGCCTGGCTGCTGTCGGCCACGCATGAGGCGTCCCGGCTGGATGCCGCCTTTGCGTTGCCGCAGGCTACGCGGGAGCAGATGATTCGTGGGCTGACGATGTTTGTGGAAGGGAAGCTTTCCGTGCGGGAAGGCAGCTGGATGTCCCGCTATCGGCAGGACATGCGCCTGATGGCGCTGGAAGCCCTGTCCCGGCATGATGCGGTGCGGCCGGCCATGCTGGATGGACTGGAGATCGCGCCCGCCCGCATGGGAACGGCCGCGTTGCTGGACTGGATCGGCATCCTGCAGCGAGTGGCGCAGGCGCCTGCACGTGTGCAGCGGCTGCGCGATGCCCTGCAGGCGCTGCGTGCCCGGGTCTCGTACCAGGGCAGCCGCATCGTGCTGCAGGCCGATGCAGAGCGTGACGGCTGGTGGCGCATGGGCAACGGGGATGTGGATGCGGCTCGCCTGCTGCTGGCGGTGCTGGATGATCCGGCCTGGAAGGAGGATCTGGGGCGGATCGTGACGGGCCTGCTGGCCCGGCAGCAGCGCGGCGCCTGGCAGAGCACCACGGCCAACCTGTGGGGCAGTCTGGCGGTGGCTCGCTTTGGGCGGCAACAGGAAGATGCGCCCGTCAACGGCGTCACGAAGGCCCATCTGGGCAGCCATGACGTGCAGCATGCGTGGGCCGATGAGCGGATGGAGGGCAGCCTGTTCCTGCCCTGGCCCGCCACGAACGGTGATGGCGCAAGGCACGGTGAGGCCGCATCGGCCACCTCGTCGTCGGCACCCCGTGGCGCCGCGCGTGGTGGCAGGCCGGCTGCTTCCGTGGAATCTTCAGACCGTCTGGAGGTGGTTCATCAGGGCAGTGGTCGCCCGTGGCTGACGTTGCAGTCGCTGGCGGCGGTGCCGCGCACCGAGCCCTTCTTTGCGGGCTATCGGATCCGCCGGACCGTCGTGCCGATGACGGCGCATGTGCCGACGCTGCCGGCAGGCCGTCATGCGCGGGGGGACGTGCTGCGGGTACGGCTCGAGATCGAAGCCAGCGCACCCATGGAATGGGTGGTCATCTCCGACCCGGTACCGGCCGGAGCCACCCTTCTGGGCAGCGGACTGGGCCGTGATTCTGCCCTGGCCACGCAGGACGAGGACACCGGCGACGGCTGGCTGGCCTACCAGGAGCGCGGTTTCGAGTGGTTGCGCAGCTATTACCGATATCTGCCGGCTGGCAGGACCTCGCTGGAATACACGCTGCGGGTGAACAACCCCGGCACCTTCCAGTTGCCACCCACCCGTGTCGAGGCCCTCTATGCGCCCGAGATGTTCGGTGAGCTGCCCAATGCAACGATCACGGTGCAGGATGCGGACGATGCATCGGCATCGTCTCCCCGGACGGAGGGAGCGACGCGTTGACCCGCAGGAGACGCATGGTGTCCGGACGCTGGGCAACCGGGCTGTTGCTGGGGCTTGGCATGGCGTCTGCAGCGGCGGTTTCCGTCGGTGCGGAGCCGGACCGGACGCTGCCGGACTTCGAGACGGTTCGCAGCAGCTTCCGGTCATCCGAGACGCTGCTGCTGGATCGTCATGGCGAGGTCCTGCACCGGCTGCGCACCGACTTTCAGGTGCGCCGAGGGGCCTGGGTGGCACTGGGCGATACTTCGCCTGCGCTCCGGATGGCCCTGCTGCTGTCAGAGGACCGGCGCTTTCATGAACACAGCGGCGTGGACTGGTGGGCCGTGTCGGCAGCCGCCTGGGGCAACCTGTGGCACGAACGCACGCGCGGCGCATCGACGCTGACGATGCAGCTGGCCGGTCTGCTGGACCCCGCCCTGCAGCGACCGGCCAGCACGGCGCGCGGCTTGTCGCAGAAGTGGGCCCAGGCCAGTGCTGCCCGGGAACTGGAAACCCGATGGCGCAAGGATCAGATTCTGGAAGCCTATCTGAATCTGGTGCCGTTCCGCGGCGAGATCGTCGGCATCGACGCCCTGTCGCACACCCTGTTCGGAAAGTCGGCCCATGCGCTGAATGCACCGGAATCGGCACTGGCCGCTGCGCTCATCCGTGCGCCCAATGCCCCGGCCTCCCGGGTGGCGGAGCGTGCCTGCCGTCTGCTTCAGCAGATGCAGGATCCGAAAGCGGACTGCCTGTCGGTGGAGGTGCTGGCCGGCATGACGCTGCATCGCCGTGACTGGGTGCCCAGCGAGGGTGTGGCACCGCACCTGGCGCAGCGTCTGATCCGTCAGGTGACGGGTCTTCGGGAAGGGAATGAAGACCTTTCTGTGGGCGCGGCCGGACGAAACGGCAAGACCTTGGTTGGTGACGGAGAAGAAAGGCGCAGCAAGACTTTCATCGAGGATGGAGGTAGACGGAACGACACCGAAAATAGGACCGGAGAGGACATCGTGACCGGTCTCCATGACGGCCACCCCACGGTGCGCAGCACGCTGGATGGCTCCCTCCAGCGTCTGGCCATCGACACGTTGCGGACACAGTTGCGCGAGCTGCAGGGCCGACACGTCGAGGACGGTGCCGTGGTGGTGCTGGACAACGCCAGCGGCGACGTGCTGGCCTGGGTGGGATCCAGCGGCAGCCTGAGCCGGGCGGCACAGGTGGATGGCGTGATGGCACGACGCCAGCCTGGCAGTGCGCTGAAGCCTTTCCTGTATGCGCAGGCACTGGCCGAGCACCGGCTGACGGCTGCTTCGCTGCTGGATGATTCGCCGGCTCAGCTTCCTACCGCTAGTGGCCTGTACATGCCGCAGAACTACGATCATCGTTACCAGGGCTGGGTCTCGGTGCGCACGGCGCTGGGGTCGTCGCTCAACATTCCGGCTGTGCGCACGCTGGTGATGGTCTCGCCGGATGCCTTCCATCGTCAGCTGCAGCGGCTGGGGATGCGCTTTCCGGAAGGCAGCGGCTACTACGGTTACAGCCTTGCGCTGGGCAGTGCCGAGGTCAGCCTGCTGCAACTGGCCAATGCCTATCGAGCGCTGGCCAATGGCGGACAGTGGTGTCCGGTGCATCTCCTCTCCGCAGCGCACCGGCGTGGTCCACCCTCGTCGCTGACAGGCCCGGTTGAACATGCGGATGGTCTGTCTGCCATCGCACCCAAACCCGCGTCATCATCATTCCGTGATGCGTCCATCCAAACAGACGATGAAGAAAGGCAGTGGCCACCGGAAAACTGCCATCAGGCGCTGGATGCCGGCGCGGCTTTCATCATCGGTGACATTCTGTCCGACCGCCACACACGCCTGCCCACATTCGGGCTGGATTCGGTACTGGACACGCGCTTCTGGAGCGCCGTGAAGACCGGTACCAGCAAGGACATGCGGGACAACTGGGCCGTGGGCTACAGCCAGCGCTACACGGTGGGGGTCTGGGTGGGCAACGCCAGCGGCGCGCCCATGCACGACGTGAGCGGCACCAGTGGTGCGGCTCCGGTCTGGGCCACGTTGATGCGCGAGCTGCATCGCCACGAAACCAGCCGACCCCCTTCGCCCCCGGACGGGGTGGTGCGACAGCATGTGGATTTTGGCAGTGTTTCAGAAACGACCAGGTTGAACACGCCCGGTACCCCGGCACTGTCAGGATGGCACGCAGGTACGGCGGATGGCGAGGGGACGCATGCCACCGAGCGCACCGGCATCGAGGCGCCCCGTCAGGAGTGGTTCCTGGCAGGGACCGAGCAGCGGCATTTCAGTCCACCGGCCACGGTTTCGGCGTCAAACGACATACGCACGGGGAAAGGCGACGGTGTGCATGCCGGGCGGCAGGACCCTGACCCGTCCGCCCTGCCCGCACGCATCGTTGCGCCGGCGCCGGACACCATCATTGCGCTGGATCCGGACATCCCGCCGGCCAACCAGCAGCTACGGCTGGAAGCCAGTCACGGTACGTCCACGGAGCTGCACTGGTTCATCGACGACCAGCCGGTTGGACAAGGGGCCCGCGTGGGCTGGATGCCCCTGCCCGGCCGGCACACGATCACGCTGCGCAATGCCCGAGGCGGCGCGCTGGATGCGCGCCGGATCGAGGTGCGGGGCGCGTGGCTGCGCCCGCCTCTTCAGTAAGGGCTGCGCTGCGGAAGGAACCGCGAAACGATGCTGCCCGCCAGAATGGCGGCAGCACGGGGCATTGCGATGGTTTTCGCACAGGCTGGCGGAAGGACTGTTTCAGAGCACGAATTCCAGGGCTGACCAGCGTGCCGAGAGCGATCAGGCGTCCTTGGCCAGCTCACCCACCAGATCGTGGGCGTCGTAGTCGGTGATGTGGGCGCGCACGAAGGTGCCGGGGCCCATGGTGCCGTCGGCAGGCGCTTCGTCCAGCTCCACATAGACCTGACCATCGATCTCGGGGGCGTCGGCCTGGCTGCGTCCCACCAGCCGCCACCATCCCTCTTCGGGATCGTGCTCGATGGCATCGACCAGCACCTCCAGCGTCTGCCCCACCTTGCGGGCCATGCGGGCCTCGCTGATGGCCTCCTGCACTTCCATGAGACGGGCAGCACGTTCCTCGCGCACCTCGTCGGGCAGCGGATCGGGGAGATCGTTGGCGGCAGCCCCTTCCACGGGCGAATAGGCAAAGCATCCCACGCGGTCCAGCTGCGCTTCCTCCAGGAAGTCCAGCAGATACTGGAACTCTTCCTCGGTCTCGCCGGGGAAACCCGCGATGAAGGTGGAGCGGATGGTGAGTTCCGGGCAGACCTTGCGCCAGGCCTGGATCCGCTCAATGTTGCGCTCGCCACTGGCCGGGCGCTTCATCAGCTTCAGGATGCGCGGATGGGCGTGCTGCAGCGGCACGTCCAGGTACGGCAGGATCAGCCCCTCGGCCATCAGCGGCAGCACGTCGTCCACCGCCGGATAGGGATAGACGTAGTGCAGCCGGACCCAGGCGCCGTACTGCCGGGCCTGCTGGCCCAGTTCGCGGCACAGCTCGAACAGCCGCGTCCTGACCGGGCGGCCGTCCACGAAGTCGGTGCGGTAGCGCAGGTCCACGCCGTAGGCGCTGGTGTCCTGCGAGATGACCAGCAGCTCCTTCACGCCGGCCTTGAGCAGATTCTCGGCCTCGCGCATCACCTCGCCGATGGGGCGGCTGTCCAGGTCGCCACGCAGGCTGGGAATGATGCAGAACGAACAGCGGTGGTTGCAGCCTTCCGAGATCTTCAGATAGGCATAGTGGCGCGGCGTGAGCTTGATGCCGCCTGCCGGCACCAGGTCGCTGAAGGGATCATGCGGCTTGGGCAGATGCTGGTGGACATTGGCCATCACCTCTTCCAGCGCATGAGGGCCAGTGACGGCCAGCACGCTGGGGTGAATCTCGCGCACCAGGTTGCTGTCCTTGCCGCCCTGCCCGGTGCGTGCGCCCAGACAGCCGGTGACGATGACCTTGCCGTTCTCGTGCAGCGCCTCGCCGATGGCATCGAGCGATTCGGCCACGGCTTCGTCAATGAAGCCGCAGGTGTTGACCACGACCAGGTCGGCGCCTTCGTACTGGTTGGAGATCTGGTAGCCCTCGGCGCGCAGCTGCGTGACGATGCGCTCGGAATCGACGAGTGCCTTGGGGCAGCCCAGCGAGACGAAGCCGACGCTGGGGGCGTGCTGGCTGATGGCGCTGGAAGCCGCCTTGGGAGCATCAAGTTTCTGGCTGATGGCGGCGGCGGTGGCGGCCTTTTCGGCGGCCGGTTGGCGGGAGAGCCGGGTTTCCTGCATGACGAATGGCGGGGAAGATACGGGTAGACCCGGATGATACCCCGTATGTCAGCAGGGTTGACGCAGCGGCACATACCGGCATGGAGGACCCGGGTATGCCAGCAGGATCCCCGGCTGGGTGCCGGGGGAAGCCTTCAAGCGATTCTTGTCAGGCACGCTGATGGGCTGGCCGGCTCCCTGGTGACAGAAGCACCCGTCAAACCGTTGGCTCATGCCGAAGCATCCTGCATGCTCAGCCGGCGAGCAACAGGTAACCTGCCAGAAGCACGGGGACGACCACCATCAGCACCATGATGATCCCCATGGCCTTGATCAGCCCGCCGGCCTGTTTCGCCGGGATGTGCTTGATAAGGAAGCGTCTTTGATTGAAGAGCACCACGAAGACGCCCACATAGGTCAGATAGTAGCGGAATGAATCCGGCGAGAAATCCAGCTTCTGGATGAGGTCGTCCATGGTGTCCAGGGGGGCTTCGTGCGCGTTGCGCAAACACGGGGCGCCCATCATATGCAGGGCAGCGGCAGCCCCGGATGGGTTGTTGTACGGTTTGGACGGCCCTGTTCCTGTCTGGTCACGCCGTGTCGATGGACGGTTGGGTGCTTCTTTCAGCTCTCCTTCTTGCCCGTGGGTCTGTCGGACCGTTTTTCCGCGTCCGCCCAGCCCTGGGAACTGCTGCTCCCCTGCCCCATCGGGAAGGCGCCGGGGAAGCTGCTGAACATGTTGCGGGCCTGCTGCTGCATCTGGTCCTGCATCTGGAAGAACAGGTTCTTGCTCTGTTCCAGGTAGTTGCTCATCATGCTCTGCATCATCGGCGCCTGACCCTGCATGAACTGGGTCCAGAGTTCGGCGCTGGGCATGCCCTGGCCTTCGTACAGGTTCCGTGACTGGGCCTGCATGCGGTTCTGCACTTCGATGAAGGTCTGCAGGGTCTTTTCCAGGTAGGCACCCATCATGCCCTGCATGGCGTGGCCGTAGAAGCGGATCATCTGCGCCAGCATCTGCTCGGAGAACAGCGGTGCGCCACCGGCCTCCTCATCGAGGATGATCTGCAGCAGGATGCTGCGGGTGAGGTTTTCCTGCGTCTTGGCGTCCTGCACCTGGAAGCTCTCGCCGTCCAGGACCAGCTGCTTGATGTCGGCCAGCGTGATGTAGGCGCTGGTCTGCGTGTCGTAGAGTCGACGGTTGGGGTATTTCTTGATCAGCCTAGGCGTGGGGGCCATCGGGTGCTCCACTGCTGGATGGGTTGTCGTCGCTGACGGCATGATACCTGCTTGGTCGGGGCGCCTGCCGGTGGCGAATCCGGCGGGCGCCGCGTCATCAGCACATGTGCAGGCCACCGTTGACGGAGAAGTCGGCGCCGGTGGCAAAGCCGGCGTCGTCGGAGGCCAGCCAGGCCACGATGGAGGCAATCTCGGCCGGTTCGCCCAGTCGGCGCACGGGGATGGTGGACACGATGCGATCCAGCACGTCCTGACGGATGGCCTTCACCATGTCGGTGGCGATGTAGCCGGGCGAGACGGTGTTGACGGTGATGCCCTTGCTGGCCACTTCCTGGGCCAGGGCCATGGTGAAGCCGTGCAGGCCGGCCTTGGCGGTGGAGTAGTTGGTCTGACCGAACTGCCCTTTCTGGCCGTTGACCGAAGAGATGTTGATGATGCGTCCCCAGCCCTTTTCCAGCATGCCGTCGATGACCTGACGGGTGACGTTGAACATGGAGTTGAGGTTGGTGTCGATGACGGCGCGCCAGTCCTCGACCGACATCTTGCGAAAGAGCCCGTCACGGGTGATGCCGGCGTTGTTGACGACGATGTCGGGGTTGCCGAATTCGGCCTTGACCCGGTCGAAGGCCGCAACGGTGGAGTCCCAGTCGGCAACGTTGCCGACCGAGGCATGGAAGGTGTAGCCCTCTGCCTTCTGCTGGTCCAGCCAGGCGCAGGTGTCGCGGCTGGGGCCGGCCCCGGCAATGACGACATGCCCTTCCCGGGCCAGGCGTCTGCAGATGGCGGTTCCGATGCCGCCCATGCCGCCGGTCACGTAAGCGATGCGCTGTGCCATGATGTTCAGATCCTCTCCTTGACGTAACGGCCGGGTGCCGGCTCGATGGGGGGATACTGCGCAGAGCCGGGCGCGGTGGGGGCCGGTACGGCCTTGCCCTGGTAGCTTTCCAGCCACTGATACCAGTCGGGCCACCAGCTGCCGGCATGTTCCTTGCCCTGTGCCTGCCATTGCTCGGGTGTGAGGCCGGCGATGTCGGGGCCGGTGGCGTAGCTGCGTTTCTGTTTGGCGGGCGGATTGACGACGCCGGCGATATGGCCGCTGGCGGCCAGCACGAAGCGCGGCTTGCCGCCCAGCGCCTGGGCCGATTCGTAGCCGCCCTGCCAGGGCACGATGTGGTCCTCGCGGGCGCACAGCACATAGGTGGGCACGTCGATGCGCCTGAGATCGACGGGTTCCCCCAGGCTCTGGAAGACGCCGGGCTGCACCAGTTCGTTCTGCAGGTACAGATGGCGCAGGTAAGTGCAGAACATGGGGCCGGCCAGGTTGGTGCTGTCCGAGTTCCAGTACAGCAGGTCGAAGGGCGGCGGGGTCTCGCCCTTCAGGTAGTTGCCCACCACATAGTTCCAGACCAGCTCGTTGGGCCGCAGGAAGTTGAAGGTGAGCGCCAGATCCTTGCCGGGCATGATGCCCCGCTGGCCGATGGTGCCTTCTCGCAGGGCCAGCTGCATCTCGTCGATGAAGATGCCCAGCACGCCCGGATGGGTGGAGTCCAGCAGCGTGGTGAGCAGCGTGAGCGAGGCAGCAGGTTTCTCGCCCTTGGCGGCCAACGCAGCCAGTGCGGTGCACAGCAGCGTGCCGCCGATGCAGAAGCCCAGCAGGTTGATGGTCGGCTGACCGCTGATGGCCTGCACGACGTGGATGGGATCGACGATGCCCTTCTGCAGATAGTCGTCCCAGCCCAGCGTACAGTCCGGATCCTGGATGTTGCGCCACGAGACGACAAAGACGGTGTGTCCCTCGGCAACAGCATGGCCGACGAAGGAATTGCTCGGCTGCAGGTCCAGGATGTAGTACTTGTTGATGGCGGGCGGGATGATCAGCAGCGGCCGTTCACCGACCGAGGGCGTGCCGGGCTGGTACTGGATGAGCTGGACAAGCTCGTTCTGGTAGATGACGGTGCCTGGGGTCGTGCAGACGTTGCGGCCGACCTCGAAGGCATCGGCTGGGGTCTGCGAGATGCGGCCCTGCTGCAGGTCGTTCAGCAGGTTCTGGATGCCCTGGCGCAGGCTCTCGCCCTGGGTCTCGATCATCCGCTGCTGGGCATCCGGATTGGTGGCCAGGAAGTTGGCGGGTGAGACGGCGTCGATCCACTGCTGCACGGCAAAGCGCAGGCGATCCTGCGTGCGTTCATCGGATTGCACCAGGGCGGCAGAGCGCTGCAGGAATTCCGAATGGAAGCGGTACCAGGCCGCCTGCCAGCCCAAGAGCGGCTGCTTCTGCCAGGCCTCGGCCGCAAAGCGCCGGTCGTTGCCCAGCTCGGGGGCGGCACCCGACATCTGCTGATTCAGCTGGGCCTGGAAGCGCTGCATGAACTCGGCCTGCAAGGCGGACAGCGCCTCAGGATCGATGTGCCAGCTTGGCGCGGCGGCCTTGGTGTCCGGGCGCTTGGCCTTTGGCGGTGGCGAGCCGGCGCGGGGCTTCTTGCGCTTCCGGGCGGATGGCGAGGTCGTGGCCAAGATCGGTCTCCTTGGGGTGCTGTTTCGCCCTGTGTCCCCGGGCGTGGCCCTGCCGGATCATTGTAGGCGCTGACACATGCCCTCACCATGGTTCAGCGGATGGGGAAAACCATGAAGACCGGCTGATTTCAGGGGGTAGCCGGGCGGTTCATGCCTTGTCCGTGGCGCGGAACTCGCTGCGTGTTGGATGCGGACCATGGGTGGCCCCTGCGGGATGTCCGTGGGGCGCCCGGACACGGCACAATGCAGGCATGCTGATCATCATCATTGCCTGGCTCTACGTGGTCATCCTGATGTCGATGACCGAACACTCGGTCATCGCCGGTGTCATGACCTTCCTGCTCTACGGCGTGCTGCCACTGTCGGTGGTGGTGTACCTGCTGAACACGCCAGCCCGGCGGGCACGGCGCAAGGCGGCAGAAGCGAAAGAATGGCCAGATACAGCGGAGGATGAAAGTCCGCAGCGTAAGACAACAGAGTGAATCTGTAGAGAACGAGTTCACATCTCGACTGTAAGAAAAAGCGATTGTTGTCTATCTGCATCGTTCAAGGTATATACTGTGCGCATACACAGTATTCGATAGCCAGAGGGACGTTTTTAGGTCATAATGTCCCTAAATCTTCCCAGAGGTGACAGGTGAACCACTCACTCTCCGTATCAGCCGAGTTGCTCAAGCAAGCACGCAGCCGATTTACTCAACGCGAAATTGCTGATTTTGTAGGCAAGACTCCAAAGACCATTCGTCGGTGGGAAGTTGGAGAGGTTCCTTGCCCTGTCATGCTCGAACCTGCTCTGCGACGCATGCTTGACATGCCTGCTGTCATGCAAACGGCCGCTGACAAGCAGCATAGTTTCAGGTTCATCGACTTGTTCGCTGGGGTTGGCGGTATTCGCCTGGGATTTGAGGCACACGGAGGCAGATGTGTCTTTACCAGTGAATGGAACTCCTTCTCGAAGAAGACTTATGTCGAGAATTTTGGGGATAAGCATATGTTTGTGGGGGATATTGTGCCTTTCCCTGCTTCCGAAGTTCCTGATCATGACGTCCTTCTTGGTGGATTTCCTTGTCAGCCGTTCAGTATCGCCGGTGTCAGCAAAAAGAACTCATTGGGTCGCCCTCACGGTTTTCAGTGCACGACTCAAGGAACACTTTTCTTCGACGTAGCTCGTATCATTGAGGAGAAGCGTCCAAAAGCATTTCTGCTTGAGAATGTCAAGAACCTTCTTTCACATGATCGGGGTAACACATTCAAGGTCATTCTTCAGACGTTGAGAGATGAGTTGGGCTATGACGTTCATTACAAGGTCATTGATGGGCGTCATTTCACACCGCAACATAGGGAGAGAATCATTATTGTCGGGTTCAGGGAAAAGACCGGGTTTTCATGGGATGACCTCCATCTTCCCTCTCATGGTCCTCGTCTTGACTCAGTATTGCATCAGCTGGATGGATCAGAACCCGTTTTGCCATGGGATGGGGATCGGTACTTTGACCATAGCGCTAATATCGTTCACCCTCGCTATACCCTGACGGAAAAAATGTGGGATTACCTGCAGAAATACGCTGAAAAGCATCGAGCTGCCGGAAATGGTTTTGGATATGGCATGGTTTATCCTCATAGCGTAACTCGCACGCTTTCGGCAAGATATTATAAAGATGGGTCTGAGATTCTTGTTTGGCAAGGAGATGAGAATCGCCCTCGGCGTCTGACTCCACGAGAATGTGCGAGACTGATGGGCTTCCCTGACACTTTCAAAATCCCAGTCAGCGACACCCAAGCCTATCGCCAGTTCGGAAATAGCGTAGTCATGCCTGTGATGAAGGAGGTTGCAAGAATCATGGTCCCACATATCTGGACCATGGTCTCTCAAGAAGAGCATGCAGCGCAGATGACGCTGCCTCTCTCTGCCTGATTGTCATAAGGTCTCTTGAGGCTGAAGGCTAAAATACCGGAAACACAAAATGAAACAGGGTTACCTTTCTCAATACTTCAAAGGTGTTGCCTCAAAGAAACTTAGCGAGGTGGAAGTCAACCCCGAGCTATCTCATCAGCACGAATTCAATGGAGTGAAGAATATGATGAGTATTTTTGGGGAGACGGAAGGAAAACGGGTCTTTGATGCCAAGTTTATGTATTTCAATGACTTGGCAGAGCAGCCCCTTGCTGATGACGGGACCGTAACTTGGTACGATGCTCGAGCCAAAGCGAGACTTGAGCGTGGAGTCAACCGCCAAGAGTACAGATTGTATTTTACGAAAAACTTGGTTATGCAGAGGGCGTCCGTCAAAGACCTTCTTGTTATAGCCATTCTTCCCGATGAAAATCTTTTGGTACTCGTGGCGGAGAATGGGTCTTCT
>ERZ773059.772-NODE-772-length-16904-cov-3.687281_pt1 | contig 16904 bp, 23 predicted proteins | sample MGYA00580514_ERZ773059 | MGnify/ENA primary metagenome ERZ773059 (study PRJEB29015, sample SAMEA2737981) | human oral metagenome | biome: human oral; feature: human-associated habitat; material: dental | place: China | collected 2056 ...
TGCTTTCAAACTTCCTTAAAGAATATCATCTGAGTCTAGCCGCTCGCGAAGCGAGCGAGCTAGCAGCGGCGAGCGAAGCGAAGCCGCTGCGAAAAGAAATAAGATTGAGCTTGAAGAAAATCTTGAAATCAAGAAAATTCAAAATCTCTTCAATATTAGAAAGTTTAAGGATAATACTGTCTGCTCCGACAGGAGATGCTACACTCGCTTCGCTCGCTTCGCATCTCCCAGACCTCAGATAAAAAAAACACGTTCGTTGAACGTGTTAGTGAGACTGCTTCGCTTCGCTCAGCAGCCTCACTAGAAGCTCACTCGCTACACTCGTGAGCTTGCCGTTCGGATGCTGATGAAAATTTCTTATAGCATGCTGATAAGAAATATACGCATTAGTTAAAAACGTAAAGAGCATTCAAAAGAATTTAATATAATAGAGAGCAAAGACCGAGTCTTCGGCATCATAAAGCTATGATAGAGCAGGCTGCAAGATAGGGCAAGCAGTATTTTCATTAAAGTTTATTAAGGATGAAACGCTCCATAAACACTGGGCTTTTCGTGTTTTGGTGCTTTCAAATGGGATTCGAACCGGATTTTGAGCGCTCTCTAGCATCATGCTGGGCTTGATGACGCCATCTAGGGTGGATGGCTATCCGAACATGGGCTTTCTTCTATAGGCATCATCCAGCTCGGCATGGGCTTTCTTCTACAGAGCGTCATCATCTCGATTCCATCAATGCTTCACAGAGCATCTTCTCTTCCGTCAAGCTCAGCATCCAAGCTAGGGCTTTCGAAGGCACCATTACGAATAGAGTCAGACATAGCTCTAAAACCGCATAGAACGCGTTTTACGTGGAGATAAGGACCTCAGACCATGATTCCCTATGGGTAAGGTCAGAAACGCGGGCAAAATATGCTGGCTTTAGATGCCGCTCAGACATAGCGCTAGAACCGGTCTGAATCGCGTTGTATGTGGAGATAAGGACCTCGGTGGTATCATCATATGCCCTGAGCTCAAAATCATGCGTTTTCTATGGGATTTTGATGACACACAGAAGCGAGCAAAATGCCCTATCATCGCTCAGCATCAAACATAGCGCCAGAACCGGTCTGAATCGCGTTGTACGTGGAGATAAGCATCTCAGACCATGATTCCCTAGGGTACGCCAGAAAATCGCGCGAAATTTTGATGCTTTTTGAAGATGGCTAGTTCATGCTATAATGCGCTGGTTATCCACTACCAACACGAGACAACACATGACAAGACAATTTCGAATCACGATAGCGGCATCGACGCTTAAGTCGAGCGTAGCAACAGGATGGGCAGCATCCATAAGTGAGGGCTTCGAGCAGATGGGAGAGCTATCTGACTGGGATGCCCGTATGACACTGAACGAAGCCCTGCTTACAGGCATCATCCGCTGCTTGCAAGAAATACCAGAATGGAGCGAGATAGAAGTCATCTCGAACAACAAGTACATCATGGAAGGATTGGGTAAGTATCTGATTACCTGGAGTCGCAACGGATGGCGAAAGACCGATGGCTCCCCTATCGCCCATAAAGCCCTGTGGCAGCAGCTAGATGCCATGCTTGCTAATCATCAAGCTATCAAGGCAACGCATCAAGACGATGGACTTGTTCGTCAGCTGTTTAAGATAGCGAAGCTCGCACGAACGAAGATGGAGTTATGACATGACCGTACAGAACAAGAACGCCGCCACCAGTAGCAACTACAAGCTGGTGATACCAGACTATGAAGAAGTCGACTTCTTCATCCAGCGTACGATGCTGCCGGGATTCAGACAGACTGCCGTCAATGGCGGCTACGTCAATAATCCGCTTCGCGTACCGGGCGATACAGTAGAATATGACCCGCTAAGCATGGACATCATCGTCAGCGAGGACTACCAGAACATCATCGCCCTTATGGATTGGATGATTGCCAACAAGGACCGAGAAGGGCAATGGTCTCGATGCAAGGACATCAAGCTGCATATGATGACCCGCAACAAGACCTCGGGACTGGTAGCTACCTTCTACAATGCCTTTCCAACAGAAGTAGGAGCGATGAACATGGACAGCACGCTCAATGACGAAGATGTACTGATAAGCAGCATCCTCTTCGAGTACAGCCACTATCGGATATCCACGCCATGACACTAGACGAAATCCTGACTGCTATCGCCCAAGATAGCACCATCAACAAGTCGAAGCTCGACGAAGAGAGCATTGCTATCAGCAGCCTGCAAGCCAAGTGGATTGCCCTGCTTGCTGATGCTGGTCGCAATCTTCGAGCAGCCCAGAAGCATCATGATGATGTGCTCAAGGAGCGCACGCTGCACTACACCGGCAAGCTGAGCGATGCCCATTATAAAGAAGAGCCCATGCAACTCAAGCCGCTAAAGACTGACCTTCCGCTCTTCTTGAATGCCGATGATGCCTATCAGGAAGCGAAGGATGCCCTGCACGAAGCGAAGGCTATATGCGATAGCATCGAGCTCTTCATCAAGGACCTGAGCCAGAGGTCCTTCAACATCCGCAATGCTATTGAGTTTCAGAAATTCCAGGCAGGTATGTGATATGGCAGACTTCAGACTACACAAGCTCGACGAATACAAGCTCAAAATCGAAGCCGAGCTTTCTCTTTTGATGGAGATGCGTGCTGCCTTCACGTACAAACCACAAGGCTACAAGTTCATGCCGGCATACAAGTACGGGCAATGGGACGGTACGATATGCTTGCTCGATTGCAAGACACGTACTATCAGCCAAGGGCTACTGCCTCAGATGATACAGTGGTGCCGAGATAACTACTGCTCCGTCGAGCTTGCTGACGACATCATCCATCGCTTCGACAACGCCGATGCCTGGCTCAACGACTGGGAGCAGTATAGCGGCATCGAGCCATACGACTACCAGCTCGATGCCGCCAAGAGAGCTATCAAGCTCAACAAGGTGCTTATCAAGAGTCCTACTGGTTCGGGCAAGAGCCTGATACTACATAGCATCTTGTCTTTCTTGATGGAGAATACTGATTACAAGGCACTAATCACCGTGCCATCCAAACAGCTGGTCGAGCAGGTACAGAAAGACATGGTCGAGTACCATGCTCCCATGAAATCCCATCTCGGTACTCGTATCATCGTATCGACGTGGCAGGGCGTGTATAAGAAAGAGAAGGACTACTTCGAGCAGTTCGACGCCTACATATGCGACGAAGCCCATATGGCAGATGGCAAGAGCATCACGGGCATTGTAGAGAAGCTATGCGACACAGCCAAGATACGCATCGGACTGACTGGTACGCTCGACGGCTCGAAGTGCCACGAGATGCAGCTTCGCTCGCTCTTCGGTCCAATCGTAGAGACTCGCTCCACGAAAGAGCTGATGAACGATGGCAAGCTCACACCACTCGCCACGACCATCCATGTACTGAAGCACAGCAAAGCTCAGAAGATGACTGACTACCAGAATGAGGTCAAATGGCTTGCCGAATGCACAGACCGCAATCATTTCATCATCGAGCAAGCTGCCGAGGTAGATGGCAATATCCTAGTCCTCTTCAACTACATAGACCACGGCAAGAGACTCTTCGAGATGGCTGAGCTCTACCAAGATAAGAAAGAATGCTACTACATCAGTGGTGAGACACCAGTACAAGAGAGAGAAGCCATCCGCTCGAAGATAGCCAAGCAGAACAATATCATGCTCTTTGCCAGCTACGGTACCTTCCAGGTGGGCATCAATGCACCAAATATCAGCTATCTGATGCTCGCCCATCCGACCAAGAGCCAAATCAGAACTCTACAATCGATAGGACGAGTACTGCGTAAGAACCACGGCAAGAGCCAAGCGATGCTGATTGATATCGCTGACGACTTGTCGCCCAAACGCAAGAGCAAGAACCACACTTATCTCCATATGATAGAGCGGATGAAAATCTACGACCGAGAGCAATTCCGCTACAAAATCCAGGAGCATGACTTATGACAAACTACATCGTCAAGGACGAGCTAAACCAAGCGCTGATTGACTACCAAGCGCTATGCACAGAAGCAGAAGAACAGGGCAAGCCCATTCCTCCTCCTAGCGACTACATCGGCAAGGCTATCATGCAGATAGCCTACGGTCTTGCCAATCGCTACAACTTCCGAAACTACACGTGGAAAGAAGAGATGATAGGCGATGGCATCGTCGCTGCCTGCTCGGCTATCAGGAAGTACAATCCCTACGCTGAGACCAAATCGGGACATCCTAATCCCTATGGATTCTTTACACAAATCATCTTCTGGTCGTACCAGAACAGAATCACATCCGAGAAGAAGCAAAGCGACATCAAGATGGCTTACCTGCGAGAAGTCACTACTCAGCTACATATCGATGGAATCGATGGAGTGACCCATACGATTGACAAGGAGGGCATGCTGCAATTCCTCGATGCCGATAGGAAAGGCGAAGATGGCTAGACGATTCCCTAAACCGCGACCATATCGCATCAAGAACCGAGAGAAGTACATCGGTGATGCTGACGCCATCACCATGCGTAGTAGCTGGGAGCGCCGCTTCGCTATCTGGTGCGATAACAATCCATCAGTCCTAGCATGGAATAGCGAGGGCATGCCCATCGGCTACATAAGCTCTATCGACGGCAGACCACACCGCTACTATATCGACTTCTTCGTCAAGCTCAAGACCAAGGATGGCTCTGTCAGAAAGCTGGCAATCGAAATCAAGCCCAAAGAGCAGACGATGCCACCGAATCCTCCGAAGAGGAAGACTGCCAAGACCGAAGCTCGCTACATCGAGGAATGCAAGACTTTTCAGACCAACCAGGATAAATGGGATGCCGCCAAGGATTGGTGTCGTCAGAATGGATTTGAATTTGTTGTGCTGACCGAAGCCGAGCTTGGTATCTGATAAATACACTACATGATTATGCAGGCACTAGTCTTGGCGATACAGATGAAGCTCACGCACATGCAGAAGGATATGCACTGTCTCGCCGAGACCATCTACTACGAATCACGAGGCGAAAGCCAAGCCGGCAAGATAGCTGTTGCTAATGTGGTCCTCAATCGAGTCGAGCACAGCGCCTGGCCTAATGATATCTGCCGTGTGGTTTATCAGCGCGGGCAATTTTCATGGACAAGAAACAAGCCTCGTATTACCGACCAGCAAGCATGGCGAGATAGCATTCGCCTCGCTGCTAGAATCTACAGGCAGCATCTAGCTCACCGCAGACTCGATAACACTCACGGCAGTCATTTCTTCTTGGCTTCGAAGCATCATCATCGAGGCACCGAGCCTACTATCCGTATCGGCAGGCATTCTTTCTCTCGTCTCGCTCGGAAATAAAAGAGCTCCATCAAGTGATGGAGCAAAACTCTCTCAGTTTCCCACAGTACAACATCGTCCGAGGAGGGCAGCAATGCACCGCCAAATGCTATGCTGCCTAATCGTATTTATGCTATCATATGTCTTCCGAACCAACAACGAGAAGACTCACAACATGGATAGCACAAACATTTTGAAAATCGACACCGAGCTCGACACCTGGGCTTACAACGAGACCGAAGAAGGCATCGCTATGGTTATCAGCAGCGAAGAAGACCTGATACCCATCCTTCGCTTCATCATCATCCGAGAAATCGATATCACTCATGTAGTCGTGCCCGAGTACTGCTGTATTGATTCTGTGCTGAGCATCATCATGTGCTTGCTTGCCTGTGTAGAGGACGAAGACCTCGATGCACCTCTATCTCACGCTTTCAAGTCATTCTTCTACATCACACAGCGCCTTGATGCTGATAGCGATGTCAGCAATCTAACCGAAGAAGAACAGGCTATCAGAAATGCCCTGTCTCGAGTCATGACCGTAGCTGCTTCTAAGATACATTGAATGGACTACATCAACCAGCGAAAATACCTGCTCTTGCTCGCCTCGCAGCTACCAGGATTTCACCAGACGAATCAGCAGGTCTGGAATTGTCGCTGTCCTATCTGTGGTGATAGCCAGCACAGCACACAGAAGATGCGAGGCTACTTCTTCGTCCATAAGGGCGATATCCTCTACAAATGCCACAACTGCGACGCTGCCTATCCTCTCGCCTACATGGTTCGATTGCTCAATCCCGTGCTCTACAAGCAGATGCTAATCGAGACCGTCAGACCGAGCAAAGAGACACCAGCGATAGACGATAGTGTCGTCGAGAAGCTCACATTTCGTAAGCCAGCGGTGATGCCAATCAGACCACTACGAGACGGCGATGCTACGCTTTCTTATCTGCTCGGCCGCAATCTCGACCATGCCATCCACCGGTTCTTACATGTATCATCAATCCGAGCATTCGGACATACTATCAGCAAGTACGAAGGTCTTGACTTGCCAGATATTGAAGCTGTGGGCATACCCTATATGGTAGATGGCAAGCTATGCCACCTGCAATGCCGAGCGATTGATGACTCCGAGCGTCGCTACACCACATTCGAGCTCCACAAGCATTTGATGCTCTTCGGCTTTGATGATTGCAATCATCAAGAAAGAATCAGCGTGCTGGAAGGACCATTCGATGCCTGCTTCGTCGAGAATGCTATCGCCTGTGGTGGTCCTCCTAACAAGCATCATGCTCAGTTTCTGAAAGAGCGAGGCATCCGAGCGAGATTCATCTACGATGCTGACTACAAGAAAAATCAGCACATCAAGAATCAGCTCCTACACCGTATCGAAGAAGGACACGATGTCTGCCTTTTCGATGATGACTTCCCGTTCAAGGACCTCAACGAAGCCGCTCAGAATGGATGGACTCTTGATAAGATAGCCGACTACCTCGATAGCCACACCTACGGCAGACTCAAGGCTCGCTTGCAACTAGCCCGATAATCTGCTATACTACTGGCTTCTAAAATTAACATGGAGACCCATGCAATGAAGCCATCCGACTCAGCAATCATATTGCGACGAAAATCGAAGAATCAGCTTTCTATCGAAGCCTGCGAGAAGATAGTCAGCGCCTATCCTAATATTGAGCGGTACAGTCATCAAGACATCATCGACAGATTCCTTGAGATGCCACGATTCGAGACACTGATGCACCAAGAATGCAATCAGTTCGTCCGCCTGTCAAATTCCATACTGGTGATGCTATGATACTCGTGGATTTCAGCAATTTCAGCATCATCAGCGCGATGGGATTCTTCCGGGATTACAAAGAGACACCAGACCTTGGTTGCCTGCGCAAGCTGCTGGTCAAGCGCTTGCACGATACCCATCAAGCCCTGCGAGCGAGATATGGCGATGAAGTCGTACTAGCTATCGACTGCGACGATGGATACTGGCGCAAGGCTATCTTCAGCCACTACAAGGCAGCACGGAAGAAACTACGTGATGATAGCGATTTCGACTTCTCTTCGTACTTCCATTCCATCCGCATCCTCCTCGAGGAGTTCAAGCAGCATACGCCCTACAAGGTAGTTGAGGCTAGTCATGCTGAGGCTGACGATATCGTAGCCATTCTTGCCAAGCGCTTTGCTTCATCGCAGCCGGTATGTATCGTCTCGACAGATAAGGATTTCATTCAGCTCAAGGCCTTCCACAAGGGCATCGAAGTCTACTCCATCATCACGGGCAAGTACCACAAAGGTGAGGATTATCACATTCGCCTCCATATTGCACAGGGCGACAGCGGCGATGGCATTCCAAACATCTGCTCAGATGATGATACGCTCGTTGTCGAAGGCAAGAGACAGAAGCCGCTCACTGCCAAGCTCAAGAATGCTATCCTTGCAGCTACAAATCCACATGATGTGCTGACCGAAGCTCAGAAGGCAAGATATCACCTCAATGCTCAGCTAATCGACTTTGACTGCATCCCGGCACCGATAGCAGCATCCATCATCGCCTCGTACGATGCTCAGAAAGCCGATGCCTCGAGCTACATGCAATATCTTATCAGCCACCGAGTAATGGGAGTCATGCAATGATACAAGCACAGTGCACCGAGTGTCATCATGCTGTCGAGCTGACTGAAGAACAAATGAAGTGGTCGAATATGTGGAAATGCCCACAGTGCAATGCCTCGAATTTCCTCAATCGTCCGACCCATCAAATCATCACCGGTGGTCTCGCTCAGTTCGAGAGACGAAACAGAAATCCGGAGTTTAGCGGCATGATAGACAAAATCATGTCTCAGTCTGGAGCCGTCAATAAGAACCGGAAATGGTGATGCGTCTCAAGAAAATCACCAGCGAGACTGGCTTTCACGAAGAGGTACAGGGCTACGCCGACAAGAAGGGCATTACCTTCTATGACGCCCTGCTCGACCTATGCGAGCGTAATAACATCGACATCGAAGATGCCATCGACCTGCTCGACGATGTCGCCCTACAGAAACTACGAAACGAGGCACTCAATGCACACAAACTACGACCATCGTATATTAAGGAGCAGTCAGCAAGCATCGAGTCTTTCTTCTCCTGAGTATAGGGCATTCCAGACGTTCATCCATTACCTTGGTCTCAAGCAGCATTTTACGCAGCCCGATTTCGTGTGGAATCTGAGCGCCAAGAGCCTTGGAAGAATCGACTTGCATTCCTTTCGTAAGCGTGCTGACCAGAATCATTTCTACAAGCTATCCGAGCAGGGCAAGAGAGAGATGCAGCAGCGTATTATCAGCACGATGCTCTACGATAGCAGCCTGAGTATCGTCCAATGCGTCGATATGCCCGACGAATGCTGGGATTTTCACAATGCCCGTATCAGGACGCTATCGACACTACAGTCCTCCCTACAGAAAGATTTTGGCATCATCTTCGAGCATATGCTGCAATCGAAACAATCGCTGAGTCAGCTATGCTCGATAGCTGACAGCGTAGCGCCGGTTATCTACTACCTAGCGCTCGATACCGGATTGAGTCTTGAGGCACTTGCTGCCCTAGACTTGATAGCTCCATACAGCAACCAGTCATCACTGAGTCCGCTATGGGAGCTTAATAGACTGCGAATACGCAAGTATTCGCTCCTCCTCAACCTAAGCCGAGAACAGCTAGAATTGCTGCATCAAGGGCTACAACAATAGGAAATACCAATCATGTCATTTGCAAATCTTAAACGAAACAGCGGAAACTTCGCAGCGCTACGCGAGAAGATGAAAGAAGAACAGAAGGGCAACAACTACAATGATGACCGTTTCTGGAAGCTGAGTGTTGATAAGAGCGGCATCGGCTCTGCTATCATTCGCTTCATGCCACCACCAGAAGGCGAGCCGATGCCTTACGTGTTGGTCTATCATCATGCCTTCAAGAATCCCAAGTCTGGTAAGTGGTTCATCGAGAACTGTCCGACTAGCCTCGGACAAGGTACGGAATGTCCAGTTTGTCGAAGCAATGGCGAATATTGGGACTCCGGCATCGATGCCAACAAGAAAATTGCCTCAGCACGCAAGCGTCAGAAGCAGTACATTGCCAACATCTACGTGGTTGATGACCCGAGCAACAAAGACAACAACGGCAAGGTTTTCCTCTTCAAGTTCGGTCAGAAAATCCTCGAGATGATTATGGGACAGATTGACCCGCAATTTGCTGACGAGACACCATGCAACGTATTTGATTTCTGGGAAGGAGCGAATTTCCAGCTTCGAGCATATAACAATACCGATGGTATGCGCAGCTACGACAAGTCGAAATTCCTGACTCCCGGACCGCTTGCAGATGATGCCAAGCTCGAGCAAATCTATCAGCAGCTTCACAAATTGCAGCCATTCGTGTCGCCTGAGAACTTCAAGACCTACGACGAGCTGAGCAAGAAATTTGCCCTAGTCACTGGCGAAGGCAATGCCTATCAAGCACCAGCCCAGCAAGCAGCCAAGCCCGAATTGCCCGCCGGTCCTGATGTCGATGCTGGTTGGGATGATGGAGACGAAGACTTGCCGTGGAGTACAAGTGAGCCGAAGAAAGAAGATACTCCGAAGACCGAACAGAAAGCCGAAAGCAGTTCAGCCTCTAGCGATGCCCTTGCATCATACGAAGAATGGCTGAATCAGCAGTAAATAGAATCACACCTCTGGGACTATGAAGTCATTTGCCCATCCGTAAAAGATGGGCATTTTTATTGAAAATTGCCTTAGAAATCAATGAAAACTCAAAATTTCTGTCATTTTTCATGCAAAACGCTTGCATTGCCCATAAAACCGACTATAATGCCTTCCATCAGCTGAGATAGCTGATACATCAAAAAACATCTTGGATAGGAGTTTAGACATGATTATTTTCCCAGCAATCGGCAAAGCCATTTTCCATTCTATGGTTGGTCTCTTCATCAAGCATAAAGAAGATGGTACCTTCCGCATCGAGCATAGCCCGCTCAACAATTTCGACATCGTCAATGATTACCATGCTTCGACAGCTGAAGAAGCAGTAGCTATCATCAAGACTCTGATGGCTAGCGAAATCGAAGAATGTGCTGGCGAAGAAATTGAATGGTTTCAGCAGCACGCCGCCGCTTGCCAGTCATTCATTGACTCGCTCGAGCATCCCTTCAAGCATATTCCTTTCATTCGTGTCAGCTACGAAGGCAACAAAATCTTCCTTCACTACCAGGTACCAGAAGAGCACGTTGTTGATACCGAAGAGCATGATGCCAATACCATCGGTGATGCCCTGCTCTTTGCTCTGAACAAAGCCGAGGACTACTACATCATCCTTGCTAAGTCTCCTTTTGAAGACGAAGCAGACCACGGCGATACTCAGCTTGCCTACATTAAATCCTATCGCGAACAAATGCGTCAATTCAACATGGAGAACTGGTGAGATGCTCTACACTTTCATCAATCAGAAGCTAGTCGACGAGCAGCTTACGCTCGATACTATCGACGGCAAGATGTACTCGAAGATAATGTACCATACTGGTATGACTGTCGAAGAGACCACAGACAAATTCGATTTCGCGGCATGGATGCTGCGAAATGATATTCATAGCTTACAATCTGATATCTTGTGTATCCTGTCGGGCAAGTACGGTGAGATTCATGATGAAGAGCGCCAAAATTATAACGAGCAGCTAGAAGAGCTAGCTGACCTGCAAGCGAGCATCGATTATCCCTTCCACGAAGTCGATAAGGGTATTCGCTACGAGTATCATCCAGACCGCATCCGAGTCTACAAGAATGCTGGCGAATACGAAGAAGCCACGAGCTTCAAGGACGCCAGCAAGATAGCCATCAACTACCTGTTCGAGTCAAGAGACGAAGCTATCGAAGCTCTCACCAAGGCATCATCCGAGATGGAGAAACTCGAGCTTCGTGTGGCTATCGACAAAGCCAATGCCCTGCTGCGAGGTCTAGCGTGAAGAATTTTATCTTTGATATCGAAACACTAGCCGTCAAGCCACGAAGCGCGGTCATTCTCTCTATCGGTGCAGTATGCTTCGACTACGAGAATCCCAAGACATTCGAAGAGCTGACCAAGACAGGATTTTACGTCAAATGCGACGTAAGAGAGCAGCTTGTCGATGGTGGCAAGACCGAAGAAGACACGATGGCATGGTGGAAGAAGCAATCCGAAGATGCCCAGCAGGTCTTGCGTCCATGTATAGCCGACAAGAAGATGTTTCAGGCGCTAGCGATGCTAGACCACTGGCTGACCTTCCACAACAAGTACGACTTCGAAAAAGACCTAATCTGGAGTCGTGGCGCTGCCTTCGATTTTCCGAAAATCGAATACCAGTGCGACAAGCATGGAGGCAAGCCGAATCTGAACTACTGGAAGGTAAGAGATATCCGCACTTTCGTTGATACTCTCGCCGGCTCTACCAGTGGTACCTTTCCGATTGATGATAGCCTTCTTCCGGGCTTCATCTATCACAATCCATTGCACGATGCTGCCAAAGATGCAGTGACTATGCAATTCCTTCATCATCAACTATTTGGAGAATCACCATGAACCAACAAGCCGTCGATATCTACAACGAATGGGCCGTCGCCCAGGAGAAAATTGAAGCGCTCAAAGACCAGCAAGCAGCCTGTATCGAGACTGCCGCCAATATCATGCAAGACGAAAAGTCTTCTGTCCGATGGGCATTCAACACGCGATACAAGGATAACAAGAAAGCGCTCGAAGAGCAAGCCGAGCGCCAAGAGACGGCATACTCCAAGATATTTGGTGTATGAACATACTCGTGCCTCAGCACATCGCCGATGCGAGACGACTGCTCTGCAATAGCTGCGAGCACCGGACTCGCATCGGCTTGTGTGCTAAATGCGGCTGCGTGATAGCTGCTAAAGTTAAGGTAGCCATCACGCAATGCCCAGTAGGCAAGTGGAATCGATACTCAGGAGAAGAAGAATGAAACGAATCAAAGTCCTCAAGCTGCTACAGCGCCATCCGGGCATCAATATCGCTATGGCAGAACAAGAGCTCAACAATAATGTAGTTGTTGATAGCCGTGGTATCATTGCTCGAGAAAACATGAAGCTCAAAGACCTATCAGTTCACAAGCTCGACGAGGCTAACACGGTACTGTGTATGTGCTCTATGTTTGCAGCAGTATGCACGGTAGAAGATATCACAACCATGAAGCTAATCAAGCTCAATGGTCGAGTGATTGGCGCCTTCGAGAGCCATTTATCAGCAGCCGAAATTCTGCATGGCATCGAGATTGAGGAGTTTCAATGATAGAAATCCTTGCCATTCACCATGCGGTGAATACAACAAGAGAGGAGGCACAAAGCCTCCTCGATTGTTATCTGGAGCTCAACAATGGTAAGCTATGCTGCTCTTGCGGCTGCTTGCTCTATATGGGCGATAACCGATATATCTTCTCTTGCTCGAGATTTACCGCATCCATTCGACTTGCCTCAGCGAAGCGAATGCTCTTGATGTTCGATTCGCAGCCCATCACCATCACAACGATAAGGAATTACCAATGATAAAAACCATAATCAAGCGCAATGGCAACAAAGAACCATTCATGCCCGAAAAAGTCAATGGCTGGGGTGAATGGGCTGCTACCAATCTTCCGCGTGTAGATTGGCCTACTATCGTCCTCAACGCTACAAGCAAGCTCCCAGAAGAATGCAGCAGCGAAGCCTTGCAGAAGATGCTGATTGACGAATGCCTCGCTATGCGTAGCTGGCAATACAGTCGCATGGCTGGTCGCCTCTATGCCATCATGCAGCGCAAGCAATCCTTCGGCGCTATGCACCCTCCGAGCATTGCCTTCGTCCATCACCAGCTTGCTGAGAAGGGTATTATCAGTCGCGAGTTCTTCTATTCTTACGTAAAAGAACTCGATGCTATCAACGACATGATAGACCACAATCGAGACTTCGACTATGCCCAGTATCAGCACCAGCAATTCCGAGACAAGTATTGCCTGCAAGACCGTGTCGAGGGCATCGCATACGAGACGCCACAGCTGACCTATATGCGCGTGGCTATGGCACTCGCTATGAACGAAGACCAGCTGAATCGCCTTGCCTTCGTGAAGCTCTACTACGATGCCTTCAGCCAAAACAAAATCAATCTTCCGACACCGTATCTGGTTAATGCTGGTACCGATAACGGCGGCTATATCTCTTGCTGCTTATACGAAGCCGATGATGATGCCAAGAGCTTGGCTGCCGGCGACCACATCGCCTACATGATGACTGTTGCATCTGCCGGCATCGGCTCGCACATCAAGACGCGCTCGATTGGTCAGCCAATACGAGGAGGCATCATCTCACACCAAGGCAAGTATCCCTACTACCGAGCATTGGCATCCGCAGTGACTGCCAATCTACAAAACGGACGAGGCGGAGCGGCGACTGCTACCTACACGGTATATGACCCTGAAATCAAGATGATTCAGGCTCTGAAGAATCCCATGACTCCCATTGCTCGAGGCAATCGGATGCTCGACTACTGTATGGCGTACAATACCTTCTTCATCAAGAAAGCAGCGAAAGGCGAGAAGTATCATACGTTCGACTACAAGAAATGCCCGGAAATCTACAAGGCTCTCTACGATGCCGATGACACGGTATTCGCTCAGCTCTACGATAAAGCAGTAGAAGAGCGGCGATACGAAGAAGAGCTTGATGCTCGAGAGATTCTGCTGCAAGCGCTAACCGAAGCTGTCGAGACCGGACGCCACTATCTGCTCAATCTGACCGAATCCAATCGCCATAATCCGTTCAAAGAGCAGATACGGATGACTAACCTCTGCGCCGAAATCACACTACCGACAGATGCCTTCCGTGATGTCAGAGAATTGTACGAAGAGGAAGATTACAGCCATATCGATGGCGAGATTGCCATGTGTGCTATCGCCGGCTTGAATGTTGATAACATCGAAGACGATGATGACTATCAGCAATGCGTATGGCTTGCCCTGAGAGCAGTCGATGCAGCCATTCACCAGACACAGTTTCCATTCCCACAGGCAACACATACCGCAACGTCGAGGCTCAGCGCTGGCGTCGGTATCGTAGGGCTTGCCCATTATCTCGCCAAGCGTGGTCTCGACTACCAGACAGGCAAGCAAGCCATCCACGACCTGGCTGAGAAGCACTACTACTATCTGCTCAAGGCAAGCCTGACACTGGGTAAGGAGAAGGGCAATGCTCCGTGGATTCACAAGACCAAATGGATAGATGGATGGCTTCCTATCGACGACTACGAAGCGCTAAGAGAGAAATTCGCCGCCAATGGCATCCACTTCGAGCTCAAGCAAGACTGGGAAACACTCCGAAAAGAAATCAAGGAGAATGGAGGCATCCGCAATAGCGCGCTGGTAGCCCATATGCCGGCAGAATCGAGCTCTATCAGCTCTGGCACTACCAATGGTCTCTATCCAGCTCGAAATACCTTCCTGCTCAAGACCAATGGTACCAAGTCTCTGAGCTACGTCGTGCCTGATAGCGAGGATTTGTACTATCAATCAGCATGGGATATCCCGAGCAACGATATGATTGATTGCTATGCCCTGATACAGAAATTCACCGACCAAGCTATTAGTGCTGACCTGTGGATAAACGTATTAGGAGCCGAACGAATCGAAGCACGCAAGCTGCTATCAGATTTCTTCCGCATGAATAGCCTCGGTGTCAAGACGCGCTACTATCTCAATAGCCGCACGAGCAAGCAAGAAGAATCAGACGCTCGTGGTTGTGCATCTGGAGCTTGCTCTCTATAATATCCTACCGAAGCGATAGCTGAGCAGATATCATGCGATGAATGGCGGTGATACTTGCTTGGCGGAGACAAAGCCCATCATCAAGATGGGCTTTTCTTTTAGCGATATTCGCTAATCAAAGAGCAGAATCATGGGATTTTCATGGGAGCCGCAAGGCATAAAGTCGCTAAGGAAATGGCTTGAGACTCGATGCGTCTGTTAGGATAGTAGCGCTATTCGCTAATCTAGCATCATGGCAATGCTCAAATGTATCAAAATCTATCCAAACAGCATACTTTCGCTACTTGAGATGGAGTTTTATGGCTTTGCTCTAGGGCTTCGACTGCATAGATTCGCTACGAAGATGTCTCGAGACCCGATGTAGACTGATGATTAGTAGCGATATTCGCTAAACAGCCTATTCTTCAGCCGCCAAGAGCAGCAGAATCTGGGCAAACAGCATACTTTCGCTACTTGAACCATCAGTGTATGGCTTTGCTATGGGATGACATCTATATGAAGTCGCTACCAATCTATCATCACACCAGATGCTAAAGCCATACCAGTAGCGATTATCGCTAAAAGAAAATGGCTATCCGAGGATAGCCATCCAAACGAAACAAGATATCGCGTCAGCAGACTGCTCGAGATATCTTCAATGCGCCAGCAGGAATCTTAGGCGCACCATCACCATTCTCTACCTGCTTCGGACTGGACATATGCAGTACCCATAGCAGATTGCCATCGGTCTCAGCATCGAGAATGCCCGCGCCGGCTATCCGGCCCCAGTTGCCCGTCGGTACAGCAAACACGACATCCTGAGTATTACTCCATTCCTGATTCGAACCGCTCGGTCCTTGCCATCCCGTGTTCTGACGGATAGCCACGCGAGAGTATGATGTACCAGCACGAGACACTTCGGTACCACCAGTGCCATTAAGCTGAGGCACGGTCGTGTAGAGAGCAATATAGAGCGTAGTCGGAGCCGTGAAGTCTTCGCCCTTGAGCACTCGCTTCATGCGGGCATTAAAGAGATAATCGGCAGTAGTTGCACTTGGCATAGGATTCTCCTAGTTAGTTGAGGTTGATTATTGACGCTTTGATATCGTGATTGCCCGAGGATTTTTCGGTAGTAGAAGAGCCGACCTTGATGTCTCGAGAGCCACCAATCTTGAGCTCGTAGTTGCCTTTGACCTCTTGTGTCCAGTTGCCCTTGACCTTGATATTGACATCGCCATCAACAATCAGCGTGAGATTCTTTCCTACGTATTTATCGCTGTTCTGCTTGATGATGGTAGTCTGGTCTTTCTTCACGCCAAGATACCAGTCCTTATCGCTGTGGATGATGATTTCATCCTTGTTCATCTCAATCCAGTGCCCTTTGGGATGCTGGAAGGCAATGCGCTCCTCGCCGGCAGTATTGTCCATCTCGAACTGAGTACCGCTATGTCCGGAGATGGTATGATTATCGGGATACTTGGCAGCGAACTTGGTACCGGGATGCTTGTATGGTCCTGCTCCCCATTGCTTCTTCTTGTCCTTGTGATGCTTGCCATTCTTTTTCTCGACAGCACCGGGAAACAAATCATTGACACCATAGAGCGTGCCAGTCACTACCGGTACCTGGGCATCATCGCCATCCATGAAGAATCCCATTACCGTAGAGCCAATGCGGCAGCCTGTCGGGCTATATCCATTCTCCTCGAACGACGATGACTGTATCGGTCCAACCACAGATGCCCACGGTAGCTTGTCCTTGTC
>ERZ773059.774-NODE-774-length-16893-cov-7.004870_pt1 | contig 16893 bp, 21 predicted proteins | sample MGYA00580514_ERZ773059 | MGnify/ENA primary metagenome ERZ773059 (study PRJEB29015, sample SAMEA2737981) | human oral metagenome | biome: human oral; feature: human-associated habitat; material: dental | place: China | collected 2056 ...
GTTTTTAAAGTTGAATATGGAAGTTATGACTATTTAATTTTATCAAAGCATATAAAAAAATTATTATTCAAAGAAAAGTTTGCAAATGGCATTAAAATTTGTTATCATAAATTTAAAGAAAATATAGTAATTCTAGTTTGAAATGAGAAATCCATTGGTTATATACTTTTAATCTTATTTTTAGGTGGATTGACTATAAATATTGAAATTCAAGGGAGAGATAGTGGTGGAAAATATTATTTCTATGAATGATATGGGGAAAAAGGAAATTCTTGATATTTTAGAGCTGGCAAGGAAGATTGAAGACTGTTCGGAAGAGGAAAAATTTAAGTTTTTGCGTGGGAAAATAATTTCTACTTTGTTTTTTGAGCCAAGTACACGTACTAAAATGTCGTTTGAATCTGCTGCAATGCGGCTTGGCGCAAATGTTTTATCATTACCGCCTGTGGAGCAGTCGTCCGTAAAAAAAGGGGAATCCTTTAGAGATACAATAAAAATGGTGGAAGCTTATTCAGATGTAATAGTTGTAAGACATCCGTTTGACGGAGCAGCTCGGCTTGCCTCAGAAACATCACGAAAACCTGTAATTAATGCAGGAGATGGCTCTAATCAGCACCCTAGCCAGACTTTACTCGATCTGTACACAATTCTGGAGGAAAAAGGGACACTTGAAAATTTACAAATTGCATTTGTTGGGGATTTGAAGTATGGAAGGACAGTTCATTCATTAGTAAAGGCGCTTACGCATTTTAAACCGGTAATTTATTTTGTAGCACCACAAATTTTGCAAATGCCAGATTATTTATTGGAAGATCTGAAAAAAAATGGGATAAAATATGAAATTTTAGAGGATTTCAGGGATTGTCTTGATAAAATTGACGTTTTTTACATGACTCGGATTCAGAAGGAAAGATTTCCAGATATTGAAGATTATGAGAAAGTAAGGGGTATTTATGTTATAAACCGTGAAAATATCGAAGGAAAATGTAAAGATGATATGATAATTTTACATCCTTTGCCAAGAGTAGACGAAATTGATACAAATTTAGACAACACAAAATATGCTTTATATTTTAAACAGGCTAAAAATGGGATTCCTGTAAGACAGGCAATGATGATGGCTGTTTTAAAAAAAGACAAGGAGTTTTTTCTGTAAATTTATTATTTTGAAATAGAAAATTTATATTTTAAGAAAGGAAAGGATTATGTCTGAAGGAAGAGAATTGCTGATACGGGCAATAAAACATGGAATTGTAATAGATCACATCCCGTCAGAAAAAGTTTTTGCAATTGTGGAAATTTTAAAATTAAAGGAATATAGTGAAAGAATCACAGTCGCAACAAATATGCCAAGCAGTTCACTTGGGAGAAAAGGGATTATAAAGATTGAGGAAAAAATATTAGAAGAAAAGGAATTAAACAATATTTCACTGCTAGCTCCAAATGTTACAATAAACATAATTGATAATTATGAAGTTGTAGAAAAGTCAAAATTAGAAAAATTGGATAAAGTTATCGGACTTATGAAATGTGATAATCCAAAATGTATTTCGAATCATGAAAATATTGAAACAAAATTTATTCGTATAAAAGAAAATTCTGAAAAATTAGATGAAAATAATTTGGAAGAAAAATCGAAATATAAATGTTTTTATTGTGAAAAAGTAATTTTAGAAGATGAAATACAGATACAATAAGTTAAGAATAGTTCATCGAAAGAAAGGAAAGGTCAATGCCTAAAATAATTATAGAATCAAAAATATCTTCTAATGGTGGAGGAGATAGTTTTAAATTAAAAATAAATGATGAAAAAATTGTAGAAATAAAATCTAATGGAAAAACAGAGATTGATGTAGATTATGGAGAACAAACGCTACAAATATACAATAATTTTTTAATGAAAACGCCTAAAAAAGTTATAAATGTAGAGTCAGATAACCAACACTATAAAATAACACTTAACTTTAAAGCTTGGGGAGTTATCTTTATCTTGCAGGTTTTGACAGCAGGATTAATGGTGAATCTGAAACAAACGGCAGTTTTTATTGCAATTCCAATATTTGTTTTAGAAATCTTAAGTCTAATTTTTATGGGAATGATTGAAATAAAAGAAGTTAAAAGAAAAGAGGATTAGATAATGGCTAAAATTGATGAGAGAGCAAAAGATCGAATATTTGTTGCATTGGATTATAATAATATGGAAGAAGCGAAAAAGCTGGTTGAAGAGCTGGGAGACAATATCTCGATGTACAAAGTCGGGCTGGAAAGCTATCTTAATACAGATGGAAAATTAGTTGATTACTTGCATGAAAAAGGCAAGAAAGTATTTTTGGACTTGAAGTTTCATGATATTACAAATACTGTAAAAATGGCTTGTGCGAATGCTATTGAAAAAAATGTGTTTATGTTTAATATCCATTGCTCAAATGGAAGTAAAACTATGAAGGAAGTTGCTGAATTGGTAAAAGAAAGCAAATCAGAAAGCCTTCTGATAGGAGTAACAATTTTGACAAACTTGGGAGAAAATGACATTTTTGAAATGTTTAAAAGTGAGCTGAAATTGGAGGAAATTGTACTAAATCTTGCCACAATTGCCAGAAATAGCGGAATGCACGGAATCGTATGTTCGCCACAGGAGGCAAAAGATGTGAAGGAAAAACTGGGAAAGGATTTTATGACAGTCTGTCCGGGTGTACGTCCTAAATTTACACTAAATGCTGATGGAAAAAGTAACGATGATCAGACACGGATTATGACACCGGCAGAGGCGATAAAACAGGAAGTGGATTTTCTTGTAGTTGGTCGTCCAATAACTAAGGCTGAAAATCCTGTGGAAAGTGCAAGATTGATTTTGGAAGAAATTTCAGAAGTGTTATAAATTTTGTAGAATTTTTATAAAAAAATAATTACAAATATTGTAAAGATATGATAAAATAATAAGCAATCTTATTAAAATAAAATAGAAGGAGAAAATTTATGAAAAACAAAGCATTATTACTATTATTAGGAGTATTTTTAACAAGTCAGGCTGTATATAGCGAAATTAAGGACACAAAGGCTGAAACAGCAAAGAAAACAGAAATAAAACAAGTTCAGAATGAAAAATCCCCTGCAGAAAATACAAAAGCAGATTCTGAGGAGCCAAAAAATGACGAAGAAGCAGAAAATCCAGCTCCAGAATCATTGGCACCAGCAGAAAACAACGAAGTAAAGGCGGAAACTGTAAGAAAAACTGTGCCTGCAAGAGCAGAAAACAATAAGAACAGAAAGCCAGTAAAGACAAAACGTCAAAAAGCAGAAGAAAAAAGCAGAAAAACCAAGGAAAAAGATCTTTCTTCAGACGAAAAAATGAGACTTCAGCTTATAAGAATGGAAAGAATGCTGAAAAGTCTGGAAGGAAGATAAAAACGTTACGTAATACTCCTTTAAAGCTGTACTCAAAAGTTGATTGATATTAAAGGAGTGCAAAGTCTATTTTATAAAATTTAGGAGTAAAAATGGAAGATGATAAAGTTATCATTCTAAAAAATGGAATAGATGTTTTTGGAAAAAAAATTGAAATTTTGATAAATGGCGAAATTATTCAAAAAATTTCTGAAAATATTGATGAAAGCCGATTTGAAAATAATGAAAATACAAAAATTATTGATATTGAAGGAAAGTTAGTAATGCCAGGAATTATTGATGTGCACACACACATGAGAGAGCCAGGAATTACGTATAAAGAAGATTTTGCAACAGGTTCACGTGCGTGTGCCAAAGCTGGGATTACGACTTTTTACGATATGCCAAATACGATTCCTACTACTACAACATTGGAAAATTTGCTAGAAAAGAAAAAATTGGCGAGTGAAAAGTCAATTGTGAATTTTGGATTTCATTTTGGTGGAAGCAAAAATGATAATGTTGAAGAAATAAAAAAAGTTCTAAGTAGTGGTGAAGCAAATACAGTAAAAATTTTTATGAATGTAACAACTGGGGAAATGCTTATTGAAGATGATGAAATATTGAAAAAAGTATTTAAAAACTCGAAGTTGGTGCTAGTTCACGCTGAGAATGAAATGATTGATAAGGCAATAGAATTAAATAAAAATTGTGGAAAAGGGCTTTATGTTTGTCATATCCCATCAGAGAATGAATTGAAAAAAGTTATAAACGCCAAAAAAAATAATGAATTGAATACAAAAGAACATCCAATTTATGCTGAAGTCACTCCCCATCATTTATTTTTAAATACTGAAATTCGTGAAAGTACAGAGCGAAATAAAATGCTTTTGCGAATGAAACCTGAACTAAGGGAAAAATCTGACAATGAATTTTTGTGGGAAGCAATAAATCGTGGAAAAGTTGATACAATTGGAACAGATCACGCTCCACATTTGATCAGCGAAAAGCTGGAAAAAATTACATTTGGAATGCCAGGAGTTGAAACTTCGCTTGCACTTATGATTAACGCTTTTAATGAAGGAAGAATATCGCTTGAAATGATTCAGAAATTAATGTGCGAAAATCCTGCGAAAATAATGAAAATTGAAAAAAGAGGAAAATTAGAGGAAGGTTTTTTTGCTGATATAATTGTTGTTGATACCCAAAAAGAATGGATTGTTGCTGTAGATGATACAATTGAGTCAAAATGTGGATGGACTCCTTATGAAAATTGGAAATTGAAAGGAAAAAATACATTGACAATTGTAAATGGTGAGATTGTTTATAAAAATGGAAAAATTAATGATATTCATAAAGGAAAAGAAATTGTTTTTTTAAAGTAAACAATTTACTGCTATATTAATAATTGTTAAATAGTGTAGAAATAAAAAAAAAAAATCAAAATTTGAAAGGAAATGGGAATATGGCTAATTTAACACTGGAAGAAAAAGTGGCAAAGGCATTGTTTGATGTGAAAGCAGTAAAAATCAATGTGGGAGAGCCTTTTACGTTTGCGTCTGGAATAAAAAGTCCGATTTATTGCGATAACCGTTATGTATTAGGATTTTCAGACGAGAGAGACACGATTGTAGAAGCGTTTGTTGAAAGAATTGACAAAAATGTGGATGTGATTGTGGGAGTTGCAACTGCTGGAATACCTTGGGCCGCATTTATCGCTGACAGAATGAAAAAACCGCTTGCGTATGTTAGAAGCAAACCAAAAGATCACGGTGCTGGAAAACAGATTGAAGGTGCAGAAGTCAAGGGGAAAAAAGTCGTTGTAATTGAAGATTTGATTACAACAGGAAAAAGCAGCCTTATTGCAGTTGATGCACTTCAAAAGGAAGAAGTGAAGGAACTGGAAGTAAAATCAATTTTTTCTTATGGATTCGACAGTGCAAAGGAAAATTATGCAAAATATAGTTGTAAATTCAGTTCACTTTCAAATTTTGATGTTTTAATAAAATTACTAGCTCAAAGTGATTATCTGACACAGGATGAGGCGAAAATCGCTTTGGAATGGAGTAAAAATCCTGAAAAATGGGGAAGGTAAAAAACAAAAAAAGAAAGAAGGAACCGATATGAAAAAAATAGTATCAATTGTTATAGGACTAGTTTTGATGTTGACATTAGTGAGCTGCCAGAATGAAAAGAAAGCCGTTGAAAATGATGTAAAAGAAACAATGGGAGCACTTCAAAAAGGAAATTTTTCTGCATTAAAGGCTGACAAACAGACTGAAGATTTATTCAAGGCATTTGAGGGAGCATATAAAAAAATGTCCTATAAAATTAACAATACGACAGAGAAAAATAAAGATAAAATTCTTGTAAATATTACTATGAGGTATCCTGATTTATCAGAAACGGCAGAAATGTTTAAAAACAGAATATCAAAAGAAGCTCAATCATTGAGTGGAAAATCAGATGAAGAATTTAATAAGCAAAGCATGGCAATTTTAAAGGAAGTGGTAAATGAGAAATTAAATGATTCTAATTTAAAATATTTTGAGGAAACATTTGATATTACGTATATAAAACAGGGGGATAGCTGGGAAATAGAGGAAAATAATCCACAATTTATTAAAGCGGTATCTTTTAATTTCCCAATATAGTTTATTCAAAATTAGATATTTCAGAAAAACCTTAAATTATAACAGTAAAAAATTTTCTGTAAAAAATATTTGATTTTTTAATTTTCTTGTGGTATAATATTTACTGTAAAAGATGTATATGATTTTTAGGAGGAAAATATTATGGACAACAATAAATTTAATGAAGAATCAAAAGAAGAATTGGAAAGAGAAATTCAGGAATTAAAACGTCAGAAAGAAATTAGGGAGCTGCAAAGACAAAAAGAAGAACTCGAAAAGACAATGTTTGACAGCGTAGGAGGAAGCAAGGCTGCAGAAAAGGATGAAAATACCAAGAAAAAAGTTGAAAAAGGTAAACAAAATGAAAATCGTTCAGATGAAGGAACAAACTTTTTTTCAAATAAAAAGAAGATTATAATTTTGGTGGCTGTAATTTCATTAGTTGCCATTTCTGCAGGAACTGGGATTTTTTTCTTAAATTCAAATAATAAAAAGAAAAAAGCAAGTTTCAAAAATAACCCGGTGGCAAGCGTATTTCAAGGTCAAACTATGGCAAGTGTGACAACATCAAAAGCTCAAACGGATCAAATGAGCGGAAAAGAAGCGGCTGAAACTATTTTTAAGGAAGCTATTGGATTTTTTCAAAAAGGAGATTACGCTTCTCAAATTACAGATAAAGATGAACTTGAGACAACAAAAGCATTTAGCGAAGCATTTAAAAAGGTAACTTATACGATAAATAATGTGACTGAAAATGGAGATAAAGTTGTTTTAAATGTAACGCTAAAAGCTCCTGATCTGTCAGAAATACGAACACTTCTTAACCAAAAAGCAGAAAAAGAAGCGCAGCAAATGAAAGGAAAATCGGCAACAGAAGAGGAGCTGAATCAAAAGATTTTTGAATGGATGAAGGAATTAATTGATCAAAAATTGAAAGATCCTGATTTAAAATATATTGAAGAAACTTTTGATATACCGTATACAAAAGTAAATGGTGAATGGACAGTGCCTGATGAGATGGATCCTAAGTTTAATAAAGTTATGAAATTTAATATGGACATGTAAAAAAAATTATAACAGTATAAATTTTACTGTTAATAGTATTGTTAATTTTTAGGAGGATATTATGGATGATAGCCAATTTGGTGAAGATGCAAAAGAGCGATTGGAAAAAGAGATAGAAGAATTAAAACGCCAGAAAGAGATCCGGGATTTACAAAAAGAGAAGGAAGAGCTGGAGAAAACAGTTTATGGTGGCGTAGGAGGAAACAGTGCCACAAACACAGGCAGAACAGAAGAATCTGCTAGAAAAACAGATAATTCAAAAGGAAATGAGGAAGAGGATGAAGAGGAGGTTGAGGAAAAATATCTTTCAAATAGGATGACAACAATTCTGGCGGCTCTAGTTGCAATATTTATAGTTATAGTTGGATCGGGAATTTTTTATCTAAGAAGCCAGAATAAAAAGAAAAAAGAAAATTTAAAAAAGGAAATGGCGGCAATATCGAAAAATCAGAATATTCCAACTGTAACAAGTCCTCAAACTTCAACTGCTGAAACTGTACAACAGCAGGAACAAAAAAAAGCAGAACAGTCAAAAGATGAAGAAAAAGAAGAAACTCCTAAGGAAAGCAATGAAAAATTAGTTGTAAGAAGTCCCGTAGGTGTAAAAAAAGGAAGCTACTGTGTGAATCCGAATCCTGCTGAATCTGCATTTGGTACTGATACAGTTGACGATTCATATGCCGAACATGGATATATGGCTGATATTGCCTTTGAGAATTGTGTAATTAACAGTGGAGGCTCTGTAAAACATACAGGACCTGTAACAATCACAGTTAGCTTAGCAGAAGAAAAAAATTACGATGCAGTAATGAATAGAGATAAATGGTATCTGGAAAATGGACAAATTAATAGAATAAGTGGACGAGACAGTACCTTTTTATACTTTAATGGCTGGTTAATGTATAAACAAAGTAATTAATATTAATACAGGGGTAGTATAATTATTACCCTTGTTTTATTTTTTTAAAATCAAAAAAGAAAAGTTAAAAAAATTTTGCATAGCAATTGACTTTTTTATTAAAATAATCTATAATTTGATAGAACTTTTATGTAAATAAAACATAATTTTAGATACTTAAATACTATAACAGCTGTAAAGTTCAGTAAAGGAGTAAAAATTGAAAAAGATACAATTTATAATAATCCCTATAATATTATCCTTTGGATTAATAATATCTTCCGCATTAATTTCAAATGCTATGAATAAAGCGAATAAGGATGAAAACAGAATTACGGTAAAGGGAGTCGCTGAACGTAGAATTAAAGCAGATAAGGCACTTATAAACATCGTTATCACTCAAAAGTCTGATAATCTGGATGAATTGAAAAAACAAATATCAGACAGGGAAACGTTGGTAACTGATTTAATTAAAAGCCTTAAAATTGACACAAATGAATATAGTATAGGAAATCTGCGTATCCAGCCCAATTATCTGGAAAATGCACTAAGTACAAAACAATCAGCTGTAAATGCTGCAGCAACGCTGCCAGCTGTTAAAATTTCCAGTTATGACGGGATTGAAACAATTTCAATAGTTACAAAAAATATTGATAAGGCAGAAGAATTTTATGAAAAATTATCAGAGCTTAAATTGCAAAGTAACAATATAGAAATAAATATGCCGGAATATTTTATAACAAATATTGAAAGATACAAAAAGGATTTAGTTGTCGATGCTTCAAGAAATGCTGAAATAAGAGCAATTGAAATGTTAAAAGTAAATAACAATGAAATTGGCGGGCTGAAAAATATAAGTCAAGGACAGTTTGAAATGCTTGAAGATACAGAAGATGTGAGAAGAATTAATGAAAATGAAGCTAATCAAATTTATAAAAAGCTAAGAGTAGTAGTAACTGCAACTTATTTGATAAAATATTAAATGTAGAAGTTAAGGCTATGGTTGTTTTGTCATAGTCATGAAAATTAATAGGTTAAAAAACAAATTATAAATAAAGTAAAAATTTAGGAGGAAAAAATTAATGAAACCAGCAGCAGAATTAAGACAAGGAAGTACATATAGAAAGGACAACATCCCATATTTAATATTAAAAGCTGAAAGACATCAGTCAACATCAGGAAAAAGACAAAGAGCAGCAGAAGTAAAATTTAAAACAAAAGAATTAATTTCTGGAAAAATTCAGGAAATTACAGTTTTGGCAACTGAACTTATGGATGACATCATTCTTGACAGAAATCAAATGCAATTTTTATATGAAATTGATGGAGAATATAACTTCATGGATCAGGAAACTTTTGAGCAAATTACTTTGTCAACTGAGGATCTGGGAGATGCGGTAAACTTCCTAGAAGAAGAAATGATTATACAAGTGTTAATGTATGAAGGGACTCCGGTTGGTGTAGAATTACCAAATACTGTAGTTAGAGAAGTAACTTATACAGAGCCAGGACTAAAAGGAGATACAATCGGACGTGCAACAAAACCTGCCACAGTATCAACAGGTTACACTTTGCAAGTACCTTTGTTTGTAGCAATTGGAGATAAAATCAAAATTGACACAAGAACTGGTGAATACATCGAAAGAGCAAATTAATAAGAATTTAAAATTAGGAATATAATAATAAAAATACAGCTATCGCAAACCGGTAGCTTTTTTTGAAAAAACAAGAAAAAATTAAATAAAAGTTAAAAAATAGAGAAGAGGTAAATTTAATGAAAAATGATAAAATAAAAAGAGTTGAGGAAATGGAAAACATCATGGATAAATCAGCAGATATTTTTATGGAATTGAATATGGTGTTAAATAAACTGGAAGAAAATTTGACAGATTATAAAAAGTTAGATGAATATTATAGCAGTGAAAACTGGTTTTTAGATGTAGAAGATTTTAATAACGGTGTTTTGCCACAAGACTTGAAATGTGGAGTTTTGAGCGAAGACGGAGCTTATAATTTGTTTGGGGAAAATCATGAACTTGCAATTAGGATGGTGGAGATTGCAGCGAAGATGTTGAGAAGATAGTCAAAAATATAGGAATTATCTCAGAGAGTTAAAAATAAAAGTAAACGGATATTGAAATGTTTAGAAAGGAAAAATGTGAATGGAGAAAATTGTATTTAAGACGGATTTTGAAATTTTGAAAAGAAAATTGATAAAAGTGTTTATATTCATAGTGATTTTATGCCTATGGATGCTTGTTCCAAATATTCAAAATTTCCCAGTAGATGAAAGTTCTATTCATTTAAAAATTATTATTTTTCCAATTTTAACTGCAATATTTATATTGCTTTTTGAAGTACTAAAAAGAAAGGCTCAAATAATAGAAAGCAATATCTTTATGTTAGCAGCTATATTTAATTACAGCGTATTTGTTAATAGAATTCAAATAATTATTTTTATATTTAGTTATTTGGTTTTATACATTATTTATTATTCTACAATAAAAATAGTTATTGACGATAAAAATATAAAATTTTATGAGTTTGGAATTAGGAAGGTTAATTTGAATTTTTTAGAAAAGGAAGTTGTTTTGGAGGAAATTTCCTATGAAAGATTTGGTAAAAGATATTCTAGAAAACCCATTACAGTTGAGGTTTTAAGAGCCTTTAAGAAAGTAAAATATTTTGGAAAACGAATGATATTGCAGGAAAGTATAGATTGGTTAAGTACTGAGGACAAGGAAAAATTGAGGGAAATACTTAGTGAGAGTATTGTTTTGGAATTTAAATTTTAGATTGTGAAAGATAGACAAAATGAATACAGAAATTTATGAAAAGTCATTTTTTGAAAAGAAAATTGTAATAAAAAATGAAATAATTTATTATTTTGAAGATGATGATTTGAAAGAAGCTATTTATGTTGAAAAATTTGATAAAAGAGTTATTGAAACGGAATATGTAAATAAAGAGGGCTTATTAAAAAAATAATTTGAGAAAAAAGCTGGAAGCAATGATTTATAGCATAACTTTTCATCAGTATAAATTAATTATAAACACTGGAGATAACATTAACAGAATAAAAGTTGAGCAAGTTATGAGTATAGCTGTGAATAAAGCAAGCAAATATAATTTGGAGTTTAGAATATTTAAGAAAAGGTAAGAAATACGCTATAATTTTGGTATAACTTTTACAAAAATGGTAGATTATGAATTGGTTAAGCTTGAGCGAGAGAAATTTTTGGAAATTTTGGAGGAAATACCGAAATGGTGTGTTATGAATAATATTGAATTTAAAATAGAAAATTAAAAGATCAAGGGGTTGATTGAGATGAAAAATAGAACAGTAAAAGGGGTAATTTTTGTATTTTTAATTTTTGGAATATTTTCCTGTTTTAAAAAAGGGCAGATAAATGAAGAAGTTGGTATAAATAAGAATGAAAATACGATTTTGGTGGCATCGTTTAATGCATTACGGCTTGGAGAGAAACAAAAAGATTATCGGACATTTGCACAGATTTTGGCAAAGTTTGATTTAATCGGGCTGGAAGAAGTTATGAATGAGAAGGGGGTAAAAAGAACACAAGCATACTTGGAAAAGCTGACTAATGAGAAGTGGGATTATATTATTTCGGAAAATTCTGTAGGAAGTGAAAACTATCGTGAATATTTTGCATTTATTTATAGGAAAAGTAAATTTTCTGAGGCAAGAGGGCTTGGATTTTATAAGGAAAAGGATGAGAATGAGTTTATGAGAGAGCCGTATGGTGCTTATTTTAAGGCTGGAAACTTTGATTTTGTGTATGTTATTGCACATTCAGTTTTTGGAGATAAGGAAAAGCAGAGGTTACTTGAGGCGGCAAATTATGTCAATGTTTATGAGTATTTTTCTAAATTGACGGATGAAGATGATATAATTATTGCTGGGGATTTTAATACGCCTGCTGATAATATGGCTTTTAAAAATATGGCTGATAAATATAACGTCAAGTATATTTTAAATCCTGAAGAAAATTTGACTACACTTTCGGATAGTAAACTTGTAAGTTCTTATGATAATTTTTTCATAAATTTTGAAAAAACAAAAGAATTTACTGGAAATTTTGGAGTTTATAACTTTATAAAAAATAATAATTATGCTATAATAAAAAAATATGTGTCAGACCATTTGTTGATATTTTCAGAATATTCAACATTGGAGGATTTAGATTAAATAGATTTATTAAAGTTAAAAATTTATTTTGTCAAGGAAAAAATATTATTAAGTAAACTGAAACTCTTGAGAAAATCTAAAAAAATATAAATGAAAAAGAAAGGAAATAAATGAAAGAAAAAGTATTGAATAAAAAGTTTGTTTATAAAAAAGTGCTTAATATTGGGTTGCCTGTAGCAATTGAAAATATGATTTATGCACTTATGAACTTTGTTGATATGTTTATGGTGGGGAAAGAGATTGTGGCACTTGGGCTGGGGACAGCTGCTGTTGCAGGATTGGGGTTTGCAAATCAGATGTTTATGATTTTTATGACTTCACTTTTTGGGATGAATAGTGGCGGTGGAATTTTGGCAGCTCAGTATTTTGGGAATAAGGATTACAAAAATCTGAAAAAATGTCTTGGAATAACCATAATTGTTGGATTTTTATTTTCGTTGCTATTTCTTTTCGCAGGACTGTTTACCCCAAAACTTGTAATTTCGGTATTCACAAATGACAAAAAAGTTATAGAAATAGGAGCTTCATATTTACAGATAGTAGCGTGGACTTATCCACTTGTGGGAGTTGGTTTTGCCTTTAATATGCAGCTTCGTGCAATAGGGAAAACCAAATATTCATTTTACTCAAGTGTAATAGGGCTTTTGATAAATGTAGCCATAAACTATATGTTGATTTTTGGACATTTTGGATTTCCTGCGATGGGAGTACGTGGTGCTGCAGTTGCAACAGTTATTGCGAGAATTATAAGCACTTTTTATATAATTTATGTGATTTACAAGTTAAAATTGCCAATTGCAGGGAAAATAAATGAATTATTTGATTTGTCGATGGAATTTTTTGTAAAAGTTATGAAAATATCGCTTCCTGTTTTTATTCACGAAATATTGTGGGTACTTGGTGCAAGTATGTATGTAATGATTTTTGGAAGAATGGGAACAAATTTTGCGGCTGCAGTTCAGGTTGTAAAATCAATTAGCAGTCTTGTATTGACATTGTTATTTGGACTTTCGAGTGCAACTTCGGCTATAATTGGTAACGAGATTGGTGCTGGAAGGGAAGAAAATGCTTATGACTATTCAATAATTTTATTAAAGGTGGCTGTTATTTCAGGAATTGTTATAGGAGTAATTGTCTTCATTTTCAGTCCATTTATCCTGCAGCATGTAAATGAAAAAAGTTATCCGTTAGCAAGAGAAGTTGTGAAGGCGGAAGTATTTGTAATTTTTGTAAAGGCAATAAGTTTACAGTTGTTAGTTGGAATTTTACGTTCGGGAGGGGATACGCTCTGGACAATGTTTGTGGACTTAATTCCACTTTGGTTTGTTGCTATTCCAATAACATATTTTTCTGGATTGCATTTAGGATTTCCAGTTGTAATTGTGTATTTACTTTCTTGCAGTGATGAAGTTATAAAAATATTTCCGTGCGTATGGAGATTAAAGAGCAAGAAGTGGATAAATAATCTAGTAAATTAGAGATTTTATAAAAATGAAATATTTAAAAAGGAAAGTAGTTAAAAATAAAAGAATGTGGTTAAGTTGTGAATAAAAAAGAAATTTAAGACAATGAGGGAGAATAAATTAATGAATTTAAGAAGAAAAAAGTATTTATTAATTGGTATTTTAACAGCCTTTACAATTTCATGTTCCACAATAAAAACTCCTCCGCTTGGAGTAAATTACGAAGGTCCGTTGAGAGATAGTGATAATGTTGAGTTTCATTATGATTTGACTTATCTGGATAAGGATGGGAATATTCGGTATGACAGGAAGATTTGGGAGGCGACTTATAAGGTAGTGGATGAAGCAAAGGATTATCTGATTGTGGAGATGTTTTTGTTTAATGACATTTATAATAAGGATAAGGAGCATTTTCCAGAGTTTGCTAAGGAATATACGAGAAGGCTTATTAAAAAGAAGATGGAAAATCCTGATTTGAAGGTATATGTGCTTTCAGATGAGAATAATAATTTGTATGGGGCTTTTGAGCATCCATTTATTACGGATATGAAAAATGCTGGGATTGATGTTATAATAGTGGATATTTTTAAGCTGAAGGATACATTTCCTTGGTATTCGCCAATTTGGAGAACATTGATAGCACCTCATGGGAATCCGCAGGGGAAAGGATGGATTGGGAACTTTTACGGGCCGATGTGGCCTAAATTGACTTTGAGGAATTTGTTGAGGGCATTGAATGTAAAGGCGGATCACAGAAAAATATTTTTAAATGAGGAAAATGTTGTGGTTTCAAGTGCTAACATTCACGATCCGAGTTATTTTCATGAAAATGTGGCAATATCAGCTAATGGAGAAATTACAAAGGATGTTCTGCACGGATTACAGCTTGTGGCTGAATTTTCAGATGGGAAAATCGATGTAACTGGTAAGCAGGAGAATAAAATAAATAACAGACAAATTGGAAATTTAACGGACAATCAGATAAGTGAGGAAAATAATTTTTCTGAAAGTGAAACTGAAAAGCAAGTTAAAGAAATTGAGAATAAGAAGAAAGAATTTGTGGAGGAGGAAACAAGAAGGTTTGCACAAACTGGAGAACTTCCTGAAAAAAGTCAAAATTTTGAAAACGAAAATCAGAAAAATGGAGATATGATTACCAGATTTGATGATGAAAATAATAAGTATCAGCTGCAGTTTGTGACAGAGGCAAAAATTGGGAAACATCTGGATAAAGATATTGATAGTACGAAAGCCGGGGATGAAATACTTATGGGAATGTATTTTCTTGCCGACAAGGGTGTTGTTGACAGGCTGATAAAAGCTGCAAACCGTGGTGTGAAAGTTCGGATTATTTTTGACAGAAGCAGAGATGCTTTTGGGATGAGTACGAATGGACTGCCTAACAAACCTGTTTCTAAGAAATTGAAGAAAAAAACTAAAAATAAAATAGAAGTGAAATGGTATTTTACGAATAATGAGCAATATCACACAAAGATAACACTAATCAAAAAAACAGATGGCAATGTTATAATACACACAGGTTCGGCTAATTTAATCAAAAAAAATATACGTGGTTACATAATGGATGCTAATTTCAGAATTTTGACAAATAAAAATTCCAAGCTGACAAAGGATATTTATACATATTTTGACAGATTATGGGAAAATAAGGATGGCTTGTTTACAGTAAATTTTGATGATGAGCCAACTACGAAGGCGAGTACAGATTTTATGTATAAAATATTGGATGCAACACAATTAGGATCGTTTTAGATATAAAAAATGGTCAAAAAATTTATTAAATTAAAAATTATAAAATAAAAAGAATTTGAAAGAGAGGAATGAGCAGCAAATGAAAAGAAAAATAATGTTCGCAATAGTAATTTTAGCTATTGGAATGATGTCAGTTTCGTGCTTTAAAAAGAAAAAGGAAGAAAAGAAGGAGAGCCAGCAGGCACAACAGCAGACAAAGGATATTAATACAGAGATTTTTAATCTTGGAGGACAGGCACAGGGAAATCCTGAGATAAGAAACTTAACTCCTGAAGAACAGCAGAACTTGATTGACAATCAGATTGATCCTTTAAAAGTTTCAGAAGCGCTATTAAAAGCTGAAAATGGTGATAAGGAGGCAATAATGTCCCTTGCTCAGCTTTACTATAACTTGAAGAACAATGAGAAAGTAAAACAAATTCTTCAGTATGGAGTAAACAAAAATTATCCTGAAGCAATTTATAACCTTGCGGTAATATTAAAGCAGGAAGGAAATAATGAAGAAGCTAACAAGCTGATTGCAAAACTTCCAAAAACAGCGGCCACACATGAAGGAAGACAGCAGATGCAGATGAGACAGATAAAAATGCGTCCAGGAGCGGAAGCATACAATAGAGGAGTCGATTTGATAAAAGCCAAAAGATACAGTGAAGCCAAGGCCGAATTTGAAAAGGCATATAATGCTGGTATTAAGGAAGCTGACATCAGGGTTGCGCTTTTGAATAAACAGCTAAAAAATAATTCCGAGGCTGTAAGATGGTTTCAGAAAGCCGCAAACCGTGGTGTTAAGGAAGCAAATTTTGAAATAGGAGCAATACTGTATGATGGAGGAAAACAGTCAGAATCACGTCCATACCTGCTAAAAGCATACAATGCCGGAAATAAGGCAATGGCTATGCCAATCGCACTGTCGTACCATAAGCAGAATAATATGACAGAAGCCCTTAAATGGTATAAAATAGCTGCCAAGAATGGAGATAAGAATGCCGCCGCTACAGTTGAGAGAATTGAAAAAGGGGGAGTGATTACTGAGAAAAAATCAAATGACAAGCAAGTAAAAACTTTCCTCGGAAATGGAAATTCTTCTCAAAGTCTTACAGAAAGTACCCTTAGCAATGTAAAGAGCAAGAGTAAAGCTGAAGAAGCCGCAAAAAATGAAGCTAAATCAGAAAAATCAGAAAAACAGCAGGCACAAGATTCAAAACCTGCTAATAAATCTTCAAATTCAAGCATAGATGATATTATGAAGAAAAAGGCAATGGAATATAAATAATTTTTAGATATTGACATTTTGAAAAAAATGTTATATACTTATTTTACAGTGCAAATATTTGAAATTCAAAATTAAAATTTATGCTATTTAATAAGATGTATCTAATTATAGAAATAATTTAATAAAACTTATCAAGAGAGATACAAGGGAACGGCCCGTTTGAGTATCCAGCAACCTGTAAAAACAAGGTGCTA
>ERZ773059.780-NODE-780-length-16781-cov-11.436626_pt1 | contig 16781 bp, 14 predicted proteins | sample MGYA00580514_ERZ773059 | MGnify/ENA primary metagenome ERZ773059 (study PRJEB29015, sample SAMEA2737981) | human oral metagenome | biome: human oral; feature: human-associated habitat; material: dental | place: China | collected 2056 ...
GCCTAAATTCAAGGCATAAAAAAGCACGCGTCAGGAGACGCGCGCTATCGTTGGGTAATAAGCGCTTTTCTCTTTTAATCTACAATATCTGGCGTAACCGTATCAACTACATCTACAGCCGAGCCAACGACGCCACTAACAACTGACGTCACCAAACAACCGCTTAACAAGCTTGCTGCAAATAATACAGCACAAATTTTCCTTAAAATTTGATGCAAAATTTTTCCCCATTGATTTTATTTTAGTGATAATTAGGTATGCTTTGAATAATTAAGTTCAATGAAAAAGGCTAAGCTGTAAAAGATACAAACTTAGCCTTTATCCTAATGAATCTAATTAAATAACATTATTACTGTTTTTTCGCACCAAACGCACCGGTGAATTTATCCATTTTTTGGTAAACCCCTGCCATTTCGCTCGCATTTTCACCATAGAATTTACCTTTCACACTGACGTCATCAATAAATGCTTTGTTTTCAAAGGTATTCCCGTTAATCGTTGCAGAAACAGGTAAATAAGCAGTTTCAGTTTGTCCTTCTAAGGTTGGGAGTTCTAAAGATCCTGCGATTTTCTTATTCGCAAAATCTACATCAAATAATGCTTCACCACGGAATGAACCGTATTTTGCTTTAATCTCTTGCTGAACCTCTTTAGAATGCTCTATTGTTAAAATATGTTGCCCTTTATAGTGTGCTTTACCCACTGTTGGCACATTTTCAGCAATAGTCTCCTTACCTTGAGCAAAGGCAACTACATCACTTTGTCTGATTGCTAGCCCTACACGAGCATGATTTAAGAAATCACTCACAATACGATTTGAAAGATTATCTACAGAATCAGAAAGCCAACCGTTAGCCGATTTCATTGCTGGATCAATTAGCTGAATATCGGTTCCCCACACGCGAATGGTATTGATATCATTGCTAGAGACATTGCTTGCAAACCCAAAGAAACCATTATAGTAATGTCCCGTAATGGTATTTTTCGGCTTTTCTTCCGTTGGTTGGGCTGGTTTTGTTTCCGTTGATTGTACCGGTTTCGTTTCCGCTGTTGTAGCTTGGGTTGACGGCGTTGTTTGTGTCGCTGGTTGTGCTGTTTGAACTGGCTGTATTGGCTGATTATTGCCGCCACCGCTACCACCGCCACTACCACAAGCGGCTAAAGCGAATGTTAATAATGTAAGACTAAAGACTTTTTGTGCTTTCATGAGAACCTCTTTCCACAATGATTGTTTCCTAGTGTGTCATTTTAATGACTTTTATCTATTTTGTAAAATCACTCAGATTTTTAACCGCTTGTTGATCTGCCCCCCAAAAGTTGGACAGGTTAGTTAACTTAAATATTGAGCTCGGTATTGCACCGGGCTCAATCCTTTTAAATCGAGTTTAATTCGTTTTTGGTTGTAATACACTAAATATTCTTCAATTTCAGCCTGTAATTCAGTGATTGAATGATAGCTCCGTGGGTAAAAACACTCTGATTTTAGTATCGCAAAAAAACTTTCAATCACCGCATTATCGTAGCAATTTCCTCGGCGGCTCATACTTTGAACCGCTTTACCCTCCAACATCTTTACCCATTCCGCAGTGCCATACAATACACCTTGGTCGCTATGAATAATCGGGCATTCTGTCGGTTTAAGCCGACTAAGCCCTTGTTCTAACATCTTTTTTACCAATGAAAACTTTGGGCGTGTCGCAAAGTTATAGGCAATAATTTCTCGGTTAGCCAAGTCCATCAACGGTGAAAAATAAAGCTTTTCTTGCCCAACATGAAACTCGGTAACATCGGTTCCCCATTTTTGATTAAGCGCCGTTGCTGTAAAGTCGCGATTCAGTAAGTTCGGGGCAATATGCGATGTTTTCCCGCGTTTTCCATATCTTTTCTTGCGTAAAATAGAATGAATACCTAACTCGTTCATCAGCTTTAACACCGTTTTATGATTCAAATTAAAACCCATTTGGCGTAATTTAAACGTCATGGGGCAATAGACGGTCGAGCTTCTCCAACTCCTTTAGGTAAGCTATCTCCGCACGAGCCAAGGCGAGCTCTCGTTGTAACTTTTTAAACGCTTTAGCTGAAAAGTCTGTTGTTTCCGGAATTTAAATGTCTTTCTTTTTCATTTTTGACTTCACTATTTTCGGTGTTTGAAGGTTTGTATAAGGCGATTTTACGCCATCAATCCCTCTTTCCCGAAGTGCTTTTAGCCAATAAATGACGAGAGAATGGGAAATTTGGTGAAGTTTAGCCACCTCACGGATGCCATAATCCTGTTCGGTGACGAGTTTGATAATTTCTAGACGAAATTGATAAGAGTAAGACATAATCTGCACCTCAAATTAGGTGTCCAGGTTTTGGGGTGCAGATCACTTTTATGTTTAAACACTAATTTAAAATTTGCAACAAACGCGTCAATAACGTGGCTCTCTCCGACTCGTCCAAGGCACGGCCGAATTTGTTCGTTAAAATAAAGAAGTCCTCTGCTTTTTCACCAATGGTGGTGATTTTGGCATTAAGTAAATTCAGCTCTAAGTCGCAGAACACAGCACTCACATCCGCCAATAAACCGGCCTGATCCAGCGCAAACAATTCCATTTCGGTTTGATCGGTTTTCTCAAGATTCAAAAAACGTACGTCGGTTTTCACATGAAAATGAGCCAAATGATGTTTTTCGCGCAAGCGTTGTTTATTCATCGTTTCTGATGTTAGGCTTTTCGTAAGAGCATCTTCCAACATGCGACGACGATCAAATGGCAACTCAGCACCATCCAATTCAGTCACAATAAAACTGTCCAATACATAGCCGTCTTTCGTGGTAATAATTTGTGCATCGTGAATGCTGAGTTTTTTCGCGCCAATGGTACTCACCACTTTATTAAACAGGTTCGGGCGATCGTTGGTGTAAATAAAAATTTCCGTACCGCCGGCGGAAAACCGATTGCTCACTTTTACCAACACATCACCGCGAAACTCGGCAAGCAGTTGCGTATGCCAGCTGATTTGCTGCGGCGAACTACGTAAAAAATAATCCAACGGGCAACGTTGCCATAGCTTTTCAATTTGCGGCTCAGAAAGTGCGGTGCTTTTTTTACGTATTTCGAACAACGCTAAGTGGCGATGCTCTTCAGCCTTTGCCTGATTATCCAACAAAGTTGTCAGCCCTTGGGCAAATTGTTGTGTGGTGTAATCATATAAGGTTGCTAATAAAGAACGCTTCCAGCTGTTCCATAAGGTTTCATTGGTCGCCACAATGTCGGCAATGGTGAGGCAGGTTAAATAATCTAAACGCACTTGATTACGCACCCGCTCAGCAAAACTCAACACAATTTCCGGATCGTGAATATCCCGTCGTTGTGCGGTCACTGACATCAACAAATGCTGTTCTACCAGCCATGCCATGGTTTCTGTTTCGCGTTGGTCGAAGCCATGCAGTGCGGCAAACTCGCGTATATCTTCCGCCCCCAGCAATTCATGCGCGCCGCCACGTCCTTTCGCAATGTCATGAAATAAGGCGGCAATATACAATAAAGTGCGGTCAGAAATTTGATGCATTATTTGATGGCAAATCGGGTGATTTTGCGTCGACGTTTCTGCTAAAAAACTTTCCAGCTTTAACATCACGCGCAGAATATGCTCATCCACAGTGTAACAATGGAACAAATCAAACTGCATTAAGCCGACAATATTGCCCCATTGCGGTAAATAAGCGGTCATCACACCATATTGGTGCATGGGGAAAAATGCGCGTTGGATGGCATTGGGCTGATTAAACAACCGAATAAATTTTTCTCGTGCCGTCGGTAAATCGCATAAATACTCTTGCCGTTGCTCTAGCGCTAAATACAGCTCACGTAATACGGAAGAATGGATCTCCGCCTGCGGATATTGCGTTAAATAATAGAAAAGATCGAGGATGCTTTCCGGCTGTTGTTCAAAGCATTGGTGATGACGCAAACAAATGGATTGATTTATCAAGCTGAAATTCACATCAAGCACTTGCTCGTCCACCACCTCATGTGGGGTTAAAAAATGCTCCTGATAATGCTTGACCAGTAATTCGCTCAGCAATGAAATGGAATGTAACGCCTGAAAAAATTGCTTCATCATGGCTTCCACGCCTTGATTGCCTTCGCCTTGGAATCCCAATAATTCGCTGACTTTTAATTGACGATCAAATAAGAGGCGGTTGTCATAACGCTTCAGGATTAAATGCAATGCATACCGCACTTTAAACAGAAATTGTTGGCTTTTCAGCAGCAAAGCATACTCCGCCGGATGAATAAATCCCGCTTGCAAAATTTCCTGCAAATTTTTCGCCCCGTTGTGGCGAAGGGCAATCCAATACAACAAATGCAAATCACGCAAGCCGCCCGGACTGTATTTAATGTCGGGCTCAAGATTGTAAGACGTATTGTTATAACGTTGATAACGCTCATTTTTTTCTTGAATCTTTGCCTGGCAGAAATCGTTTTTTGACCAAAAAGTCGGTTGTTGCACCAATGCGACCAACTGTTTGAATAACGTTTGATTGCCGATTAAATAACGCGCTTCCAACAAATTTGTCGCCACCGTGATATCCGCCATGCCCTCCGCTTCACATTCAGCAAGGGTACGGATGCTCTGCCCGACGTTAAAACCGCAATCCCATAAAAATTGCACAAATTGACCGAGCGTTTCCTGTAACGCCTCTGTTGGAACTTGCTCTGTTAAAATCAAAATATCCAAATCGGAAAGCGGGAACATTTCCTGCCGCCCATAACCGCCCACGGCAATCAGACTTAATGTAGGATTGTCGGCAAATTGAAAATGGCGCCACAAGTGCAAAAGGAATTGATCATAAAATGCCGTACGATTAGCAATCAGTTGATCGATGGCTATTTTGTCAAAATTCACCAATTCAAACTGTTTTAAATTTTCTCTCTGAATTTTAACCGCACTTGGTGTGAGCTCGGCTTGGGTATCGTAAGGAAAAAGCATAGATCGTCTTGCAAAAGCGGGAAATAGAAAAAATCCGCCACGGAAAACGTAGCGGATTTCAGTTAATTAAACGTTCACCATGACACGTTGGATACGCCCTTCGGCAATCTCTTCGTCACGTATGGTCATCACTTCACAGCCATTTTCCGTCACCACAATTTGGTGCTCAAATTGGGCAGAATGGCTACGGTCTTTGGTTTTCACCGTCCAACCATCGCCCATTAAACGCACTTCTTTTTTACCGGCGTTAATCATCGGCTCAATGGTGAACACCATGCCCGGTTTTAACACCACGCCGCCATCGTCTGCGTAATAATGCAACACTTGTGGTTCGCAGTGGAATTCCGTCCCGATGCCATGGCCGCAATATTCGCGTACTACGCTGAAGGTTTGAGCTTCCGTATATTTTTGTACGGCTTTACCGATTTCATTTAACCGGATGCCCGGTTTAACCGTACGCAGACCGACATAAAGGGCTTCTTGTGCGGCTTCTACCAGTTTTTTACTGCGTAAATTGGTTTCGCCAACAATATACATTTTCGAGTTATCACCAAAATAACCGTCTTTTATCACCGTGACATCAATATTCACAATATCGCCATTTTTCAGATGCTTATCAAAACTTGGGATGCCATGACAAACCACTTCGTTAATGGAAATGCAAGTCGCTTTCGGGAAACCGTGATAATTCAAGCAAGCCGGAATAACTTTTTGCACGTTCACCATATAATCGTGACAAATGCGATCCAATTCTCCGGTGGTAACGCCCTCTTTTACATAAGGTTCAATCATCACCAACACGTCAGATGCCAGTTTGCAAGCTTCGCGTAATTTAACAATTTCCTCTTCCGTTCTTAATGGAATACTCATGTTTATCTCCCTATTTAAAAATTGATGGGCGGAATTATAGCACTGTGACAGAGAAAAATCCTTGATAAATTCTTGAATGGACTAGTCGGTTATTGGATAATACGCCCTCAAATAAATCGTGGGGAATTACACAATATGACAGAGATATCCGTTCCGTTAACCTTTACTGATGCTGCGGCACAAAAAGTGAAGTCTTTAATTACCGAAGAAGAAAACCCGGCACTTAAATTGCGCGTCTATATTACCGGCGGCGGTTGTAGCGGCTTCCAATACGGCTTTACCTTTGACGAAAAAGTCAATGAAGGTGACTTAACCGTAGAAAATGCCGGCGTGCAATTAGTTATCGATCCGATGAGCCTACAATATTTAATCGGCGGCACCATTGACTATACCGACGGCTTGGAAGGTTCACGTTTTGTGGTGAATAACCCGAATGCCTCATCCACTTGCGGTTGCGGATCCTCTTTCAGCATCTAATATGGATTTTCAGTTTACCTCCCATCAGGGCAACACTGTCGCGAAGTGCTCCATGGAGCACGAGGCCTTTGCCAACTGGTTTAACATCGAAGTGCGGTCAAATCCACAACTGATTTCCACCGCACTTTTTCATTTACAAAACTTACCCGCCCCCCATGCGGCGGATGTCGTGTTAACCGGTGCCGAATACAGCTTATACATTAACGCGGATGAGGTGATGGCGAAGGCAAATAATCTCGCCATTGAGAATCCAGACACGTTGGAAGACGGTTTTTATTATTACGATGATGAAAGTATCGCCTTTTGTGGCATTGAAGATTTTACCCGTTTTTTACATTCTTACTTGGATTTTATCCGCGCCTAATCCCAACATTCAGCCCAAACGGTAACGCACATGGCAACAACAAAAGAGCAACATACTTCGACTGAACAGCCACCGATAAAATCCAGAAGATCTTGGACAATTCAGCTGTTAAAAATCGCATTCACTTTTTTTTGTATGCTGTTTTCTTATTCCGCTTATTTGGATTGGCAAATTCGCAGCAAAATGGACGGACAAATTTGGCGTTTGCCGGCAGAAGTGTATAGCCGAATTGAAAGCATTCGGGTGAGTGATCAACTCAGTTTTGAGCAAATCAAGCAACTTCTCTTAGAAAATGAATATCGCCAAACCACCTTGATTGCCGCACCGGGCGATTTTAAAATTGAAAATAACACGATCGTCTTATTGCGTCGTGCATTCCCTTTTCCCGACACACCGGAGGCACAACGGGTTTTTCGCCTGCGTTTTGAAAACGATAAACTGGCAGTCATTGAAGATCTGATTAATGTTAAAGCCATTGATGAATTTCGCTTGGCGCCAAAGCTGATCGCCATTTTGCAATCGGACAAAGAAGAACGTCTTGCAATTTCCTTGCAACAATACCCTCGCTTACTCATTGATGCCTTATTACTGACGGAAGATCGTCGTTTCTTTCAACATGATGGTATCAGCCCACTTGGCATCTTACGTGCCATGATCACCAATATCCAAGCAGGGCAAACGGTACAAGGCGGCAGTACGCTGACCCAACAACTGGTTAAAAACTTATTTTTAAGTAACGAACGCACCCTCACCCGCAAAATTAACGAAGCCTTGATGGCGTTAATTCTCGATTGGCGTTATGACAAAAACCGTATCTTAGAAACCTACTTAAACGAAATTTACCTCGGGCAGAACGGCGATAACCAAATTCATGGTTTTGAATTGGCCAGCCAGTTTTATTTCGGACGTTCCGTGCGGGAAATCAGCCTAGATCAAATTGCACTATTAGTGGGCATGGTCAAAGGCCCTTCCCTCTATAACCCATGGCGTAATCCAACGAATGCGCTGGAACGCCGAAATGTGGTGTTGCGTTTGATGTTGGAACATAAAATTATCGGTGATGAACTCTATCAACTATTAAGCCAACGCCCGCTTGGTGTGCAAGAAAAAGGGAAAATTAGCCGTAAATACCCGGCGTTTATCCAAACCTTACAAACCGAATTACGCCACCAGCTTGGCGAAGGGAAAACTGAAAATTTACTGGGTGCGCGCATTTTTTCTACGTTAGACATCAAACAACAAGATCAGGCTGAACAAGCGGTAATCAGTGCCGTATCCGATTTACAGCTCAAACATAAGAATCCATTTTTGGAATCCGCCATGGTGGTTGCCGATTATCAAACCGGTGAGGTGCGCGCCATTGTAGGTGGGCTGCAAACACAATTTGCCGGGTTCAACCGCGCTTTATCAGCCAAACGCCAAATCGGCTCGTTGGTAAAACCGTCCATTTATTTGACCGCACTTATGTATCCGGACCAATTTCGATTAAACACACCTATTAACAACCAGCCGATTACTATCAACGTGAAAGGCAGCCCACCTTGGCAACCGCGCAATTACGACCGCCGATACAGCGGCTCGGTTATGCTGATGGATGCGTTGGTACGTTCATTGAATATCCCAACGGTCAATATCGGCATGAAGCTGGGGTTAACGAAAGTGATTTCCATGCAACAAGCCATGGGTTGGGATAAAGTCACAATTCCGAAAGTCCCGTCAATGTTGCTGGGTTCCTATGCCATTTCGCCTTATGACGTGACCAAGCTTTATCAAACTATCGCCAACGAAGGCGCTAGCATTCCGCTCAGCACGATCAGTAGTATTGCGGATAGACAAGGCAATGTAATTTATGAGCATGATCTCGAACCCAAACAAGTTGCGCCACCTGAAGCCGCCTTCCAAACGCTCTTTGCTATGCAACAAGTGGTTGATCGTGGCACCGCTCACAGTTTGCAACCGGATTACGCCCATTTACACTTAGCCGGTAAAACCGGTACTACTAACGATGCGCGCGATACTTGGTTTGTGGGAATTGATGGCGAAAACGTTGTCACCATTTGGCTTGGTCGAGACGATAACGGTGAAACGAAACTCACCGGTGCTAGCGGTGCGTTACAAGTCTATAAGGCCTATTTACAACGTGCGGCTATTCGCCCATTAAAATTAAACAAACCACAAAGCATCAAGTGGATCGGAATTAATGCCTACGGCGGTTGGGATTGCAGCAGCTCACGCACGATCCCTGTTTGGGCAGACAGAAATCAATCATTCTGCCAACAAAGTCCACTCGCACAAACCGGCTCCATGATCAGCAATACAGCAACGCAAGCACCAACAACCCCGATAAAACAAGAAAGCGTATGGGATGTACTAAAAGAAGGTGAATAAAAAATGGATGGTTACACGCAAAATAAAAACACCTAACAAAACGACCGCACTTGAGGAGATAAGTGCGGTCATTTTTTATGGTGTTTTTAACTATTCATCAATAGAATCCGTCTCATACATCTTGTTGCACGACATTCTATTTAATTGTGCATCAAGATGCACGCTACGGCACTAAAAATAATAAATTCACTTAAAATTTCTAATAATTTTTTTAAATAAAAACATAATGAAATCTATAAACAGAGTAAGAATAATATAAATGAGAACATATACAAAAAAATGAGACCAGAATACATCTCTCGTTAAAATAGAAACTACAGATAACCAATGGTTATCCCCATATACATCAAGAAATGTAAATCCAAATATAATTAGTATAAAAAATAAATTACTCTTCCAATATTTCTTCAGAAGCATATATCTCTCCATTCTTTCTATTTAAATGAATTTCTATCTTTAATTTATATTTAAAAGCTAAATTTACTATCTTATTACATATTTTTATCCAGCTAGTGTTTGAAATATGACTATCATAATCATCGGGAACATACTCTCTATTAAGTAAAAGCTCTTTAAGAGCCGTAGCGTGCAACTTGTTGCACGACATTCTATTTAATCGTGCATCAAGATGCACGCTACGGGGCTATGGCAATGATTTTAAAAATTCGTGCGACCATGAGTCACTCCGGGAAATAGCAAGAAAAAAATGGAAAATATCGATTATAAAACACGCTAAAAAACCACCGCACTTTTAAACCATTCAACTCAAAAGTGCGGTGGATTTTTCTGTTATTTTGTCGGTTTCTTCGGCATGCCGGTTTTTTCGTCTAAACCCGTATCACCGTTTAACCCAGCCTGCCATGCTAAGCGGCGCACCAAGGCTTCATCCGGTTTTGGCGGGGCTTCCCCTTCAAACCAACGTTGGAACGCAATTTTTCCGTCCCATGCCGGCAGCGGGGCAGGCGGCAATGGCACAATGTCATCGAGATCGGGGACTTTGGGTTGGAGGTAGTCTTTATCAGATAAATAATCCCAAATTATTTTATAGCGTCTAACTCGCTCTTGGTCTTCTTGAAGATTTAGCTCCTCCAAATATTCTTCTCTAGTGTGCTTAAATATTTTAGCTAATATATTGGCGGAAATCGCACTGCCATTTTTTACACCTTGATGAAATGCTTCTAGTGCTTTTGGGTATTCTTTCTTTCTAATCGAAGTCCTAACATTTCTGAAGCATCACCTAAGCCTTGTCCCGAAGCGCATGCACGTAGTTGATCAATTAGTTTTATGCGCATTTCTAATGTATCGTCATCATTAATACTTCCCAGCATATCCGCCACAACATACTGCGCCTCCCTACTCCCCAAATCCGCAGCTTTGCGAAGATAGGCATACTTACCATCTTTTTCTGTTCGCACTCCATAGCCTACATCCAAATAACCATACAAATTATAATACGCAGTGGCAGGCAGTTGTTTTGCCAGTTCTTCATTAAGGTTATGTACTTCCGTTTGTGGCATATCGGAGCTAATGCGTCCGCTTTTTAATAAGTACTGCAAACGGATATTCGCCTTATAGTCGCCATTCATTGCGGCAATTCGATAATAACGTGCCAATCCATTCCACACCGCATCGCCCCGCTTGCCCGTCCACATATTGTGCAGGTCGTGATAAAGCGCATAGTTATATAATTGCTGGGTTTCCGGCAGCAATTCCGGTTTTTCTTCGTGTTTGCAAACAAATGCTAAATTCGCCTGTAGTTGTTCCATTTTTTCCATTTTGATTTTTCTCGCTTTGTATTCGTCAATTATTCCGGGTGAAGTCGAGTGTCCGGTCCCCCCTAAATCAAGACCTTTAAATAAGCTCATGCCTGCCCAAATCACCAGAACAATCAAGGCAGTCATGATAATCACGATGATTTTAAAAATGCGTGCGACCATGAGTCACTCCAGAAAATAGCAATACAAAAATGGAAAATATCGATGATAAAAACACCCTAAAAAACCACCGCACTTTTAACCGTTCAGCCTAAAAGTGCGGTAGATTTTTCGGTTATTTTGTCGGTTTCTTCGGCATGCCGGTTTTTTCGTCTAAGCCGGTATCGCCGTTTAACCCAGCCTGCCATGCCAAACGGCGCACCAGGGCTTCATCGGGTTTTTGCGGGGCTTCTCCTTCAAACCAACGTTGGAACGCAATTTTGCCGTCCCATTCCGGCAGCGGAGCAGGCGGTAACGGTACGATGTCGTCTAGGTCGGGAACTTTGGGTTGGAGGTAGTCCTTTTCATAAAGGTAATCGCCGATAATTTTATAACGACGAGAACGTTCAGAATCTTCTGATAAATTTAGAAAATCCATATCTCCATTTTTTTGTTTACCACTAAATGCTTCCTCTAATGTACTTGCAGAAAGGGAACTTCCATTTTTTACACCTTGATGAAATGCTTCTAGTGCTTTTTGATACTCTTTTTTTCTTCCTAATCTGATACCTAACATATCCGAAGCATCACCTAAGCCTTGTCCCGATGCGCAGGCGCGTAGTTGATCAATTAGTTTTATACGCATTTCTAATGTATCGTCATCATTAATCTTACCTAACATATCCGCCATAACATACTGCGCCTCGCGACTTCCCAAATCCGCTGCTTTTCTCAGGTAAGCATATTTGCCACCCTTTTCCGTACGTACGCCGTAGCCCACATCCAAATAACCATACAGATTATAATACGCAGTGGCGGGCAATTGTTTTGCCAGTTCTTCATTGAGATTATGTACTTCTGTTTGCGGCATATCGGAACTGATACGTCCGCTTTTCAATAAATATTGTAAGCGGATATTGGCTTTGTAATCGCCATTCATTGCGGCAATACGATAATAACGTGCCAACCCATTCCACACCGCATCGCCCCGCTTGCCCGTCCACATATTGTGCAGGTCGTGATAAAGCGCATAGTTATATAATTGCTGGGTTTCCGGCAGCAATTCCGGTTTTTCTTCGTGTTTGCAAACAAATGCTAAATTCGCCTGTAGTTGTTCCATTTTTTCCATTTTGATTTTTCTCGCTTTGTATTCGTCAATTATTCCGGGTGAAGTCGAGTGTCCGGTCCCCCCTAAATCAAGACCTTTAAATAAACTCATGCCTGCCCAAATCACCAGAATAATCAAGGCAGTTATGACAATCACGATGATTTTAAAAATTCGTGCTACCATTTTAGTCACTCCAGGAAATAGCAAGAAAAAAATGGAAAATATCGATTATAAAACACGCTAAAAAAACCACCGCACTTTTAAACCGTTCAGCCTAAAAGTGCGGTTAATTTTTTAATCATTTTGTCGGTTTCTTCGGCATGCCGGTTTTTTCGTCTAAACCTGTATCGCCGTTTAACCCAGCCCGCCATGCTAAGCGGCGCACCAGGGCTTCATCCGGTTTTGGCGGGGCTTCCCCTTCAAACCAACGTTGGAACGCAATTTTGCCGTCCCATTCCGGCAGCGGGGCAGGCGGTAACGGTACGATGTCGTCTAAGTCGGGAACTTTGGGTTGGAGGTAGTCTTTATCAGAAAGATAATCTTCAATAATACTATAACGTCTAGAGCGTTCTTGATCTTCTGATAAATTTAAAAAATACATTTCCCCCTCTTTTGGTTTACCGGAAAAAGCATTGGCTAATCGACGAGCAGAAGAGTCACTGCCATTTTTGATCCCTTGATAAAATACTTCTATTGCTTTTTGATACTCTTTCTTTCTTTCTAATCTAATGCCTAGCATATCCGAAGCATCACCAACACCTTGCTCCGAAGCACAGGCTCGTAGTTGATCAACCAACTTTATACGTAACTCTAATGTTTCATCATCATTAATACTTCCCAGCATATCCGCCACAACATACTGCGCCTCCCTACTACCCAAATCCGCAGCTTTGCGAAGATAGGCATACTTACCATCTTTTTCTGTTCGCACTCCATAGCCTACATCCAAATAACCGTACAGATTATAATAAGCAGTGGCAGGCAATTGTTTTGCCAATTCTTCATTGAGATTAAGCACTTCTGTTTGCGGCATATCGGAGCTAATACGCCCGCTTTTTAATAGGTATTGCAAACGAATATTCGCTTTGTAGTCCCCATTCATTGCGGCAATACGATAATAACGTGCCAATCCGTTCCAGACCGCATCGCCCCGCTTGCCCGTCCACATATTGTGCAGGTCATGATAAAGCGCGTAGTTATATAATTGTTGGGTTTCCGGCAGCAATTCCGGTTTTTCTTCGTGTTTGCAAACAAATGCTAAATTCGCCTGTAGTTGTTCCATTTTTTCCATTTTGATTTTTCTCGCTTTGTATTCGTCAATTATTCCGGGTGAAGTCGAGTGTCCGGTCCCCCCTAAATCAAGACCTTTAAATAAACTCATGCCTGCCCAAATCACCAGAATAATCAAGGCAGTTATGACAATCACGATGATTTTAAAAATTCGTGCTACCATTTTAGTCACTCCGACTTACTGTTGGGTCTGCCCGGTAAAATTCCCGTAAAGCGCATGTTGGAGAGTTTTTTAATTCTACAGCCTCTTTACTTGCTCTAATCAAATCCTTCCATATATTAAATGCCTTTTTCGCCACCGCATAATCATGCATATCATCAGGATTCGCGGCAGAGTTCTTATTGGTATGTAAATCCCATAAGCGTTTGCGCAGTCCCTCCGCCACATCAGCACATTCCATAATAATCCCCAATTCCGTATCCACCTGCATACTGCGGGTGTTTAAGTTCGCCGAACTGATGACGGTGAAGACGTCGTCCATAATGGTCACCTTGGAATGCACATAGACTTCCGCCGGTGTATCTTTGCCGTTTTTCTTATAAGTATGTACATATTTGCCCTTCTCATCTTTCGGCATTAAGGTACAGATATGCGCTTTAATCCCCGGGGTGTCACTGATTTCATAGCCAAGCTCTTTTGTCAGATTTGGCTCTTCTTGTCCGAGCTCAGATGACTCAATTTGATTGAGTTCACCCTCTTTTTTAGTCGAGCCCGCTTTTTCAGCCTCTTGCGTTTTTTTCTCCTCAATTTGTTGCTTCGCTTTAATCTCTCCTATTTCCTTTTCAATTTTTTGAATTTCCTGCCGATTTTTCTCAAATTCAGCGTTCGCAACAGCTTTTCCCTCCGGGGTCGGCGCTCTCATGCGTTCATTATATAAGCGGAATTCACTCTTTCTCGCCATGCCTAATTGTGCTTCAAGTTCACTTAACTTGACATTTCTCGCCACTCCAGGCATCACATCCTGCCTGCCCAATAATTTAAACATTTCATTAGTAGTATAAGTTCCCGCGCCAATGCCTTCGTCAGAAGAATTCGTTACCGTAAACCAATGAATTGGTCCTTCTGTGCGCCCATTATTTTTAATTGTTTCCCAGTAGGCGATAAACTCTCTTACTAACGGCGGAAAGCGAAAATACTGATTTTCTGTATAAATATAACTTGTGGTCTGTTTAATATTCTTTAAATAGACCTTCATAATATCTTCGACATTGGGTTGATCATAGGTACGAACAATTTGTGCCATCACCAGTTTGCTATAATCAACGAGTGAGGGATTCGGCTGATAATGCTCACGCGTAAACGCTTGCCGTTTCCCAGTAATACCAATATCAACGGGATCGTTTCCCCACTGTTTATTATTTTGCCGATCCCAAGATTGACAAAAATTATGATTAATGTCCCATAACACCTGTCCAGTCACAATACTGGAAACATCCTGTAATGGCGTTGGGCTATTTTTCCCGATATTCGGCAGTGTGGTTTTTAACGAATGATTACTATCATCCCAATAGTTATCCACCATGTTATGCTCTAGCACAAATCCCACGGCAAGATCCGGCGCTTCATAATCTATTAATACGGTTTTCTGATGATGCGATTTAAAGTTTTTTAATGCAAAATCATATGAACCATCATCAAATGTGCCCTTACCATCGGGTAATTCCGTATCCTCAAAGCTATGATTTACTTTTCTCCCATCGGGTAAAACCCTAGGTTTGAAATCTTCATTTTGTGGCGCTACTTCGCGGTTTTTATAAATTAAATTTGTACGTTGGGGGGATTTTGTAAATTCAACTAATTTCTCATGTTTTTCTATTTCATGACCCTCCCAGACATGGATTATTCCATCAGTCTTAGCATTAACAATCACCTCATCTAGCTTCCCTTGAATTGCTTCATACCACCAACGATCATAATCAAGTTGCTCACTGGTAACTCCAGCTACCTTATTCTTTAAAACACCTAGTTTATTTCCCAAATTAGCTTCACTAAAGGTTTGAATATCCCCTGGTAAACTCCAGACCAAAATACGCACTTTTTTACCTTCAAGGGCTTTCTGAATCAATAAATCACCAATACAAGGGGATTTCCCATCTCGTTTAAAATGCATGGAGGGTTGAAAACCCCAAATTGCAATATCAATAGAATGCTGGGCATTTGCTATCCGATCATGTAATTCTTCAAATGCTTCTTTACCATTAACCAAGGCTTTAAACGTTGCCGGCACAGGTTCGCTTTGAGTACCATTTTCAAATTTCTCAGCATCTTTCAAAAACCAATTAAAATTTACGGTAGCGCATAGCTTACTTTCTGTCGTAGAAACCTGTTGTTTATTTTGACTCATATTTTATTTTCCTCTGAAGAAACCTTTTACTAAAGCAGAATATATTTTCGCTATAGATAAATCGGAGTCTGTTGAAAATGGATAAAAACCTTCATTAATCAGTTCATCGTTATCAGTATCTTTCTCAAATTCTTCTATTATTGGTATAGAATAAGAAGCACCATTCGCAAAACGAATTTCATAGTGTTTTGTACCCTCTTTGTGAGGAATCTCAATTTCGCCAGTACTATCAGTCATCCCTTTTCCCACTTCATTACCATCTACGAGCAGAGTATATGGCATACCGATCATTGGCTTAGTAGAATGTGGAGACTGTAAGAATTTCACTTTCATAGGCGGTACATCAGACACATTGACTTGTGTTTCAAACGGACTCACCCTATCAGCCACGCCCGCCTCTTGCACCAACTCCCCTTCAACAAACACATCCCCAATCAACTCAATGCCATTCCGACTTATCAGAATTGACCCGCCCGGTCCGCTAAGCTCTACCAGCTCATACCCCTCTAAATCAAACTGTTCACAGATTTGCTCAAAAAGCTCACCGGCTTCCCAGGTGCCGTTTTGGGCGATTTCTATGTTGAGTTCCTTGCCCACATGGATAACCGTGTCGCCATGTACATTCACATAGCGGTTGTTGTTGACGTTGAGAAGTTCATCCTGTCCGATTTTCGTGATGCGATTACGTCCGATGCTGCGCGTTTGGTCTCGGTTGATAGTGAGGTCTTCCTCTTGTGCCACCGTTTCCGTGCGGTTATTGCCGATGTGGACTGTTTCATTGCGACTAACGTGTTCGGTTCGGTTGTTGCCGATTTGGCTGGTTTCATCGTGGTTGACGATGTGGTTAAGGTCTTTTTCGGCATGAAGAAAGATTTCTTCTTGGCCTTTTTCATCTTCAAAACGCAGTTCATTAAAGCCATTGCCTTTGTGCGTTTTGGATTTTATCGTCATGCGGGTTTTATGTTTGGGAAGCGCGTAAGGGGGCTCTGTGGTGCTGTGATAGGTGCGCCCCACCACAATCGGTTGGTCCGGGTCGCCATTGAGGTATT
>ERZ773059.781-NODE-781-length-16758-cov-8.792013_pt1 | contig 16758 bp, 10 predicted proteins | sample MGYA00580514_ERZ773059 | MGnify/ENA primary metagenome ERZ773059 (study PRJEB29015, sample SAMEA2737981) | human oral metagenome | biome: human oral; feature: human-associated habitat; material: dental | place: China | collected 2056 ...
CCTGGGCCAGACCGCCACCGGCCAACTCGACATCGAAGTGCGCGACCGCGACGACACCTCCAACGCCGCCCCCAGCCCGCAGAACCTGGAGGCGAGCACGGTAGCGGGCGCGCCCGTCGACATCACCGTGCCGCTGGACGGCATCGACGCCGACGGCGACTCGGTGAGCCTGGTGGGGCTCAATCAGCCCCCGACCGGCGGCACCGTCCAGGTCGACAGCTCCTGGATGACCTACACGCCCACCGACGGCACGACCGGCACGGACACCTTCACCTACACCGTCCAGGATCGTTTCGGGGCCCAGGCGAGCGCCACCGTGCGCGTCGGGGTGGCTCCGACCTCCCCGACCAATACCGCGCCGGAGGCCACCGACGACACGGTGGTGGCCAAGCCGGGGCGCACGGTGGCCGTGGACGTGGTCTCCAACGACCTCGACGCCGACGGCGACGACCTCGTCCTGGAGGGCACCCCCGTCCCCGACGACGACGCCCTGGGCGTGTCCGTGCGCTCCAACCGCATCGTGCTGAATCTGCCCGCCACCGAGGGCGTGCGCACGGTCCACTACACCGTCTCCGACTCCCGCGGCGGCACCGATGTGGGCACCCTGACCGTGCAGGTGGACGCCGACGCGCCCACGGCCAGCCCGGTGGGCGTGGACGATTACGTGACCGTGGACAAGGTGGAGGCGGACGGCTCGGTGACCGTGCCGGTCCTGGACAACGACTCCGACGCGGACGGCTCCCCCTGGGACCTGACGCTGACCACCGACGACCCGACCGCTCAAGTGGTCGATGGAGAGTCGATCCGGGTCACGGTCGGCGAGGAGCGCCGCTTCGTGCTCTACACGGTCACGGACATCGACGGCCTGACGGGCAACGCCGTGGTCATCGTGCCCGCCCGCTCCGAGCTGCGGCCGCGCCTGAACTCGACCACGGTGCCGGCGCGCATCCCGGCGGGCAAGACCACGGAGGTGAGTCTGTCGACCTACATCAGCTCCCGCGCCGGCACCTCGCTGACGGTCACCGACGGCTCTGATCTGCGTACGGGAACCGGGCTCGACTCGGCCACGGTCGGCGGAAGCGGCGACACCGTGTCCCTGTCGCCGACCTCGGGCTTCCTCGGACTGACCTCGGTGACCATGACGGTCGCCGACGGCACGGGGGACGACGCCCTGAGCTCCACCCTGACCCTGCCGGTCCTCGTGGAGTCCGCGACGAACTCCGCCCCCATATTCACCCCCACGCAGGTCCTGACGGCCCCCGGAGAGGGCGCCGCCACTGCGGACCTGGCCTCCATGACCAAGGATGCCGACAACGACCGCCTCTCCTTCACCGCCGGCTCGGCGCCCAGCGGCTTCGAGGTGAGCCTGTCCGGATCGACGCTGTCGGTCAGCACGACGGAGGGCACCGCCATCGGCACCACCGGGGAGGTGACCATCACGGTGGATGACGGGACGAATCCGTCGGTGAGCGCCGAGCTCCCGCTGAAGGTGGTCGCCTCGACCAAGCCGCTGATGACGACGGCGCCGGCGACACTGACCTCGGACGGCTCACCGGTGACGGTGGACGTGGCCACCCTGGTGACCAATCCGTTCCCCGGCAAGCCCATCACGCTGGCGGACGCGCCGGCGGTCACCTCCGGACAGGGCAGCGTCTCGGCATCGGGCACGACGCTGACCATCAGCCCAGCCGCCGGCTTCACCGGGCGCCTCGTCGTGGGCTACCGGGCGCTGGACGCCACCGGCTCCGCGGCGCGCGGCGTCAGCGGGACGGTGACCGTGACGGTCTCGGGCGTCCCGGACCCGCCGGTCGGGGTGAGCGCCGAGCCCCGCGGAGACTCCTCCATGGCGGTGAGCTGGACGCCGGGATCCGACCACGGATCGACGATCACCTCCTACACGCTCACCGAGGTGGGCGGCGCCGGCACCTGGACCTGCACGGGCTCGCCCTGCGAGGCCTACGGCCTGCAGACGGGCGGCACCTATTCCTTCCAGGTGGTGGCCACCAACGCCGCCGGCTCCTCGGAGCCCTCCGCAGCGTCAACGCCCAAGGTGCTTTCAGTCACCCCATCGCGGCCGACGGGCGTCACGCTCGCCGGCGGCCAGGGCGAGGTCACCGCCTCATGGGCACCCGTGGACGCCGATGGCTGGTCCGTCACCTACGAGGTGCAGCTCGACGACGGTCAACGGCAGACGACCAGCGGGACATCGGCCACCTTCTACGTGGGCTCCGGCAGTTATGTGGCCAAGGTCCGCGCCGTCGTCGCCGGCAGCGGCAACTCGGAGTGGGCGACGTCCAACGCCGCCGGGCCGTGGAGCGCCCCGGGCAAGCCCTCGGTGCAGCCGGCGGCCGGCGGGGTCAACGTCTCCTGGAGCTCGGCCGGAACGGGCGCACGAGTCTCCTACACCGTCAACGTCCGCGGGGATACCTCGACCTCGGTCGACGCGGGCACGAGCACCGGGGCGTACGTGCCGCTGTCCCCCGGCAGCTACAGCATCAGCGTGACCGCCACCCACGGCGGCAGCTCCGCGGAGTCGCCGTCCACGGACTTCAAAGTCACCGGCGCCCCCAACCCGCCGTCCCCACCGGTCATCGCGGCCAGCGGAGCGTCGGGCACGATCGACGTCGTCACCCCCGCCTACGCGAGCGCGGGCAACGGCTGGTCCGCCAGCGAGCTGCGCGTGGAGTACTCCATCGACGGGGGCGCCAGCTGGACCGGGAGCACGCACTTCACCGGCCTGTGGAACGGCAGGGGATACACGGTGCAGGCCCGTGCCGTCTCCCCCGACGGTGCGGTCTCCGGCTCGACCACCGGCAACTCGGCCAGGCCCTACGGACCGCCCGGGGCTCCCTCGGTCTCCTGCTCGCCGTCCGGGTCCTACGTGCGCTGCAGCTTCACCCCCGGCGACACCGGCGGGCAGGCGGTCACCTATGAGGGCTACTCCACCAAGGGATCCGGGGCGATCTCGGAGGGCCATGTCGAGTGGCTCGATCCCGGTGCCGGGAAATCCGCCACCTGGTGCGTACGGGCCTCCAACGGCGCCGGCACCACCGACTGGTCCTGCGACTCGGCCACGGCGAGCGTCGGCTCGAAGACCTTCACCATCACGACCGACACCCAAGAGGCCGCTTGCTCTCAGCAGGATCTCGACGAGACCGGCTTCCAGCGGAACTTCTGCTGGAGGATCGTCCTGGACGTGTCCGGGTTCAGCCCGAACAGCTCCGCGTCCTGCACTTACGATTACCGGGACAGGGTGGACGGCCAGCTCAAGACGTACACGGACAGCATCGCGGTGGATTCCTCCGGCAACGGCCACAAGCGGTTCCCGCACCGGAGCCAGGACCCCAATCTCAAGATCACGTGCACCCAGCAGTAGACTCCGCATGCATGTCCCTATAGCGTCTTTAACTCACACTTCTCAGGAGGTCGCCCGTCCATGGCCCTCTCTCAGGACAACGCGGCATGGTTCGCCGACACCTTCACGCGCATCGTCGACAATGTCGGCCAGGCCCTCCTGGGCAAGGAGGACGTGGTGCGCCTGGCGCTGACGACCATGCTCGCCGAGGGGCACCTCCTGCTGGAGGACGCCCCCGGGACGGGCAAGACCGCCCTGGCCCGAGCGCTGGCGGCCACCGTTCAGGGCACGCACTCGCGCATCCAGTTCACCCCCGACCTGCTGCCGAGCGACATCACGGGCGTGACCATCTTCGACCAGAAGGCCCATGAGTGGGAGTTCCACGCGGGACCCGTCTTCGCCTCCGTGGTCCTGGCAGACGAGATCAACCGCGCCTCGCCCAAGACCCAGTCGGCGCTGCTGGAGGTCATGGAGGAATCCACGGTCACCGTCGACGGCGAGCGCCACGAGACCGGCCGCCCCTTCATGGTCATCGCCACCCAGAACCCCATCGAGCAGGCGGGCACCTACCGCCTGCCCGAAGCCCAGCTCGACCGCTTCCTGGTCAAGACCACCATCGGCTACCCCGATCGGCAGGCCCTGACCCGGATTCTCGCCGACTCCGCCCACCCCGACCGCTCCAGGGCCCTCAATACGGTCATCACCGCCCCGGCGGTGGCCCAGATGGCCGATCTGGCCGCGGGCAATCACGTCGAGGGCTCGGTCCTGGACTACATCGGCGCCCTGGTCGAAGCCACTCGGAACTCCCCCGACACGCGTCTGGGCGTATCCACCCGCGGCGCCATCGCCATGACGCGCGTCGCCCGGGTCTGGGCGGCCTCCCGGGGGCGCGCCTACGTCCTTCCGGACGACATCAAGGAGCTCGCCGACGTCGTCTGGGCCCACCGGCTGGTCATGGACCCCGACGCCGAGTTCTCCGGCGCCACCGCCCGCGGCGTCATCACGCGCGCCCTGGAGGAGACGCCCGCGCCCACGACCCGCCTCTAGTCCCGACGGCTCAGCAGCATGCCCGCACCTCAACCCGCCCCAGCGCAACCGCGGCCCGGACGCGACGGCGCCCGCCGGCGCGGCGCCACGCCTTCAGCACCCGCGTGGCACGAGTCGGTCCCCCTGCGCCGCATCATCGACGGCGTCTCGACCCCCAACTGGGCACTGCGCCTGGTCACCCCCATCGGCTGGGCCTGCCTGCTGCTGCTGATCGTCACCGGCTCGGCCGCATTTCGGCTGGGCTGGCAGGAGGCGTGGAGCGCGGCCGCGGTCCTGGCCGTCGTCGTGAGCACCTCCTGGCTGTGGCTCCTGCCGCACGGCGCGCACCGCGTGTCCCACGAGCTGCTCGAGCCGCGGGTGACGGTCGGCGACGAGGCGATCATCCACCTCACGGTCCTCAACCCCACCGGCCGTCCGCTGCTGCCCGCCCGCATGGAGATGCCCGTGGGCCCTGGCACCGCCGTCTTCGCCGTGCCCACCCTGCGTCCCGCCACCATCCATGAGCGCGGCTTCGTGCTGCCGACCGCGCGACGCGGCGTCGTCACCGTCGGCCCCGTGGTCTCGGTCCAGAGCGATCCCGTCGGGCTGCTGCGCCGCGAGCGCACCTGCACTCAGGCCCAGCTCGTCCATATCCACCCGCGCACCGTCCGCGTGGGATCCTCGCTGCACGGGCTCATGCGCGACGTCGAGGGGGCGGTCACCCAGGAGCTGTCGAGTTCCGACGTCTCCTTCCACGCCCTGCGCGACTACGTGCCCGGCGATGACCGCCGCAATATCCACTGGCGCACGACCGCCCACACCGGGCGCCTCATGGTCCGCCAGTTCGAGGAGACGCACCGCTCCAGCCTGCTGATCCTCCTGGACTGCCTCATCGACGACTACGAGGTGGAGGAGGACTTCGAGACGGCCGTCTCGGTGGCCTGCTCCCTGAGTCTGGACGCGATCAGCGACGGCCGCGAGGTGACGCTGGCGACCCAGGATGAGGAACTGCCCACCGCCACCGGGCTGCGGCTGCTCGACGCCTCCTGCCTGGTGACATCGACCGCGATCCAGGGCTGCGACGACCTGGCCCGCCAAGCCTCATCCCGCCATCCCGAGGCATCCGTCATCATCCTGGTCACCGGGCAGCGCTGCGAGGAGCAGACGCTGGCACGGGTGCGCACCCTGACGCCCCTGGACGCGGTCGTGCTGGCGCTGCGCTGCGGCTCGAACGCCATGGGACGCCGCTCCGTGGGCGGAGTGACCGCCTACGACCTGGATCGGATCGAATCCCTCCCGCGCATTATGAGGAGGGCATCGTGAGTGCTTCATCGTCGGTCCCGGCTCCGCTGCGCAAGGACGGCCTCCGCACTGCGAGCGGCCTGCGGGGCATACCGCCGTACCGGTGGATCGACCTGGGGCTCGTCATCGTCCTGGCACTGATCGCCTCCATCCTGTTCGTGCCGCCCTTCGGCTCCCCCGTAGGGGCCCGGGCCGCCGCCATCGGGATCGGGGCGGGGGCGGTCGTCGCCGTCGTGTGCCTCGTGGGCCGTCTGGGCCCCGCTCCCACCCTGGCGCTCACCGCGCTCGTCCACGTGGGTGCGGGGCCATGGGTCCTGCCGGACACCGGCAGCGGCTGGAAGGCGGTTCGCGCAGTGCTGGCCGCCACGGTCACGGTGTGGCGCGACGCCCTGACCCTTCCGGTGCCGCTGACCGCCTTCCCGTCCATGACGGTGCTCCCATGGCTGGTGGGCCTGATCGCCGGCGTGATCGCCACGCGGGCGGCCCTGTCGGGCCGCGTGCTCATCGCCGGGATGACCGTCATGGCCCAGGCGGGCCTGGCCATCGCCTGGGGCGTTCGCACCGCGCTGATGCCCACGGAGCTGGGCGTGGTCCTGGTGACGGGCGTACTCCTGCTGTGGGCGGTGACCGCGCAGCGCGGCAGGCGCGAGCGGGTCGCCGAAGTGCTCGAGTCCAAGGATGCGGGCGTGGGCAGGGGCTCACGGCGCGGATTTCTACGGGTACTCGCCCTGCTGACGGTCACCGGCACGGTGGTGGCGCTGGCCATCCCGGCCGCCCCTCACAACCGCACGGTGCTGCGCGACCTGTTCGAACCGCCGCTGGACCTCACCGAGTACGCCACGCCGCTGTCACTGGTGCGGACCCTGGAGACGGATATGGCCTCCGACTCCCTCATGGCCGTCTCCGGCGCGGATGAGTCCACCCGCATCCGCCTGGCGGCCCTGGACTCCTACGACGGACTGTCGGCCCGAATCAGTGCATCCGCCAACGGCGCGGCCCGCTTCCAGCGCATCGGCCACGACACCCCGCTGACCAGCGACGGGACGACGCAGTCGCAGGACTCCAGCGAAACCACCGTGACCATCGACGACTACTCCTTCCCCTGGGTGCCCACCGTCGCCGACACCCTCGGCCTGGAGGTCTCGGGCCCTCGTGCGGAGGCCGTCTCCCAGAGTCTGTACTACGACGTCTTCTCGACCACCGGCATCGCCACTGCGGGGCTGACCAGCGGCGATACCCTGATCGAGCAGGTCGAGGCGCCCGAGACGGCCACGGACGCCCAGCTGACCGACCTCGGCATTGACGACGTCGCCCTGGGGCCGGTCGAGGACGTGCCCCCCTCGGTGCAGACCCTGGCCACAACGCTGGTCGGGTCGACGTCCGAACCGCTGGCCCAGATCCGCATGCTGCAGCAGGCGCTGCGCACCGGCTACTACTCCGACGGCACCAAGAGCCCCTCCCCTCCCGGGCACGGCGCCGCCCGCATCGCCTCCATGGTGGATGCCGGCTCGCTGGTGGGCGACGACGAGCAGTACCCCGTCCTGATGATGCTCATGTGCCGCTCGCTGGGGATTCCGGCGCGCGTCGTCATGGGCTTCAAGCCCACCATGGACGGCAATGCCGCCAATGTCACCGGGGAGGACATCAGCGCCTGGGTGGAGGTCCCCTTCCATTCGGTGGGATGGATCACTATCGACGTGGTCCCCGACCGCGATCAGATTCCGCAGCAGCAGACGACCGAGAAGGTGTCCAACCCCGAGCCGCAGGTGCTCCAGCCGCCTCTGCCCCTGCAGGACCCGGCCCGTCTGCCCCCGTCCTACGAGGACGAGGATCGCGACGACTCCAATGATGACAACAATCACGGCCTGGGCCGGATCGTGGCCATGGTCGCGGGCGGGCTGGGGATCGTGCTGCTCCCGATCGCCACCATCCTGGCCGCCAAGTCCCTGCGACGGCGACGACGACGAGGCCGCAGCGGGGTCGAGGGCGTGCTCGGCGCATGGGACGAGGTCGTGGACCGGGCACGTGACTTCGGTCGCAGGACACCTCCGCGATCCACCCGCCGCGAGGCGGCATCATCGCTCGCACCGGCCTTTCCGACGGCCGAGCTGACACGTTTCGCGGCAGCTGTGGATGCCCAAGTCTTCGGCGAGGGTATACCGTCGTCGTACGCTGTGGGCACAATCTGGGAGTCGGCCGACGCCATGGTCCCCGCCATGGGTTCGGATCGCTCCCGGATGCGGCGCCTCGCCGCTCGCCTGTCACCGCGCTCTCTGCGGCGCCCGCACAGGCCGAGTCCCCACATATCCCGGCGATTCACAGATCGTCTCGCACTCAGGAGGAAACGCCAGTGACCTCGACGCCGTCGTACAACCAGGCCACCGCCCAATCCGCCGCGGTGCGCGACCGCGTCATCGCAGGGTTGATCGACCTTGTCGTCGGCGGCGCACTGGTAGCGGGCCTGGGACTGCTCCTCGGCCTGGCGATCCCCCAGGCCTTCATCGCGTGGCCCGTGGCGGTCGCGGCCGTCCTGGTCCCCCGCGAGCTGGTCCTCGCCCTGACCGGCTGGAGCCCCGGCGGACGGGTCATGGGCGTGCGCCTGGTGGATGCGACCACCGGCGGTCCGCCGAGGACGCGCCTGTTCATCCACGCCGACCTGCTGTGCGTGACCGTGGGCCTGGGGGCGATCGTGTTCATGCGCTCGGCGTCCATCGACCCGCGCGGGCAGGGCTGGCACGATCGCATGGCCGGAACGCTGGCGGTGACCATGCGCTCCCGCCCGGCGGGGGCGACCGGCGGCCAGGCGCAGGCGCCCGCTGCGCCCAAGCGGCACGACGCCACGCTGCCCCCCAAGCGGCAGGCTCCGAAGCGCCAGTCCATCAGGCATCAGCCGCAGGCGACCGTCCCCCCTCAGCATGCGGCCGCGAGAACGCCTTCGCGGGCCCACGCCCACGTCTTCCCCGACAACGCATTCTTCCTCAACCCCAATGACGCCGACCCCTCGACGGACGTCGGCGCCACCGTCGATACGACCAGCGCAGTGGTCCTGTCTCCGACTTCCGACCGCGCCATCATCGACTCCGTGCCCTGGGCGGCCGTCCCCACACAGCTCGACACCCCGACCGCGGACGACCCGCCACTCGCGCCGGTACCAGACCTGCCAGAGCCGCTGCCCACCTCCTCAGTCGCCTCTGCCGCCTCCGACCCGCTTCCCGCCTCCCCGGCCGCACCGGCTTTCCCCGCATCTCCCTTCTCGGCCTCCCCGACATCCCCGACCTCCCCAGCGTTCCCGACGTCTCCCGTATCCCCGGCAGCCCCGGCGTCCCCGGAATTCCCGGCCCCGGCGTCCCCGGCCACTCTGGACCCGGCTCCCGCGTCACCCGTGCAGGGCTCTCTTCCGACGCCCCCGGCCACCCCGGACCCGGCAACCGCATCTCCCTTCTCGACCTCCCCGACATCCGCAGCGTCCCCAGCAGCTCCCGTATCCCCGCCATCCCCGATAGCTCCTGTATCCCCTGCATCCCCGGCGCCCCCCGCGTCCCCGGAATCCCCGGAGCTCCCGGCTTCTCCGGCGTCCCCGGCCACCCCGGACCCGACACCCGCCTCCCCGGCCATGCGGGATCCTCTTCCCACGTCTCCGGCCATGCCGCCCGGCCCATATCCCGCCTCCCCGGCCCCATCCGGCCCATTCCCGGCTTCCTCGACCATGCTGGCAGCTTCCGTTCCCGACGGCGTGTCTTCGCCACCCTCACGCGAACCCGTGGTGTTCTCGCCAATGACTGCACCTGAGTCAGCACCACGTTCGTCTTCACCTGAGGAGCCCATCATCGTGCCGCTGCCGTCTGAATCCCTGTTCCCCTCCTCGACGCCGCCCCGGTCGCGCATGGCGTCCCGATCCGCCGCATCGGCCGAGCCGATCATCAGCGCGGACTCGGTCCCCGCGGCTCAGGCGACCCGACCGGCGGTCTCGGCCTCCTCGCCGCCCGCCGCCCGAGGCAGACACCGCCATACCGAGGACCCGCGCGCAAGCCGGCTGGTGCCCCTGACCGGCGGTGACCCCATCAACCTGGAGGCCACCACCGTCGTGGGCCGTGACCCGGACAACATCTCCGAATACCCCGATGCCACCTGCGTATCCCTGAACGATGTGAACCGCTCGATCTCCAAGACGCATGCGGCTCTCGCACTGGCGCCGGGAGGCCTGTGGATCACCGACCTCCACTCGACCAATGGCACTCGGGTCGAGGAGGAGGACCATGTGACCGTGGTCAAGCCCAATGAGTCGATTCCCGTGCCCACCGGGGCCACAATCGTGCTGGGCAGCGCCGCCTACCGCGTGGAGGACTGACAGGACCGGAACTGCCGGCCAGGGCTGCCAGGGCTGCCAGGGCTGCTATTGCCAGCACCGCCAGGCTGCGGCAGGCGTCCATCCCTCCCAGCCCATCAGCCGCTGCGGCCGCTGCGACCGCTCCAGCCACACCGGTCGCTCCGTCCACTCCGTCTGCCGGATACCCCGCGATACCGGTGCCGGAACGGCTGATCAGGGCGTGGGAACGCAGGCGCGGGCAGCCTCGGAGGTCCTGCCGTCCTGCCGTCTGCTGAAGACCGCGATGCACGTCGTCCCGTCCTGGGCGGGCAGGGATGCGCTCGTGCCGTCCGTCCGCTCCTGGGACTCGTTCTCCTGGCCCGCCACGTCGCTGCGGTAGAGGTAGTCGCCGCTCCACTCGTCCTCGGGGGGATCCCAGGTGAAGACGACCTGCCCGTTCGCGCTGACGGCCCCCTGGAGGTTGCGCGGTTCCGGCACGGTGCCCCCCAGCGGATCCGAGCGCCCCGGGGGCAGGGTCGCGAAGGTCGCCAAGGGCTGGGGATCCTCGAAGTGCGAGGCGTAAAGGGCGCCCGCAACGACGGCGACGAGAACCACCACGGCCGCACCGGCGAGGAGCCGGGCGAGAGGTCTGGGACGGGCCGCCTCCTCCGAGTCGACGGCGGCCGGCTGCGGGTCGGCCGGAACGACCACGGGCTCTTCGACACGGGAGAACACGCCCAGGCGGGTCGCCTCGGGGTCATCGACATCCAGCAGAGTCCGATCGGGGTTGTCCTGCTCGCCATCGTCGTAGAGATCGACGGCGGTGGTGGACAGTCCGAGCTCGCCCTGGATCTGCTGGAGCGCCCGCGCGAAGGAGAGCATCGTGCGGTAACGGCCGGACGGCTCCTTCGCCAGGGCAACCGTGAGCACCCTCACAAGCGACGCCGGGACATCGGGGCGCCCCAGCGGCGGCACCGCGTCCTTGACAATGCGTCGGGCCAGTTCGTAGACGCCCTCGGAGGATCCCGGCGTCTCGAAGGGGCTGTGGCCGGTGAGCATGGCGTAGATGGTGGCGGCCAGGGAGTAGACGTCGGTGGCGGGCTCGGCATTGCTCGAGCCGACGAGCTGTTCCGGCGGAGCCCAGGGCACGCTCATGCCCCGCAGCTCATTGGGGGTGTCCCGCGGCCCGGTCATGGCCGAGATGCCGAAGTCGGCGAGGACGGGCCGGCGATATACGGTGAACAAGATGTTCGCGGGCTTGATATCGCGGTGGATGATGCCCGCACGATGCGCCGTCTCAACAGCCCCGGCAATGCGAATGGCCGTGTCCAGCGTCTCGGGGATCGCCATGACCTTCTGCCTCAGCCGCATTCCCAGCTGCGGAGGGGGGCAGTACTCCATGACGATGAAAGGACGCCCGTCGGCGGACACGCCCGCCCCGAAGACCGACAGGATCGCCGGGTGCGAGGAGACCTTGGCCATGAGGTTGGCCTCGGACTCGAATCGGGAGGCCGAGCTCCCGGCGACGTCGGTGTCCATGACCTTGACCGCGACCTCGCGGCGCGGCATGTGCTGCTCATAGAGGTAGACGCGCGAGTAACCGCCCGCCCCGAGCTCGCGCAGATAGGTGTATCCGGGAATCTCAGGGTGGGCGGCGTGGGGGGAACCTGTCACGGAAGGTCCTCGAGCACGAGCGACTGGCCGTCGCCGAGGTCGAGGACGTCACCGTTGCGCAGCACCAGGGGCTCGGAGTAGGGCAGCTTCTGCGGGGATGCACCGGCGCGATTGAGCACAGTGCCGTTGCCCCCGGAGAAGTTGCGCGCCAGCACGGACCACTCGTCGAGCTCGATGAGAACGTGGTTGCGGGAGATGAGCTGCTCCGGACTGGGCACCGTCACCAGTGTCGGCGACTGGCCCTCCAGCTGGGAGACATCGACTGAGGAGGGCTGACGGCCGACGAGGACCGGACGGTCGAGAGTGACGGCCTGCCCGGAGGACAGGCGCAGGCGACCCAGTGGCGGGCAGGTGATCATGCGCGCGGGCTGCGACAGCTCGGCGCCGCAGGCGCGGCAGCGCACGTAGTTGGTCGGGTTGGCATGGCCCTCCGGGCAGAGCACCGACAGGGCCTGGCGCCCCGCCGCCGGAATCTCGGGCTGCCGAATGGCCACCGCGATGGACACGGGCGTGTCGGTCGAGGGCTCGTCGGCATAGGCGGAGGCGCCCGACCGATCGGGCACCAGGGGACCGAGCTCGTCAACCAGGTCGTCGGGCAGGGAGGCCAGCGTCCAGCCGTCATGATCCCCGGCCTGGTCGTCCTCGGAATCGAAGTCCTCGTCGAGATCGTCTTCTGCGGAGCCCAGGGGATACAACTCGTCGTCCGCCGAGCCGATGGGGAAGCCGGCAGAACCCGCAGAACCGGGAGAAGTAGCACGAATCACATCATCGACGTCAGCGGGCTCAAGCCGATCGGCGTCGGCGAGCTCGACGACCTGCGAGCCGTCCACCGGCACGTCGTCGACGTCGATGCCGAAGGGCCTGGCAGCGGCCGGCAGCTCCTCGGCCTCGGTGAGTTCGACCACCTCCGAGCCGTCCGCCGACGTAGTCCCCTCTGCGGGCGAGTAAGCGGCCGGGGAGGCGGCGGCAGTGTCGGGGGTGCTGGGGGTGTCAGGAGTGCTGGTGGGGCTGCCCGCAGACGGGGCCGCCGGCGAGGCCGGCGAGAAGGCCGCGGGAGAGGCGGCCGTGTCGGGGGTGTCAGGAGTGCTGGTGGGGCTGCCCGCAGACGGCGCTGCCGGCGGGACGGGCGAGAAGGCCGCCGGAGCAGCGGATGCGACAGCGCCGGCGGTACCGGGGCTGCCGGCCGTCGGAGGCGACGCGGCGTCAGGAGGCGTGGATGCGGATGACGTCGATAGCTCGGATAACCCGGATAACGAACCGTTGGACGGCAGCTCGCCTGCAGTGTCAGCACTACCGGCACTGCCGGCCCCGTCAGCGCTGCCTGGACTGCCGGCCCCGTCAGCACCGCCTGGACTGTCAGCCTCATCTGCGTCGTCCGCACTGCCGGCGTCGCCCGCGTCATCGGCGTCGCCCGCATCGTGCGCAGTGCCGGCAGGCTCCTCGGGGTCGGGAGCATCCGGCATCTGCCCCGGGAACACGGCGGAGGCCGTCAGGACGGCGTCCACCACCGGGCGCAGCACGGGGCCCGTCGGCTCGGGCGCCCGCACGATGATCTTGGGGGAGCCGGGCAGGAAGATCTCTCGCCATGTCGCCACACTGTGGGCCTCAACGGACTCGCCGTCGATCTCCAGGCCCACCTGACCGCGCGCGGCTATGCGCACGCCGTCGGATGCGGCCACGACCAGAGCGAAGTCCGGGATCTCGGACAGATGACCCCCGGCCCCCATGACCAGGTGATCCAGGATCGCCGTCAGGCTGCCCCGGGAGGAGCGCAGCTCCTCCCACAGGTCGGTGACGAATTCCTCAGAAAGTTTCGGGGGGAGCAGGAGGACGCCGTGCGGGGCGACGGCAGCCGTCCAGGTTCCCTCTGCCCAACGACTCCAGCGAGCGATTCCGTGTTCGGACACTGTCTCCTCCTTGGACTCACCCAGCGGGTGGGGCGCGGGTGGGGTGGTAGCTATAGCGGGGATGGTGGGAACGGGGAAGGGGTGGCAATTGCCGAGCCCGCTCGGGCGCGCTTCCGGCTCCGCCGGTACACGTCACCGAACACGGCACTCAGCTTCGCCGAAGTATATAGCCCCACCCCTGGGCACTGTCTCGGCCAGACCGGGGGCCAATTCGTGACTGCCCTGAGAATCGACCAGGTAGGTGCCGTTGGTCGATCCGAGATCGGTGACTGAAATCCCCTCCGCGGTGGGCTCGAGCAGGGCGTGCGTCTTGGAGACCGTCGTGTCATCGGACGGCACGGATACCAGTCGCACGCCCTCGCGCCCGGGGCTCCGCTCGGGAGCGCGCCCCAGGAGCACCGGAGCGTCCACCAGGACGGAGCGCCCGTCGAGGACCAGGGTGTACATCGTGTGCGAGCGCCTGGAGACCAGCATCGTCCCCGAGATGCGGTCGTACCAGGTGCGCCGCAGGCCGGTCGCGTCCGCGCGCACCACCATGACGACGGGCACGACCCCCAGACTCGCCACGGCGGCCACCGCGATGAGACCGGCGCGCCCCAGGGCCGCCACTCCGGGGCTGTTGCCGCCACGAGCGACCCGGTGCAACCGCATGCCCATCACGGCGCCGCCCGGGCCGACGCCCGTCAGGGACTGAACCACGATGAACACGAGCAGGACGAGTCCCGCGCAGGTCAGCCTCCCCACCAGGGAGATCGGCAGGAAGCCTGAGATCCCCACCACGAGCAGGATGTCGATTCCACCGGCTAGGAGACGCTGCACGGGGGAGGCGGGCACGGGAACTGTTGCTGACACAGCCACAGCATAAGATGGGCAGCGTCCTACGAGCGCTGACCGTCGCATGCACGTGATGCACAAGGAGTCTTCAGGATGCAGATCGCCGTCACCCCGAACGCCTCGACATGGATCGTGGTGCCCGAGTTCCCCCCACCGGGCTGGGAACGCGCGGAGGCGCGTCGGCGCACGTCGGGAGCCTCCGGCGCGGATCCCCGGCGGCGCGCCAAGCTCGAGGAGCTCTTGGTCACCCTGAGGCGCATCGAGCGCCGGGCCCCGCTGGCTCGGCTCCTGCACGTGGGCGACGGCGGCACGCAGGGCGTCTTCGCCGTCGACCTGAGCCTGGTCATCGCCTACGACAACAGCTCCAAAGAGGGCCGTCACGCCACTCAGCTGGCGCTGCTCAACGAGAACCTGCCGGGCGGCGAGCCTCGCCGCCTGCGCCCCAACCTCACCACCGCGGGCTTCTGGGCGCTCGCCGAGGGAACCGCGATGGGCTCGACCGCGCGCCCCAGCGCCGTGGTCGTCCTGCGCAAGGCGGGCCTGCCGACCGTGCCCGTGGACGTCCTCATGCGTGTGTGGGGCACCACACCGGGCCAGGTCGAGCCGGTGATCGACGAGGTCATCGCCCTGGCCGACCAGGTCGCCCCCGCCGACCTCCACCACAGCCCCATCTCGCCCGGCCCCGTGCAGACCGCGCCATCGCCCTGAGCCGCGCCCGGCTCAGCACGGACTCGCCCCGGGGCGGGCCCGGCTCGGCCCGGAGCGTACCCGGCTCAGGGAGACTCGCCCCGGGGCGGGCCCGGCTCAGCACGGTTCAGTCCAGCTCAGCTGAGGGTAAGGAACATCTTCTCCAGGCGGGCGGCGTCCACGGTTTCACCGGTGGGGTCGGACGCGAAGCAGGCGCGCATGCCCGTGGCGATGACGGCATAGCCGGCCCGGTCGACGGCCTTGGAGACGGCGGCGATCTGGGTGACCGTCCTCTCGCAGTCCTGGCCGTCCTCGAGCATGCGGATGACGGCGTCGAGCTGACCGCGCGCCCGCTTGAGACGGGTGACGACCGGGCGCAGCTCATCGGGGTCGAGGTGGACCGCCATGCTCACACCTCCCCCGTCGCGCCCGGCTCCGGGCCGACCGTGCCGGCGCCGCGCACCGCCGACCAGGTGCGGTAGCCTCCGTCGAGGTTGCGCGCCTCACGGCCGTGCTGGAGGAGCAGGCGGGCGGCGATGTGACCGCGCAGGCCGACCTGGCAGGAGACGACGAGGGGACCGTCGGGAAGCGCGTCGAGGCGGCCGCGCAGCTGATCGACCGGGATGTTGATGGCCCCGGGGATGTGACCGCGCGCGTACTCGGCGGCGCTGCGCACGTCGACCAGACTCGCCCCGGCTGAGCGGGCGGCATCGAGTTCATGCCACTGGAGGGTCGGGGTCAGCCCGCTCAGAACGTTGTCGGCGACGAGGCCGAGCATGGCCACCGGATCCTTGGCGGCGCCGAAGGGCGGAGCGTAGGCGGTCTCCAGATCGGCCAGGTCGGGGGCCCGCAGTCCGCCGCGGATGGCGGTGGAGATCACGTCGATGCGCTTGTCGACGCCGGCGGGCCCCACGCCCTGGGCGCCGAGGATCCTCCCGGTGCCGGCCTCCGCCACGAGCTTGAGGCTCATGGTCCCGGCGCCCGGATAGTAGGCGGCGTGGTCGGCGGGATGGACGTGGACGCAGACGACGTCGAGGCCGGCGGCGCGGGCGCGCGTCTCGCTCCAGCCGGTCATGGCGGCCTGGAGGCCGAGGACGCCGACAATGGCGGTGCCGATGGCGAGCGCGGATGCGGCCCGCCGCCCCATGATCGAGTCGGCGATGACGCGGCCGTGGCGGTTGGCGGTCTGGGCCAGGGCGATGTGGGCCGGCGCGTGTCGAACACGGCCAGCTGGCCATCGAAGCGGATAGCCGCCCCCGACACCAGCGGTTTGCCATGGCGCACGCAGGCCGCGTTCACCGCATGGCGGGTGACGAAGTTGTCGCTGCAGTCCAGCACCACGTCGGCCTGGCGGACGGCCTCGTCGAGGGAAGGGGACTGGGACGATGCCGGTGCGCCGGCGTGCGGACAGGCAGCATCGCGCCGGGTCTCTGTACCGTGCGGGAGGGTACCCGAGACCGGGTTATCCGAAACGGGGGCATCCTGGTCAGGGGTGTTGCCGGTAGTGGCTGTGTGCTCCAGCCGGGGCAGGGGGATGACCTGCACGTCCGGGTTCAGCGCCTGCAGCGTCAGCGCGGCCGAAGCCGTCTTGGCCATGCCGATGCGGTCCTGCCGGTGCAGGATCTGGCGCTGCAGGTTGGTGAGGTCCACCGTGTCGCCGTCGGCCA
>ERZ773059.783-NODE-783-length-16724-cov-6.063891_pt1 | contig 16724 bp, 13 predicted proteins | sample MGYA00580514_ERZ773059 | MGnify/ENA primary metagenome ERZ773059 (study PRJEB29015, sample SAMEA2737981) | human oral metagenome | biome: human oral; feature: human-associated habitat; material: dental | place: China | collected 2056 ...
TCCCCCTCGCCGGAAGGGAGCCCGAGCGCATCGCCCCGGTCTTCCACCCGGGCGCCTCGCTGCGAGCGCGGCGGACCTCGCCCGGATAAGGGAATGAGACCAGGGCCGGACGCGCCGTCTCAGTCGGGCGGCATCTCGTTGCGCGGATTACGGACCACGGGGCCACCATGGGAGCATGGGGAGCGCAGGGAGCACGGGATCGCACATCCGTCCACCGGCCCAGTTGCCCGTGTGCACGCAGCCGCGCGAGGATTCCCGCAGAACCGTCGCCGCACCGCCGGCAGGCGGACATCGGCCGATTCGGCCAATTCGGCCGATACCGAACGCATATCGCACCCATCTCATGAAAACCCACGAAGGAGCCCATCCATGACCGCTGATGGCACAGAGACCACCGGGAGCCCCACGACCCCTGACAGCCCTGTGAACCCTGACAGCCCTGGCAGCCCCGGCTCTCTTCAGCTCTCGGCCCTCGATCTCAAGGCGATCGCCGTGGCCAAGGCGCTGGCGGCGGACGCCGTCGAGAAGGCCGGCTCCGGCCATCCCGGCACTGCCATCTCCCTGGCCCCGGTGGCCCACCTGCTGTACCAGCACGAGCTGGTCGCCGACCCGGCCGACGCCCAGTGGCTGGGGCGCGACCGCTTCGTGCTGTCGGCGGGGCACGCCTCGGTGCTGCAGTACATCCAGCTGGTGATGACCGGCTACGGCCTGGAGGTCTCCGACCTTCAGGCGCTGCGCACCGCGGGCTCGCTGACGCCGGGGCATCCGGAGTTCGGCCACACCAAGGGCGTGGAGACCACCACCGGCCCCCTGGGGGCCGGCTTCTCCAATGCGGTCGGCATGGCCATGGCCGCCCGCTACGAGCGCGGACTGCTGGACCCCGACGCTCCCGCGGGCGAGTCGATCTTCGATCATTTCGTCTACACCGTCCTGGGCGACGGCTGCATGCAGGAGGGCGTCGCCGCCGAGGCCGCCTCCCTGGCCGGCACCCAGCAGCTGGGCAACCTCATCGCCATCTACGACGACAACGACATCTCCATCGAGGGCAACACCGACATCGCCTTCGCCGAGAACCCCTCGGCCCGCTTCGAGGCCTACGGCTGGCAGGTCCTCGACGTCGACTGGACCGCCGGCGGCGAGTACCGCGAGGACCTGACGGCCCTGCACGAGGCGCTGGTGAAGGCCCGCGCCGAGACCTCCAGGCCGTCCCTGATCCGCCTGCACACGATCATCGCCTGGCCGGCCCCCACCAAGCAGGGCCAGGAGTCCAGCCATGGCGCGGCACTGGGCGCCGAGGAGGTCGCCGGGCTCAAGAAGGCGCTCGGCCTGGACCCCGACGCCCTCTTCCAGACCGACGGCGTGCTGGACCGCACCCGCGCCCGCGCCGCCGAGCGGGCCGCGGCCGCCCGCGCCGACTGGGACGCCCACTACCAGGCCTGGCGGACCGCGAACCCGGAGAGGGCCGCGCTGCTGGACCGGCTGCTGGCCGAGGAGCCGCCCACGGGACTCGATGGGGCCCTGCCCACCTGGGAGGTCGGGGCGTCGGTGGCCACTCGCAGCGCCTCGGGCGCGGTGCTCACCGCCCTGGCGCCCGCCGTCCCCGAGCTGTGGGGAGGATCGGCCGACCTGGGCGGCTCCAACAAGACCACCATGGTCGGCGAGCCCTCCTTCCTGCCCGCCGGGCTCGCCCAGAAGGAGGGGGACGGCCCCTACGGCCGCATGATCCACTTCGGGGTGCGCGAGCACGCCATGGGCGGGGTCCTCAATGGCATCGCGCTGGACGGCCTGACCCGCGCCTACGGCGGCACCTTCCTGGTCTTCGCGGACTACATGCGCCCCGCCGCCCGTCTGGCCGCGCTGATGGGGATCGGCTCGATCTTCGTGTGGTCCCACGACTCGATCGGCGTGGGCGAGGACGGACCCACCCACCAGCCCATCGAGCACCTGGCCTCCCTGCGCGCGATCCCGGGCCTCGACGTCGTCCGCCCCGCCGATGCCAATGAGACCGCCGCCGCCTGGGCCCAGATTCTGCGGCGCCCCCACGCACCGGCCGGCCTCGTCCTGTCGCGTCAGAACCTGCCCGTCCTGGCCTCGGCCGATGCCGCCGCCGAGGGCGTGCGCCGAGGCGCCTACGTCCTGGCCGAGGCCGTCGGCGCCGACGGCGAGCCCGCCGCCCCGGCCGTGACCATCATCGCCACCGGATCCGAGGTGTCGGTCGCCGCGGACGCCCGCGCCGTCCTCCAGGCCGAGGGCACGCCCACCCGCGTCGTCTCGGCCCCCTGCCTGGAGTGGTTCGACGCCCAGGACGAGGCCTACCGCGCCTCGGTCCTGCCCGAGGACTGCCTCACGGTCTCCGTGGAGGCCGGCATCGCCATGGGCTGGCGCGAGCGCGTCGGCGACGCCGGGGTGATCGTCTCGGTCGACCACTTCGGCGCCTCCGCCCCGGCCGCGGAGCTCTTCGCCGAGTACGGCTTCACCGGCGACGCCGTCGCCGCCAGGGTGCGCCGGGCCCTCGCGTAGGCCTGAGCCCGCTCCGATCGCCCCGGCCCCCTCCGCCATCGGAGGGGGCCGGGGCAGTTCTCGCTTTCAGCACCGATGCCGATGTCGATGAGGTTGTGCTCCGGCCGCCCGCCCGAGGCGATGACGCCGCCACCGATGCCGGCGTCGAGCATCCCCGGATGTGCACATTCGCTCATATGCCACTCGCCTTTCCCGGGGGCCGAATCGATGGGGCTCGCCGCGAGCAAGCTCTGAGTTCACCGAATACACCTAGCAGAGGCGCCATCCATCACCCGCACCGCCATGCGGCCCGAGTGGCTGAAGTGCACATCTGTTCACCACAGCCGACGTCACATGGAATCGAGCCCGGCACAGTGGAACGCGTCAGGCCCTGTCACCGGAGCCCGCCTGCCGGGCGGGCGTCGTCGTGACGAGACAAGAGAGGATGGTGCCCGAGTTGCCCGAGCTGCCCCGACTTTCCGAATTGCCAGATCTGGCCGAGTCATCCGAGCCGATCGTCCTGTCCGAATTGGATGCCGAGGTGCGCGAGGCGGTGGCCGCAACCCGCCGGAAGGTGGCGGCGCTGCACGCCGAACTGCCCCGCTGGGGTCTGGTGGTGTGGACCGCCGGCAACGTCTCGGAGCGCGTCACCCTCACTCGCAATGGTGAAACCGTGAAGACCGACCTGTTCGTCATCAAGCCCTCGGGCGTCTCCTATGACGAGCTGGCCGCCGACACCATGGTCGTGTGCACCCTGGACGGCAACAAGATCGACGACGGCACACCGGCATCGCTCACCCCGTCATCGGATACTGCCGCCCACGCCTACGTCTACCGGCACATGGACGGCGTCGGGGGCGTGGTCCACACCCATTCCACCTACGCCACCGCCTGGGCCGCGCGCCGCGAGCCCATCCCCTGCGCCCTGACCATGATGGGCGACGAATTCGGGGGTCCCATCCCCGTCGGCCCCTTCGCACTCATCGGCGACGACTCCATTGGGCGCGGCATCGTGGAGACCCTGTCCGGCTCGAAGTCTCCGGCCGTGCTCATGGCCAACCACGGCCCCTTCACCATCGGGCGCGATGCCCGCGCCGCCGTCAAGGCCGCCGTCATGTGCGAGGAGGTCGCCCGCACCGTTCATATCGCCCGCGCCGACGGCGAGATCACGCTGATCGACCAGGACATGATCGACCGACTCAACGACCGCTACCAGAACGTCTACGGACAGCACTAGCAGCACTAGCAGCACTAGCAGCTCTGTCAGCACTGCGGCCGAGCCGCCGGCGCCGGCCGCGCCCCTCCCCTCTTCCTCCTCACCGAGATCGGTCGTACTCCGGCTCGAAATCGGTCGCACTCCGCGCCGAGATCGGTCGTACTCCGGCTCGAGATCGGTCCGGTTCCGCATCGAGATCGGTCCAGCTCCGCACCGAGATCGGTCGTATTCCGCGCCGAGATCGATCCATCTCCGGCTCGAAATCGGTTTGAGGGGCCTGACGGCATGCCTGGCGGCGGCTTGCTACAAGGCCTACGACGGGCCCTGCCGTGAGAGGCGGATGGCGGGCGCCGCGCCTCAATGACCGGTTCCGGACCGCTACTGGTAGCGGCGAGGTCTGCTCGTCTCGCCCCGGGCGTCACCGGCGGTTGACGACGATTAATACTGGATGACGTCAACGTACCTTCGTCGCATGAACGTGCCTTTCTCCCATCCTTCTGGGGTTAAAGCTCAGAAGGATGGGAGAAAAGTACGTCCACATTGGAAAAGTACGTCCACGTTCCCGAGGGGAGCCCCGGACGCCCCGCTCGCACCTTCCGCCCTAGACCACGAGAGCCCGGGTGGCGCGGCGATCAGGCTCAGAGGACTCTGAACGTCCAGGCCCAGCCACGGCCAGTCCGCCGTCCTCCCCCGCGATCGCTCTTTCCCGCGCCGGTCCCAGTCATCGCGCGCCTGCTTCGGCGAGTACCGCAATCCGCTGCCCGGGAACCGGAAGTACGGTCAAGCCCCGGAGCACGCGCCGAGCACATCGACGTCGAGCACCCGACGGGAGGGGAGTGCCACCAGTCCCAGAGCGCGCACCGAGCGCATACCTCCACGCCGGCCGCCTCACCCCGGCCGCCCTCGGCCCCGGAGCACGCGCCGAGCGCATGCTCTGGGGCCGAACGCCGACCTCGTGCCGGAGCTAGACCGATCTCGACGCGGAATACGACCGATCTCGACGCGGAATACGACCGATCTCGAGGAGGGCGAGACCTCCCATGCCGGAACCTGCGCCTCTGAGCCTCTGAGCCCAATCCGCAGTTCGAGTCCACCGCCTCCCTCACTCGAGATGCGCGTACATATGTGCATATATACCTGACCAAATCCCGTCGTCCCCCTTCTCCGCAGCAACGAAGCAGGCCCTGCCCGAGACGCCGAGCCCAGCACGAGTACATATGTACCCTTCGAGGTCTACCGACAATGTTCCTAGCTCGTCTATTGTTAGCCCGTGCTCGAAGGAGAGACACGGTGGCTGCGCGCATCGCGGCGCGCTCGACTCCTTCCGCACGATCAAGGAGGGGATCCATGGAGCGCAATCTTCTGAGGCGAGAACTCATCCAGTTGGACTGGGAGGTCTCGAACCAAGATGAGTTCTTCGACAGAATGAGCGACAAGCTCTTAGGCCTCAACTATGTAGAAGCATCTTTCCCAGCCGCCGTGAAGGCGCGCGAGCAGGCCTATCCGACGGCGCTTCCGACCCAGCCGGAGGCCATTGCCATCCCGCATTCAGACGCCGAGCACATTATTGAGCCCTTCATCGCCTCGACTCGACTCGCATCACCCATATCCTGGTGCGAAATGGCGAATAACGATGTGATCCACGAGGTTCGCTTCATCTTCATGCTCGGCTTCACGAAGGAGGAGGGACATGTCAAGGCCCTCCAGATTCTTCTTGAGAAATTCCAAGATCCAGAATTCATGAAGAATCTGAACCAGGCGCAGACCGAGGACGACTACTTCAACGCCCTCTCCGCGCTATCGAGAATAGGCGACTGATCCTCCGTCCCCACAACACCCATCCCAACCATCCAGAAAAGGACACGCAATCATGAGCGCAAAAGTCATCGTCGCATGCGGCAGCGGAGTCGCCACATCCCAGACCGTTGCCGGCAAGGTGTCCCGCCTCCTCAAGGAGGCGCATATTGACGCCGACGTTCAGGCCGTCGACCTGAAATCGGTCGACCGCCATCTCGAAGGAGCGGCCGCCTACATCACCATCGTCCGCGAGAACAAGCAGCGCGACCTTCCGGTCATCAACGGGATCGCCTTCCTGACAGGAATGGGGCAGGACCAGGAACTGTCCAAGCTGATCGACGCCATCAAGGCAAACGACAAGCGCTGAGCAAGCGCCCACGAATTACCGCACGACCTCGAGAAGAGAATATCATGCAGATTCTTCAGGGCTCAGTGAGCTTCTTGCTGTCGCTGGGAGCAGCAATATTCGTTCCAATTATCATCATTGTTGCGGGTCTACTCGTCCGCATGAAGGTCAAGGACGCCATCTCCGCGGGCATCACCCTCGGCGTGGCGTTCTCCGGGATGACGATGCTCATCACCTACATGACCACGGCCATCACGCCCGCCGCCCAAGCGATGTCGGACACCGTGGGCGTCAACCTGCCGGTCACCGACGGCGGCTGGACCACCATGTCCACCATCTCCTGGTCATGGCCCTACGCCTTCCTCATGTTCCCTCTTGTCATCGGCATCAATATCGTTCTCATCCTGATCAAGCAGACCGAGACATTCAACGCCGACCTCTGGAACATCTGGGGGAAGATCTTCACAGCGGTCGCCGTGTACTACATCACGGGCTCGACTGCGATCGCTTTCGTACTGGCTGCTATTCAGACCGTCTTCGAACTCAAGACCGCAGACTTCCACCAGCATCGCGTCGAGAAGATGACGGGAATTCCCGGCGTCACGATCACGCACCGCATGGTCTTCCTCGCCGCGCCGATGTATCCGATCGACTGGCTGCTGCGCAAGATTCCGGCACTCAACCGCTCGTTCAACGCCACCGATCTGCGCAACAAGGTGGGAATCCTCGCGGAGAATCATATTCTCGGATTCATTCTGGGAATTCTGTTCGGGGTGCTGGCGCGGTTCGACGTGGCGGCCACATTGACGCTCGGCATCCAGGCCGCCACCGCCCTGACCCTCTTCCCGGTGATCTCGAAGTACTTCATGCAGGCTCTCGAACCCATCTCAACCGCGATCTCCGACTTCATGCGCAACCGGTTCAACGACCGCCAGCTCTTCGTCGGCCTCGACTGGCCCTTCCTGGGTGGAGCGAATGAGATCTGGCTCGCCGTCATCTGGACGATCCCGGTGACCCTGCTCTACTCGTTCTTCCTTCCGGGGAACCAGATCCTCCCGTTCGCGGGAATCATCAATGTGTGCATCGCCGTGGCCGCCTACTTCGTCTCCCGGGGAAACATCATTCGGATGCTCATCCAGTGCACCATCTTCGCCCCGGTATTCCTGTGGGTCGGCACCGCCTTCGCCCCGTTCATGACCGAGCTGGCCAACTCCACCAAGGCCGTCGAGCTCACCGACGGACAGCTCATCTCGAATTCGTCGATCGACGCACCGATATTCACCTACGCCCTCTCCCACCTCATGCGGGTGGCCGAAGGCAACGTCCTTCCGCTGGTCGTCTTCGTCGTCTGGCTCGTCTGCTTCGTCCTGTACTCGCGCGAGCTCGTCCGCGAGCGCAATGCCGCCCGTCGGGATGAGACCGCGGACGCCGATGCCGTGCCCGCATAACCCCTGCCCCCCCCTCACAAAGGAGTACCCATGCTGGAATCTTTCAAGAAGGACCTGTGCGCTATCGCCAAGCGCGCTCAGATCGACGGCTTGTGCAAGCACAAATCAGGCAACTTCTCCATTCGCGACGACCAGACCGGGCTGCTCGCAGTCTCCCCTACAAGCCTGAACCGCGAAGAGATGAGTCCGCGCGACATCGTCATCATGGACCTCGACGCGCGGGTCATCGAGAACGAAACGGGATTGCGGCCCACCTCCGAGGTGCTGATGCACATCGAGATCTACAAGGCGCGGCCGGAGACTCGCGCAATCGTCCACACCCATTCGCCCTATGCCACATCCTTCGCAGTCCTGGGCAAGCCCATTCCCGCAATCGTCTACGAGGTCGCCAATCTGGGCCTGAGCAGAGGCAGAATCCCGGTGGCCCCCTACGCGCGCCCGGGAACCCCCGAGCTCGCGCAGTACGTTCGCGAGGCCGCGGCCGAGGCCGACTGCATTCTGCTGGAGAAGCACGGCGCCGTGGCCATCGACGACCGCAACATCTATGAGGCCTTTCTGAAGGCCGCCTATATCGAGGAGCTCGCCGAGCTCTATCACCACGTCCTGACAGCCGGTGGCGCCGAGCCCGATTGTTTCGAGCAGGACGAACTGCGCCGGTGGGAGTATCCCAAGCAGATCAAATTCGCAGACTGAGGACGGCTCTGAGACGAATGAAGAAGATACTGAACAGCGCGGACACCTTCGTACGCGACACCATGGAGGGCATCGAGGCGGCATACGGCGATCGCATCGAGCTGCTGGGGGGCGACTTCCGAGTACTCGTGTCGAAATACCCGAGGAAGAAGGGAAAGGTCGGTATTGTCACGGCCGGCGGGTCGGGGCACCTGCCGCTGTTCCTCGGCTATGTCGGTCAGGGCATGCTCGACGGATGCGCGGTGGGCGAGGTCTTCGCCTCCCCCTCGTCGGAGAAGATGGCCGACATGATACGGGCATGCGACTCCGGTGCCGGAGTCCTGTGCCTTTACGGAAACTACAACGGCGACATCTTCAACTTCCGCATGGCCTGCGAGGACGTCGAGTTCGACGGCATCGAGACCAGGCAGCTTCTCGGCCGCGACGACGTGGCGTCCTCGCCGAAGGATGCGAAGGACAAGCGCCGCGGAGTCGCCGGCATCGTCTACGCCTACAAGGTCGCGGGCGCGGCCGCCGATGAATCGCGGAGCCTGGACGAGGTCGTCGCGGTGACCGAAAGAGCCCTGGCGGGCACCCGCACCATGGGAATCGCCCTCTCTCCCTGCATTGTGCCGAAAGTCGGGGAGCCCACCTTCACCATCAACGACGACGAGATCGAGATCGGCATGGGAATTCATGGCGAGGCGGGGATCGCCGTCAAGCCCATGATGACCGCCGACGAGATCGCCGACCTCATCATCCGGACCATTGAGACGGACATGCCGCTCGCCAGCGGCGAGGAGGTCTCCGTCATGGTCAACGGCCTGGGCGGCACCCCGCTGGAGGAGCAGTTCATCGTCTACCGGTCGGTCGCCTCCCTCCTCAAAGACCGGGGCGTGACCGTCTTCATGCCGCATATCGGCGAATTCGCCACCTCCATGGAGATGGCGGGGCTGTCCGTCACGATCCTCAAGCTGGACGAAGAGCTCAAGAGGCTCCTGCGCGCCCCCGCCTTCACCCCGTTCTACACGAACGCCAACAAGTGAGGAAGCTGAGGAAACCATGCTCGACCCAACCACCGTGAGCCGGATCTTCTGTTCCATCAGCGCGCTGATGGAACAGAACCGGGGCTATCTGGTCGAACTCGACCAGGTCAACGGAGACGGCGACCTGGGAATCTCCATGGACGACGGTTTCAAGGCCGCCGCCGCCTACTTCGCCCAGGCTCAGGAGACGGACCTCGGCCAACTCCTGCGTCAGGGCGGCAAAGTACTCAACGAGGCGGCCCCGTCCTCTCTCGGCACCATCCTCACCTTCGGCCTCATGGGCATGGCCAGGAGACTGCGCGGAAACCGGGAGGCCGATTTCGTCACCGCCGTCGAGGCCCTGAATGCGGGTGTGCAGAACATGATGGACAAGGCGGAGTCGAAACCCGGCGAGAAAACGATCCTCGACGCCCTCGTCCCCGGCGTCGAGACGCTGCGCTCCGAGGCGGAGGAGGCGGCCGGCGACGCCGAGGCGGAGCGGGCCCTGCTGCACAAGGCCGCCGAAGCCGCTGCCGCCGGATCGGAGGCGACCAGGCAGATGAAGGCGGTCCACGGCCGAGCCGCCTACTCGGCCGCGCGGAGTCTGGGAGTGCTCGACGGCGGCTCCGTCGTCGGGCGTCTCATATTCGCGGGCATATCGTCCGCCTCGAGCGGGACAGCGCAGGACGAGCACTGAGCCGACTGCCGGCTGTAGCCCGGCCGCCTCCCGATCACGAGGCGACCGGGCTACAGGGCGGAGAGAATCACGGCGGCCGTCTCGTAATCCGTGACGAGAGAGTTGATGATCCCGCCCCGGACGGCCCCGATGATCGCGTCCGCCTTCTCGGCGCCGGCGGCCACGCCCACGACCATCGGGATCCGTTTGAGGTCCTCCAACGGGAGCGCAAGCGTGCGTCTCGACAGGGGCGTCACCACATGCTCGCCCTTCATGTCGTAATGATGATCGAGGATGTGCCCGATGGCGTTCCCCCTCCGGATCGCCTGCACCACGTCGGGCGTGAGGTACTCGGCGAGAATATTGCCGGGACCGCGCGCCTCAATGCCCGCAATACCGACCATGGCCATATCCGCACGTGCTCCCAGGGCGAGGGTCGTGGCGACCTTCTCCTCCCGCATGAGCGAGGGGAGCAGAGCCGGATCGTCGACGATCAGGGGCATGGACATGCGCGACATTTTCGCCCCGAGCTTCTCCGCGATCCTGCTGCACACGGTCGGAGCGTCCCGCCCCCACTCCGGAAGACCCCCCGGGATCGATCCGAGCAGCTGCACAACGGTGCAGTTGACTCGGGTGAGCGGCTGAAGGTGACGCGCCACGGCGGAGATCGAGCGTCCGTTGCCCACCGCGAGGACCTGGCCGTCCAGCAGGGTATCGGCCAGGAGCTCCGCGGCCGCCTGGCCGATCGCCCCCATCGTGTCGGACTCCGGCACCTCGGCCACACGAATGCTCTCGATGGGAAGACGACGACGCAGATCCGTCTCGATCGCGAGAATCCGCTCCAGGGGGTGAGAGATCGAGATGCGGACGATGCCCCACTCACGCGCATGGGTGAGCAGCCGCGAGACATGGGGACGGGAGTACCCCACCCGCTCGGCGATCTCGGACTGCGTGAGCCCCTGCTCGTAGTACATCCTGGAGACCCGCAGCAGGATCTCGACATCCGCGCGCCGACTCCCCGCGACCATGCCCCCCATCCTAATGACCTTGAAGGGCGGTGCGGTACGGAAGTGCTGGGGAGAGCGGGGTGGACGTGGTCGCGGGGCGTGCAGAGCCGCCGGGGTGCGCCCTACTGCAACGTCAACAACGTCAACAACGTCAACACCGGTTTTTCGCCCGGCACCCGGGAAAGACGTCGCTCGGGCCCCGTCTGGAGCCCGACGTCGAGAGCATGACCCGGCCCCGGGAACGCGTGCTGATACGTGTTCCCGGGGCCGAGTGCCGACCTCGTGCCGGAACCGAACCGATCTCGAGCCGGAAACCGACCGATCTCGAGCCGGAAACCGACCGATCTCGACGCGGAAGTGGACCGATCTCGACGCGGAACTCAACCGATCTCGGCGCGGAAGCGGACCGATCTCGACGGAGGCGGAGGCGGGGCGGAAGCGGTCAGATGTCCTCCAGAGAGGCCCCCTTGGTCTCACGGGCGAAGAGGTAGATGACGCCTCCGATGAACAGCAGCACCGCGAAGACGACGAAGGGCAGGAAGACCACGTCGGCGCTCAGCTTGCTGCCCCCGATAAGCGCCCCGACGAAGTAGGGGCCGACGACCTTGGCGACCGCGCCGATGCCGTATCCCAGCCCCAGGCCGGTCGAGCGGGCCTCGGTGGGGAACTGCTCACCGCCGAAGGCGTTGAGGATGCCGAAGGCGCCGTCGCCGAACATCATGACGATGAAGATGCCCGCGAAGAACACGTAGCCGGCACTGCCGATCTCGTCCCCATGGACCATCCGGGTCGACAAGGCCGCGATCAGGGCGCCGATACCGCCGATCACGCCGCAGCCGAACATCGTCCAGCGCCGTCCGATCCGATCGGAGATCCATGCCGAGCCCAGGCGCCCCAGCAGGTCGCCCAGAGAGACCAGCATGAACAGGGTCGCGACCGTGCTCGCCTGGAACTTGAAGGACTGTCCCAGCAGCGTCTGCCCCCAGGACTGGACGGTGAAGGAGCCGAGGATGAAGGAGAAGGAGCCCAGCGCCACCACGAGCAGCTGGCGGGGGTACTTGGTGAAGATGACCGAGTACGACGCCGAGGCCTTCTCGGGGATCGGGGGCAGGGCGGCGACCTGCTCCACGGGGATCTCCATCGCCCAGGCGTAGGCCGCCCGGGCCTCCTCCTCGCGTCCCTTGGACTGGAGGAAGCGCGGCGACTCGGGGACGACGCGCGCCCAGGCCAGCAGCACGATGGGCACGCAGCCCACGGCGATCAGGCCGCGCCAGCCCAGGGCATCGCCGCAGTACTTGGTGACCAGGCCGCCGAGGAAGATGCCCGCGGGGATGAAGACGCTCGTCAGGCCCGACAGGAGGCCGCGCTGCTTGGCGGGCACGAATTCCTGGACGAAGGGCACCGAGGTGATGTTCAGTCCCCCGACGCCGAAACCGACGCCGGTGCGCAGAACCGCCAGCAGGATCCAGCCGTTGACCGGGGTGAGGGCGGAGGCGGCCGTGAAGACGACGAGGACGACGATGCACCAGATGAAGGCGTGCTTGCGTCCGAAGACGTCGGCCAGCCTGCCCCAGGTGATGGAGCCGAGGACTGTGCCCAGGCCGGCCCCGGCGAGGATGACGCCGGAATGGAAGCCGGTGAGGTTCCAGCCCGGCGCCTCGATCAGCAGATTGACGATGAAGCCGATGAGGAACATGTCGAAGAACTCCGACACGTTGACCACGATGGCCATCCCGATGAGGGACTTCTGGTGACCGGTCAGGCGATGCCCATCGATCTGCTCGGGGGCGGTGAACGCTCCGCCGGATGCAGGCGGCGGGAAGGACGCGGACGAGCCCTTGGTACTAATACTCTTTCTCATACCGACCCTCCAGCCGGTGATCTCACCACCAAGACCCAAGGAAATGAGTAGCCCATGGCCTCTCAGGACAACCCACATTCCAACGGATACTACGTCATGCTAGTCCTCGCAGTGGTGATCGGCGTCGTGCTGGGCATCGGCATCTTCATATGGATCTCCATGAACAGCACCGGCCGCACGCGGATCCCCATCTTTCTGCTCGCCCTCCCCACAATCCTCCTAGTGGGCCTGGTCAAGATAATCGATCGGGCCCTTGTGAATCGTCGACAGTCGCTTCCGGAGCACCAGAACACGGCGCAGACGGCGACGAACCTCTACGGCCAGCCGGGCCCTGCCGCCGAATACGGCCAGCCGGCGCCGCAGGTGGGCGGAGCGGCGCCCTACGGACGGTCTCAGCAGCCTGCGTTCGGGTACGGACAGGCCCAGCAACCCGTGTACGGCTACGGGGCCCAGCCGTCCTCGCCCGGCTACGGGCGGACTCAGCAGGCCAGCGCGCCGGGAAGCGATCCGGGCCACGGCGAGCCGGCCTACGGCTCCTACAGCACCGACGGCTACGGCCAGGCGCCTCGGACAGGCCTACCGACGCCCGACGGACAGAGCGGCTCGTACAACGGATCGCACGGCGGTTGACTCCGCCCGACCCCGCAGAGATCGTGCCGCGTATTCGTGTCGGTGCCGCTCGCTAACCTGACAGCATGGCTTCCACCAGAACCGCTAAGAGCGCCAGGGCGCGCACGGCCTACGTGTGCACGGACTGCGGATGGACCAACCCCAAGTGGCTCGGCCAGTGCCGTGAGTGCAAGGCCTGGGGCACGCTTGAGGAGTTCACAGAGGCCTCTGGAGCCTCCGGCGCCGGCGCCCTGGCGGCGGGCGGACCAGGATCCGGCCCGGTCAGGGCGGTGCACCCGGCCTCCGCGGCCCGTCCCATAGGCGAGGTCAGCGCCGAGGAGGCCCGGGCCCGGCCCACCGGGGTCGGCGAGCTGGACCGGGTGCTGGGCGACGGGATCGTGCCGGGCGCCGTCGTACTGCTGGCCGGCGAGCCGGGGGTGGGCAAATCCACCCTCCTGCTCGATGTGGCCGCCAAGGCCGCGCACACCGCGAAGGAGCGCGACGACGGCCCCGTCCTCTACGTCACCGGGGAGGAGTCCGCCAGTCAGGTGCGACTGCGGGCCGAGCGCATCGACGCGATCGATCCGGCCCTGCTGCTCGCCGCTGAGAGCGAGTTGGGGGCACTGCTCGGTCATGTGGAGGCGGCCTCGCCCTCACTCCTCGTGGTCGACTCGGTACAGACCATCGCCTCAGCGCAGACCGAGGGATCGGCCGGCGGCGTGACGCAGGTGCGAGCGGTCGCGGGAGCACTGATCGCCGTGGCCAAGGAGCGCGGCATCCCGGTGCTCCTGGTCGGCCATGTCACCAAGGACGGAGGTATTGCGGGTCCGCGCGTGCTCGAGCACCTGGTCGATGTCGTCTGCCAGTTCGAGGGTGATCGCCATGCCCGTCTGCGCCTGCTGCGCGCGGTGAAGAACCGCTACGGCCCGACGGACGAAGTCGGCTGCTTCGATCTGGGTGAGCGCGGCATCGTGGGCCTGGCCGACCCCTCGGGCCTGTTCCTGTCCGCGGCGCGCTCGGAGGTGCCGGGCACCTGCGCGACGGTCACCCTGGAGGGGCGCCGTCCCATGCCCGTCGAGATCCAAGCGCTGGTGGCGGGCAGCGCCGCAGGCTCTCCGCGACGCACCACGTCAGGGGTGGATCACTCCCGCGTGGCCATGGCGCTGGCCGTGCTCACGGCGCGCATGCGCGTGGACACCTCCGGCTCGGACGTCTACGTCTCCACGGTGGGAGGCGCCCGCGCGGTCGAGCCCGCCACGGACCTGGCGGTGGCGCTGGCCGTGGTCAGCGCGGCCCGCAATCTGCCCACCCCCGCGGGGCTGGTCGCCTTCGGGGAGGTCGGCCTGACCGGGGAGGTCCGGGCCACAGTCGGCATCCAGCGGCGCCTGGCCGAGGCCGCGCGGCTGGGGTTCGACCGGGCCATCGTGCCCCTGGCGGGCTCTCAGGAACTGCGGTCCGTCGCCGGCGTGCAGGTGCTGCCGGTGGGCCATGTGGGCGAGGCCGTCGGAGCAGCCCTGCCCACCTGAGCAGACCCGCTCAGAACTGCTCAGGACTGCTCAGAGCTTTTCAGGGCCGATCAGGGCTGCGCGCGATGCGCCTCACTGCAGTCGCGCGGGTACACCGATACGATGACATCACCTCGCCTTGGGGCGCCGACCGACGCCCCGTCCCCCTCCCCGCCTGGAGACATGAATGACTGAGCCGACCGGCAAGCCCGGCAGTCCGCTGCGCGAGACCCTGGCACTCGTCGCGCCCGGTACCGTGCTGCGCGATGGCCTGGAGCGCATCCTGCGCGGACGCACCGGAGCGATCATCGTGCTGGGCTATGACGAGATGGTGGAGTCGATCTCCTCGGGGGGCTTCAATCTCGACGTCGAGCTCTCCGCCGCGAGACTGCGCGAGCTGGCCAAGATGGACGGCGGCGTCGTCGTCGACCGCACCGCGGGGCGCATCCGGCGCGCCAACGTCCAGCTCCTCCCCCACGCCTCCATAGAGACCGCAGAGGCCGGGATGCGCCACCGCACGGCGGAGCGCGTGGCCCGCCAGACCGGCTACCCGGTGATCTCGGTGAGCCAGTCCATGCGGATCATCTCCCTGTACGTGGACGGCAAGCGCCACGTCATCGAGCCCAGCGAGGCGATCCTCGCGCGGGCCAACCAGGCACTGGCCACCCTGGAGCGGTACAAGGCGCGCCTGGACGAGACCTCGGCCGGCCTGGACGCCCTCGAGATCGAGGACCTCGTCACCGTCCGCGAAGTCACCTCGGTCCTCCAACTGCTCGAGATGGTGCGCCGCATCGCCTCGGATATCGACGGCTACGTCATCGAGCTCGGCACCGATGGGCGCCTGCTGGCCCTCCAGCTCGAGGAGCTCACGCGCGGTCTCATGGCCGAGCGCGACTTCCTGCTGTCCGATTACCTGCCGATCGGTCTGGACAGGGACGCCGTGGACGCCCGGCTCAAGTGGGTCGGCTCCCCCGCCCTGCTCGACATGGCGATGGTCGCCCGCTCCATGGGGATCGGGGGCGATGACGGGCAGGACCTCGACGCCTCGATCTCACCACGCGGAATGAGGATTCTGGCGAAGATCCCGCGCCTGTCGCTGTCAGCGGCGCGCACGATCGTGGGCACCTGGGGGTCGCTCCAGGCGATTCTCGGCGCCACGGTCGAGGAGCTTCAGGCCGTCGACGGCGTGGATGCGGGCCAGGCGCGGACCCTGCGCGACGGGCTCTCCCGCCTGGCGGAGGTCTCCATCGTCGACCGCTACGCGTGACGGCTTCACCCTGAGGGCTGATGCGGCTGACAGGGCTGAAAAGTCTGACGCAGCGCCGACAGGCGCCTTGCCCGCTCAGTTCTCACTCACGTTCTCGCTGAGCAATCACTGAATGAGGAAGACCTGCTCGCCGGTGACGTCGGTCCCGTTGAGCTGGAGGTGGAGCCGGTAGGTGCCGGACGCAGCCACGTTCGGGTTGACGGGCGACGGACTGGGCGACACGCTGGCCCCGGGACTCGCCGAAGGGTCCTGCGCGGCAGTCGTCTCCGGGGACGGCGTCGGGTCCGGGGCGGGCTCCGACGGCGAGCATCCCGCAGCCGTGGACATACCGCTCCACGTCAGGGAGGCGCGGGCGGACTCCCCGACATCGACGAGCAGGGGCCTCTCGGTGGGCTCGGCGGGGCAGGTCGTGGACGTCCACACGGTCTGATCGCCCGAGTTGATGACCGCCCCCAGGGAGGCGCCGCCGATGTCGAGCAGACAGGCGTCACCGCCCTCGTTCGTGAGCGTGGCCTCAATGCTCATACCGGCGCCGACGGTGGTCTCCTTGGGAGCGTCCACGGCGACGTTGAGCTGTGCGGCATCGCAGGCGACCGGGTTGGGGTAGACGGTGTGCACGGAGCTGGCGGCCTCGGCGTCGTCCTGGCTGCGGATGGTGGCACGGACCCAGGTGGCGCTGGCGATCATGGCATAGGCGATAGCGCCGATGATGCCCAGGACGACGCCGATGACCAGAAGCCAGCGCAGCCAGTACCGCGGCCGGGGCGGGAGGCTGGTCGCCGCGCGGCGCAGCCGG
>ERZ773059.792-NODE-792-length-16635-cov-4.139807_pt1 | contig 16635 bp, 17 predicted proteins | sample MGYA00580514_ERZ773059 | MGnify/ENA primary metagenome ERZ773059 (study PRJEB29015, sample SAMEA2737981) | human oral metagenome | biome: human oral; feature: human-associated habitat; material: dental | place: China | collected 2056 ...
CGATTTTTCTTTGATGTCGTATCTAAAGGTATGCCGCCTAGTGCTATCAATCGCCGCCTGGTAAATTATATGGAATTTTTCGATGATGGCGGCTGGGACGCGACGAACAGCAACCTACCGAGGTTCTTATTTTTGCTGGAAAATCCAGCCACAGAAAACCGCTTGCGGCGCGCTGCTCATGCCGTGCGCAGTCGGTTTGACTTGGATGATGAAATTGAGATATATACAGCGACGATTGAGAGCTTACTGGGTGATAATTCTGCGATTTGGTCGAATATTGACGAGCCTGGTGAGATTCTTTCCTTAGATGAGTTGTAAAATAATCTAAGGATACGTATATGTCAATCGGCCGTGCGATGATTGCAAGGCGCGCCCTCCGGCGAGCTTGCAATGGTCGCACGAAAGCCGCCGCATAACTTTCGGGGCGAGGCTTATTTCGCAAATGACAGACAGCTGGCGCGTTTTGTGCGTCAGCGCAGTACGCGCTAGTTGGCTTGTCTTTTTGTGAAATAAGCTAACGATTCATCAACTAATATTGCCAGCCTCCGACCTAGACTCGTTCATTCTTACATCTGCTCATCTTGACTGCGCCAGCAAGGCGTATGTCGAGTGAGCGGGGTAAGTATGGACGCTGTTCGGTGATGTGAATCAAGTACACAGATATATTACGTTTCGGGTAGTTTCTCGTCATACCCAGGACGACGAAGCTAGCGATTATTTTCTATAATCTCTTGCCAACTGATGCGACCAAGAGAGACTGCAAGTAAGTCGCCTAGCAGACCTGACTCTTCCAAACTACCCTCAATCTCATCTCGAATTAACGACTCAAGTCGTTCAGCTTGTTTATATTCATCACATGTTTTGATTATGTGGCGCACCTCATCGCAGTACGTTTCGTCGTTCGCAAGCCACAGATTCATTATCCACGTCTCGCGATTGCTCCACCCTCTATAAGCGGCGACAGTTGCTGTTTGCTCTGCTACGATTGGCATACTTCCTCCTTTACTTTACGTAACGGAGTCTACGTACAGGCTCGCACGGCAAACCTGTCACAGGTGGAGATTCCCCTGAAAATACCACTTTAAAAGATGAAATGATTTTCATGGGCGAATACGACCTTGATAGGTTTGTACGAGCTGTATAATTGGGAGGTACGTGAAGTGAGTATACTATTAAAGTAGATAAAACTAGATCTGTTGTCGGAATACTAAACGCTGCTCTTTTTCCGTTAGCCCTCTAGGAACCTTTAGTGAGTCTTCTATAAGAACTTCGTATTTTACGGGCAGCGTATTATTAAGTAGGGAATAGAAGTTTGATACATCGACATTATTATCGATATGAATATAGATTGAATCTGTAGGATCACTTATCACTTCAAAGTAGTAGTTGCCAGCAAAACCGCTATTGTCCAACAGGTAGAATAACTTATCAAAGTCTACCAGCTGACCCCTAACCTTACGGGTTAGATTGTTGCGGCCTAAAACTTCAACGCAAGTCGTCTTTATGTTACATCTGCATCTATATAGCCTCGCCCTATCTTGTGTATTAAGTCGTTTCATCGAAACTCCCTCCCATGCACTATTACTGCTTAGCAAAAGTATTCCTTCGCCCCAGTCCTTAATATCGCCACTATTCGTTAAAATTTCAGGAGTATACTCTTTCGATATGTGCTTATGTCCGTATATGCAGTCTCCTGCTACCATAGGGGCTTGTAGCATACCGTAATGGTCATAAACTCTTACCCCATATATATCCTCAAGTCGCCTACGGATATCAGACGTAAGAACTTCTCCTCCCGTCACAATAAACTTTAAAGATTTGCGAACATTCTGCAGCATTCTTTTATCATCCAGGCAATTGGCTATTTTTATCAAATAGCCAGGCATGCCTACGAGAATGTTGGGCGATATTCTGTGAATTTTATCTACCTTAGGATCTGTGGGAAAATTCCTACCCGACCCAAAAGGGTACACTTGACAGCCCAACCCGCTCATAGATAACGAGTAGAAGTGTGCGGGTGGAAATAGACCATACCCCCAGAGCACTACAGCCTTCATAGATTTAAGTCGATGCGGGACAAGCGATAATAGCTCTGTGGTTCTCCGTGCGGCTCCATTGATGACATAATCGGTATATATAATATCCCTAGCTTCTCCTGTGGAACCTGAAGAGCTGTAAACCACACCCCCAGACGAAGCAAAGTTTTTATTAATGACACCCAGCCACTCCTCTAAACTTTGTGGTTTATTCATAATTAGTCTAGAGCTCCAACATCTTCCTGTAGAAATTTCGATAGAACTACCATATCAACGGATCTTTTATAAGGTTCTCTCAATATACCCTCAGATACATAACCATGCGCTAGTATTACGTCGATCATTGCAATACAGGATACTGGCAAAATAATAGTTATCTTCCTTCTACTCATCCTCCTAGCTTGTAGCATAATCATATCAAGTAAATCACCCAACACCTTTTTGCAAACAACTTTATGATCTATGATAAGAGGGGATATCTTTAGAGATCCCCCGCGCTTTGGGGTGAGGGCCGCAACACCTGCTAGCTTGGTTGTATCATGGACGATAGTTAATAAAATCTTGGCCTTTTTCTCATATACTTTCGGGCTCTCCTCGGTACCGTGCACCAGCGCCCTCACAAAATCATCGTCTATATCGTCATAATAATGAGACATGTTAGTCCTAATGAAATTGGATAGTAGACTAAGGGGTAATTCTGTTTGTAGGTTATTTATTTCTATGGATGCATTTGCAGATGTATTATTTGCTAGCGACAATTCAAGCCTTGAGGGTGTAGAACTTTCTACACCTCGGCTGTCTTCTAGGAACTTTCCACACACTCTTTCCGAAGATTTTATGTGGTAATGCCTAGACAATAGCGCTTCCATTTTTAGATGTAGCTTTTGAAAATCGAGAACAGCAGTCGGTGCGTTATTCAGGGGGGCTGTTACGTACATCTTTCTAGCGCCCACAGCGCGGTAGCTCCTGCACAGGGCATTTATCATCTGCTCGGCGTATCCTCTCCCTCGCATATTAGGGCCAATATACGTAGGACCAATTTTTATACATCCGCCGCGCTTCCTCGTTACAACCTCAAAGCCGACAAAATCACTGCCTGATTTGGTAAACGCAAGCCACACCTCTTTTCCGATAGTGAAATACCCCACGGGATCGTAACCGAGGCGATCAACCTTCACTAGGTTTCGTGCAAAATCTTTCGTTATCTCATCATAAGTGTCCTTTATTGAGATTGTCGTGTTTTCAATAAATATATTTTCATACTTCGGGTCGCATTTAAGGCGGACTAGGCGAAGATCGTTGAATTCTATCTCACATTCTTTCGGGGGTGTCAGTAGCATTATCCTCTGTCTTCCTTTCGCTAATCAGATTATCTAAGTCGGATCCTGGAGTAATATACAGGAAGCTTTGAGGGGGGCGGAAATCGTGCAAGCGACCCCTTATGTCAAGTAGGCTTATAGGTGAGTTGTACTTGATAGGCGATGTGACTTCAAGAGCACTACATAAGCTTCGCGTTGCATAGTATGCCGTAAACCAACTAACCGCGTCAGGGTCGTCTTCATATCCTGTTATGGACATTAACTCCTCGAGAGAACACCTTGCTATACGTCCAGCACGAAATTCTCCCACGATAGCTTTATCTTCCTGCGATGAATATATAACCACATCAAGCGTATCGGAGTGCTCGAGTTTTGGGATTGATTTGCGAAATTCCCATTTTTTGCTGCCGTCCAGAATCTTGTCGGCATACTTAGTCTTAATTGACATTAAAATCTTTTTTTCAGACATATCTATATATCCTCCAGCTCTTCTAGAATAGTATTCGCAATATCATGTTCTGATTGGTGATATTTTGTGGCAAATATTGTCTTTGTTGATCCATACTCAATCATTATATTTACGCCATTATGTTCAGCTTTTCGCATGTCTGTTCTAAAACATAGCGACGGTATTCCGCTCGCATGAGCAAATCCCAATTCCCATGCAACCCCAGAGTCTACATCAGCTCCATCTACTATAGCCACAACTACATCCGCAACTTTAATGCCATCTCTGCATCCTTTATATACAAACTCCATATCAAATTCATTCTCCGCACTATCCTTACAGGGAGGCTCTATATCCTGAGGTAGAAGCACCTCATAACCGTGATTTCTGAGGTGTTCGGCGATGCGTCGATTTAAATCCCGCTCAAATACAGAGAATACAGACGCGGCCAAATATATCTTTTTCATAATTCACCCCCTGTGTCCTCTATGAGTCTGTCAAGCACGTCTAAATCGGGGTAGGATGTGACGCTTCCAACTGATATCGAGGCTACTTTGCTCGCAAATTCTGCACAGCGTATATTACTCCATCCGTTGGCTATACCGTATATTACGCCTGCTGCATATGCATCGCCCGCTCCTACAGGTGAAACCGACTCGGAATCTTGTGCTTCTACGAAGCACGGTGTCGAATCTTTGCTATAGATGCACGATCCTGTATCTCCCTGTGTTGCGTATATTGTCTCAAGATTAGGGGAATAGTTAAATAAGTCCTGCGGTGAGCTACAGTTGGTACTCTCAAGAAGAGCCCTCATCTCTAGTTCGTTTCCAATCAATATATTGCTCCTATCCAGCATGAGCGATACATACTCCTTGGACTGTAAAAAGTAGCTACTGATATTATGGATTACCTTTGCAGAATCATTTTTTATTGACGATAGTATGGTCTCATTAAAAGATCGTTTATGTGTAGAGAAGTATACTATGTCAGAGTCGTTAACCGTATCTAACTGACTTGGAGTTGCCGAGAAATTGATATTACTGGGTTCAAAGAATGATATACAGTTCTCCTGTTCCTTAGAGATCGCAACTATAACTTTAAATAATGATTCTGCATTACTATCAATAGCTACAGACGATATGTCTACGTTATTCTCTTGAAGAAGCTCAAGGTAGTCGCGAGCAACACTATCGTTTGACATGGATGTTATTAAACTGGTAGATACTCCAAGCCTACCGAGCGCAAGGGCTACTATGGCCCCTCTCCCTCCCATACACTCTATACTTCCGTTGACGTACGCTACATCGTCCAATTCAGGTATGCTATCAATGTGGAGTAGCTTGTCCTGTGTAACATTTCCTATACATGAAACATGAAGCTCGCTCATCTATTATCCTCTCGGTTCCGAAACATACGGTATGTTTTATTCTTTAAATTTTATTATAATTGTTTCTGACTAGGTTATCAAACGTATGATGGCTATTTAAGCTATAACGTAAACCAATAATCAAGGAGTGTTATGAAATGAAGTTAAATGAATCGTCGTTTCTTTTAGGGGAAGAGCTAGACTTTGAAAAAGTTCATATGATATCTAACGATAAAATTAGCGTATCGCTATCCGAACATTCGCGCGTAAAAATAGAAACCTCAAATAAGAGGCTTATAGAATTACTTAATAAAGGAGAAGACATATACGGTCTTACCACTGGAGTTGGAGCTCTTAAGAGCATAAAAATTAACACCTCCCATGAAGACATTCAGGAGGGTATCATACTATCTCACGCCACTGGGGTTGGCGCCCCTATGCCGAAAGGACATATTAAGGCTATGATGTTAATCATAGCCAATTCTCTCGCTAAGGGATTTTCTGGGGTGTCTGTATCCGTAGTTGAAAGATTAGTTGATTTTTTATTACGACATTATACCGGAAGTGCTCAGTAAGGGGTCTGTAGGGTCAAGCGGAGATTTGACCCTATCGTCACACATAGCATTGGCAATTATTGGTAGGAGTCATGTTTATCTAAATGGCAAAAGAACGGAAGCCCTAGAAGCCTTAAGTGAGAAAAATCTGCATCCCTTAAGGCTTAACTATCGCAACGGTCTAGCTTTAATAAATAATACATCTTATACCACAGCTCTCGCATCAATTGTAGTGTACGATTCAAGAAAGCTGTCCATGATTGCCGATTGCCGATCTCGCAGGTGCTTTATCGACTGAGGCTATCGGGGCAAGTACAGTTGCTTACGATCCGGCTATACACAGCCTGAAGCCTTTTAAGGGGCAGCGAATCGTCTCTGATAACGTTAGGCATTTATTGCGCGGAAGATCACTAGTCAATACGAGCGGTATCCAGGATATTTACTCTGTGCGATGTGTACCGCAGGTGCACGGAGGTATACGTGAGGCTCTTGAGTATGCATCACATATAGCGAAGATTGAACTCAATAGCGTGACTGACAATCCGGTATTCATAAAAAACGAAGAAACAAACCTAGTAGAGGTTATGGCTGGCGGAAATTTTCACGGTGAGTCTGTTGGCATCGCTATGGACGCTCTAGCTATCGCAATAAGCGAACTTGCAAATATCTCAGACAGAAGAATTGCTGCTCTACTTGATGATAGATTTAACAACGGTCTGCCTGTGTTCCTTAGGGCGACAGAAAAAATGAGAACAGGGCTAATGATTCTGCAGCATACTACAGCCTCACTAGTCTCAGAAAATAAAGTATTAGCCCATCCAGCGTCGATTGACTCTGTGCCAACATCTGCCAACACCGAAGACTTTGTAGCTATGAGCTCGGTCTCCGCCCGTAAGGTGGTCGACACATATTAGATAATATCAAGCACGTATTAGCCATAGAATTAATGGTGGCGGCACAGGCCATAGATTTACGTGACAAGTCAAAAAATGGAACAAATTTAGGCACAGGAACTAAGGTTGTCTATGATTTTGTGCGCCAAAAAGTACCTATGCTCAAAATAGACACATACTACAAACCGTACGTAGATGGTCTAGTTGACGATCTGTATGACCTCATAACTAGGGACGGCCTAGAGTTTATAAAGTAACAAATCCACCCCGTCCCATTCCTCAACCACTGTGGTCAAAGTATACATAGCGATGGTTTTCGCATTGTCGTACATTTGTTTTGATGTAAGCTTCTTTAGATCTCTCAAGTTAAAGAGGCCAATGTTGTCGGATTCGCCGCTAGCTATATCATGTATCGGATTTTCCGAAGTAATAAACGCATAACTTATGTCCGTGTGATAATGCCCGCCACCAGCAGGATATGTGTGAATCGCGATCGGTTGAGGATGCAGTTTCACTCCAGGCAATGAAGCAAGCCTATTATAACGCGGCTGCAACAACCTTAGCTGGTTTTTGTCGTAACCAGATTCTTCGGCTATTTCCCGTAAGACCGCTTGCCACGGTGTCTCGTCTAGCTCGACATGCCCACCAAACTGCAATAACCTGTTTAGCTTGCGGTGCTTATGTAAAATAATCCGAGGTTCAGCACCCTCTGTTATTTTCACAATATACCCGCTAACGCAGGTATCGTGCTGACCAGGCTGGTCGTGTATATGAGGCATATTATAAATTTTACTTTAATTGTGGCGTGCGGTCAAAAGGATACACTTTAGGACAGGTAGGTTATAAATTGCGCTATTTGACACAATGTAGCTACCCATTTATATTTATTAGCAGAAGAGAGCTTTGCGCTATGTCTCCGGAGGGTATCTCCGGAGATATTTGCTTGAGGAGCTCTTGACCGCTAAATATAAAGTAAACCCCAAAACGGGAGGCAACCATGACAAAAACTACTGCATTCAAAAATCAGTGCGCCGATTCGCGCGATTTCATGACAAGCCTGCTGTTTCGCAAATGGACTATCGCAATTATTCTTTCGCTTGGCGCTGAGACTAAGCGTTATTCTGCGCTGCACCGCTCTCTTCCGGGGGTGACTCAAAAAGTGCTCACCGAGCACCTCAAGCAGCTAGAACGCGCCGGCATCGTCCGGCGCTTTTTCTATCCGACGATTCCGCCGCGAGTTGAATATAAATTAACGAAAACCGGTCTCGAGTTGTCAAAGCTAACGGATGATATAACTATTTGGTTTGATTCTCATTCTGAAACTCTGCACAAATCCCAGAAGGCCTACGACAAGAAATACACAGCTACTATGCTGCAATGATTATAATTTACGGTTTTTCTCTATCGCTTCCAATACTTCGCGGTGTCGCAATTTTGCTTGCTTTTGCTTACGACTACTTCGCCGTAGCATACGATACGGAATGAATAAAATTCCAAAAACGACATAAATCAGCACATACCAAAACGCCACGAAGACCCAAGCAAACAAAATGAGCGCGGCAGCGACCAAACTAAGCAGCATCTTCACCGCTGGATTATCCACGTCTGTGATTTTCCAAATGCGCTTCACCGAACCAATAAACGATAGTGGCGAAGATATGATGATCTTTTCAGATTTTAACTTGCCCATATTTTTAGTTTACTTGCAATTTTTATTAGTGTAAAGTCAGCGACTAAATATTTTTTAGCAAGTTCATTAATTTATTTTTTAGCTTAAAGTACAACATGCTTGCACCTCTATAAATTTAACAAACCTCCCAGAAACTAACACACTAACATGACTGCAACAGACTTTTAAGTGCCGTCTTGCCAAGTAAATTAATGCCTGCTAACGTAAAAATAACAGAAGTAAACACAAAGTTTACGCTCTGGTGAAAGGGAGTTTATAGTGTCAAGAAAAACATATTGTTTGGCGGCGATATTTATCGTGGTTGGAGCGCCACTTGTATTGGCGAATGTAGCCCTAGCTGTGCCAGCGGGCGTCAGTAATGTCGAGAATTTTATACGAAGCGTCATCCAGGTGGTGACGGGACTAGCTGGTCTGGTAGCGACCGGCTTTTTTGTTGCTGGCGGTTTTACCTATATCACTAGCTCGGGAAATCCTGAGCAGCTCGACAAAGCGAAGCGCACTATCACATGGTCGGCAATTGGTCTGGCGATTGTCATTGCGGCGTTTGTATTAGCGAACATCGTAACGACTTTAGCGCGACAAGCCTTCGGAGGATAACCTGTCCATGTTCGACTTTGTCGATATTTTCACTAGTAACTTAGTATTCTTTGCCGATACGGCTGGCTCCATAAAAACTGTGCGTGATTATGTTTTGCCTACAGCCAATATTTTATCGGGCATCGCGTCACTGGCTTGTGCTTTCTTTTTAGCGCATGCTGGCTATATTTACATGACCAGCAGCGGCAAACCAGACCGTATGGAGCACGCAAAAAGCATCGCTAAAAAAGCAGTGATTGGGTTAGTCATCGTACTGGCCGCCGTGACAATAGTTTCTATTCTGAATGGTTCGTATCAAGCGGTGAAAAATCCAAACGATGCAAACCTACCGAATCTACAAGCTGTCACGCCCAAATCAGAAAACAACGGTTTGATCGAGATGATTATCAAAGCCGTAACGGGGCTGCTGTCGTCGATCATTAACGCTATAGCTTCGCCATTTTTGAACGCATTAGAGTTCTTCACCAAATCAACACCGCTGATGGCGAGCAATAAAGCCGTGTTTAATTTATGGCTGGCAATTGTTGGCATCGCTGATGTGCTACTAATTTTAGTCGTGGCACTGGTCGGGTTTCAGGTCATGAGCGCGTCAAGTTTTGGCTTTGACGAAGTTGAGGTTAAGCACTTGCTGCCACGTATAGCACTGATATTTTTGCTGATGAACACCTCGATATTTTTGATTGACGGCATCATCAGCTTATCTAACGTTCTCATCTCGGCAGTCAACCAAGTTTCGGGTGCATCGACCGTCTGGAGTACGCTCATCAAAGTTGTCGAAAAAACGTCTGGTCAGGGCGTGGCGGCGCTGCTAGTCATGGTGGCTTTTCTGATTTGCTCGGTCATATTGTTGGTGTATTATGTTATGCGTTTGATCACTTTGTTCATCGGCACTGTCCTGTCGCCGCTGGTGAGTATGCTGTGGTTGGCACCAGGGTTTCGTGATTTTGCCGAAACTTCGATGAAGACATTCCTATCAACGATTTTCGTTTTGTTTGTCCATGTGGTTATTTTGCAATTAGCGTCGTCACTGTTTTCTGGCATGGCGACCACTGGCGGTGACAATACCTTGCCCGATACTCTGATGGCGATGGTAGCAGGTATAGCGACTATTCTAACTTTGTTAAAAGTTCAGGGCGTGATGATGCAATTTAGTTTCGTTAGTATGGGTGCGCGCAATCTAAAGAAACTGGGCGGTCAATTTATGAACGGCGTCAGCTACATGACGGGTACCGGCTCGAAAGTGGCACACAAAACTACCCAGCGCATGAAGAATACCACTCACGCCGCCAAAAAAGCCCGGGTTCACTCGACTCTCGAAACGGTTGCACGCCAAACGAAGTCGCCGATGAAAGTAAGTTATCTGAATAAAAAAGGCGATGCGGAAATAACCTATGCCGTAAATCCGCGCAGCAAAAATAATCCAACCGTTGTTAATATACCCGAGTCAAAACCACTCAAAACCGGCACAACCTACCGCGCCGGCTCGAAAACAAAATCTACTAAACAACGAGGTAAAAAATCATGAAAACGACAGTCGTTCCCGCGCAGGTTACTACAGTAGAAGACCGGATTATCGGCAAACTTGGTTTTTCGCAAATCATACTTTTGATGGTTCCTGTTTTCTTGAGCGCGGGAATTTTTACGCTATTGCCGCCGGTCATGAACGGCGCGCTTTATAAATACGTTTTGATGGCGTTAAGTTTGATCGTTTGTGGAATTTTGTCGATTCGCGTTAAAGGTAAAATTATCGTGCTTTGGTTGGTGACGGTGTTGCGCTACAATTTACGACCAAAATATTATTTGTTTGACAAAAACACTACTGCGTTTCGTGATGAGTATAAAAGTACTTCGCTTGAAGATGAAGAGACTATAGACCAACCAACCGAAAAGCCGCAAAAGCCAGAAAAATTAGACGACATATCAACCATCAAAACCCGCCAGATTATAGATGATCCAACCGCTGATGTTCGTTTTGAAACTGACAAGAAAGGAGGTTTGCATGTTCGGTTTACAAAAATCAAACGCTAAATCTAGCGCCAGGCGGCAAATTGCGCTAAAGGGTGTGCGCGACGGAATTTTGTTATTGCCACAGAATAATTATCGGGCAATTTTGTCTGTTTCGGCGCTGAATTTTGAACTGCGTAGCGAGGATGAGCAAGACGCAATTATTGATACCTACGAAAGTTTTCTCAATTCGATTGGTTGGCCGATTCAAATTTTAGTACGCACGCGCGAGATTGACATGGATGGATATTTGGAAGATTTGAGCCATAGGCTGCAGAGCGAGACGATTCCTGTCTACAAAACTCAATTGAAAAATTACGATGAATTTATTCGCTCGCTAATCACCAACAACAAGATTTTAACGCGGCATTTTTATATCGTCATCCCTTTTCGCCCGACCGACAACAAAGCTGATTTTGATTTAATTCGCGAACAACTCAAACTCCGTATTGATATTATCGCCAAAGGTATGGCTCGGCTCGGCATGCGCGCTGATCAGCTAGATAGCCTCGAAGTGCTTGATTTATTCTACAGTTTTTACAGTCCAACGCAAGCAAAAATACAACCGCTAACTGAACGTGCTTTGCAAACAATTCACACGGCACTCGTGCAAGACGGGAGCAAAATTAAATGACCAGAAAATCACGCACACCAATATTTATCAAAAGAATTAGCGACGCAATTAGCGCCCCGAAACGCCACCGCGACCGTCAGCGCGAAGATCAGCAAAAAGAGCTCAGTATCACATTTGGCGAGCAGGACGCGCTAGATATTTTATCCTACGCCGGGCTGGAAGAAAATGTTGATTATCTTTGCATTGATGGCGTGTATATGCGTACGCTGTTTATTTCTGGATATCCGTTTGTAGCGAGTTCGGATTGGATGGATAGTTTGATTCATTTTAATCACGATATTGATATTAGTTATCATCTGTACGAAGTAGACGCACGGGCCGCACTGCCAAAACTAAATCGTAAAATTACCGAGCTTGAGTCCACACGCCGAGCGATGATGCGCGAAGGGCGGATCGTTGGCTCAGAGGTTACCGACCCGCTTGAATCGGCGATTGATTTGCGCGATAAAATTCAGCGTGGTCAGGAAAAATTATTCCAAATGGCGATATACATTTGCATCCGCTCTGAGACCAAAGAAGAACTTGATAAAACCACCAAGCTGCTTGAAGCGAATCTATCGGCACGACTGTTTTACTCAAAAGTGGCGCGCTATCAGCAGCTGGAAGCATTGCAGTCAATTTTGCCACGCGGCGAAGACCAGCTGGCGCAAAAGCGCAATCTCGATAGTTCCAGCGCAGCCCTGACTTTTCCGTTTATGTCATCAGAATTGGTACAGGAATCTGGCATCCTTTACGGCGTCAATAAATCAAATAATTCGTTGGTTATTTTGGATAGGTTTAGTTTGCACAACGCTAACTCAATCACCTTTGCGCAGTCGGGTGCTGGCAAAAGCTACACCACCAAAGTCGAAATTTTACGCCAACTCATGCAAGGCACGCGCGTCATCGTCATCGACCCAGAGCGTGAATACAAGCGCCTCGCCGAGTCGGTAAAAGGTACGTACATAAAATTATCCGCCAAAAGTAAACAGAAAATTAACCCTTTCGACCTAGCAACGACCGTTCACGAAATCAGCGATCTATCTGAACATACGCAAGACTTAATGGACGTAATCTGTTTGATGGCTGAAAGTCTAACGGCGCGTGAAAAAGCCGCCATCGACAAAGCGGTTTTGAAAATCTACAAAAAGTCAAAAACCAAACCGCCGCTTTTAGAAGATTTATACGCGGGACTTCGAAAATTAGGTCAGCTAAAGTTGTGCGAAAAGTTAGAAAAATATATTTCCGGCTCACTGGCGGACGTGTTTAATGCGCAAACAAATGTTAAATTAGACAACCGCTTGGTCATTTTTGATATCAAAGATTTGCCAGAAAATTTGCGCCAAATTATGATGTTAATTATCTCTAATTTTGTGAAAAATCAAGTCATGGCTAAGCCAGAAAAGCGGCTGTTGATTATCGACGAGGGCTGGATTTTATTGCAACACGAGGAATCGGCACGATTCGTGGCGGGACTGGTGCGGCGGGCACGCAAATATTACCTCGGTGTGTCAATTATATCGCAACAAGCCAACGATTTTCTCAAAAGTGAATACGGCCGTGCCATCGCTTCGCAAAGCGCGCTGCGAATTTTAATGCGCCAGGATACAACGACTATCAAAGGCGTGGTTAACGAATTTAACCTCAGTGAATATGAGCAAAGCTTTCTGCTCACTTGCGAGCGAGGCGATGCTCTGCTTATCGCCGACCAAAACCATGTCGCCGTTAAAGTTGTGGCAGCCGAAAAAGAACACCCGCTCATCACGACTAATCCTGCGGAGTTGTATTCATCATGAACGGCGCGGTAGTTTTGTTTACAAATTTTGGTTTCAGCATTAAGAAAATTATAGCTATAATCATCGCTACATTATTGCTTATTTTGATGTTTCCGATTTTAGCTATTTCATCGCTTGGCTTACCGGCAATGAGCTTTTTAGCAAATGCACCGAGCGCCAAAGCGGCGGAAGAACGTGGTTTTTATAACGGCGGCGTGATGCCCGGAAACACTTACGCCTGGGGCAACTGTACGTGGTGGGCGTATGCGATGCGCCGGTGGGCAAACAGTCCGATCCCGAACACTTGGGGCAACGCTAATACCTGGGATGATAACGCCAAGCGTGATGGCTACATCGTCAACGATACACCAGCGGCTGGTGCGGTTTTTCAGACTGATGAAGGCCCTTATGGTCATGTTGCGTATGTGATAGAAGTTAATCAAATCAACGGCGATTGGAAAATTTCTGAAATGAACGCACGTGGTTTGAACGTGGTGTCGCAGCGTACTTTTTCTAAAGAGGCCGCCAAATCGTATAAATTTATTCATAATAAACCAGGAGCACAGCCGTGGAATCCACAGCCGATTACCTCGCCACCGCCTTACGGCTTGGGTCGATAGTTTTAGGCATAATTGTGCTTGCGATTAGCACGGCCATTTTATGGCTGACGATTCGTTTTGTTTTGAATCGTCGATATTTACGAACGCGAGAAATGGTTTGGCTAGAAATTACACCACCCGCCACAGTCGCCAAAACGCCCGAAGCAACTGAGCAATTATTTTCGGTGATTCATGGACATAGAGCGGCGCGCTCACTCAAAGAAAAATTGCTCGGTCGGTCGCCAGTTATGAGTTTTGAAATTACATCGACTAAAAAGCACGGAGTGCGGTATTTGGTGCAAGTCGAACGACGCCACGCCGCAAATATTCAAAAAGCGATTACATCATACGTATCTGACTCAAAAGTTCGCGCGGTTGAGCGGGAGAATGGTGATAATTACCAAGTTATTGAATTTCGAGAAACTGGGCATTATGTTTTGCCGCTAGCTACAAATTCGGTGCTGGAACAGCGCGATCCGCTTAGCTATGTGATTGGCGCGATGACTAGACTAAACAATGACGAGGAAGTTATTCTGCAACTTATAGTAACACCGACACGCTTACGCGAAGCAGAGATTTTGTCGCATAAAATTCTCGGCAATGAAAATATTTTACAATATGTTAGCGGTAAAAATCTATCAATTCTCGGCAAGCTAGTTAGCTTCTTTGGTAAAATTTCTTCTGGCGCAACCGACCTCGTTAGCGAAGTTCATATCAGCCTGACGACTAGCCATCGTAATTATTACAATTCAAAAACTACACCCTCACGGCAACAAGTTAGACTACCGCGAGACGACCGTCCGGCGCGCATGCTCAGCGCTTTTGAATTAGAGCTAATGGAAACCATGCATCAAAAAGTGACTCGTCCGCTATTTCGCATCAACCTCCGCGTCATGGTAAATAGCCCAGAACCGAAGAGGTATATCGCCGCGCTTAAATCCGCGCTGGACGGTTTTAGTATGCCGCCAAATCAATCGCTCAAGGCGAAATATCGTCTGCCGATTTTGAACAACTTGCTAACTCGCGCAGCTACAAAACGCCTGCCGTCGCTGCGGAAGAACAGCTCCATAATCCTCGCTTCAAGCGAACTCGCCAGCTTGTTTCATTTTCCTTCAAGTTATCATAGCAAAACCGATAACCTGATAACTTCGCTAAGCCGCACACTGCCCGCACCGATTTCACTCAAACAATCAGAAAAGTTCGATGTGGTTATTGGTGAGAATCATCATCACAATACGGTGACGCCGATTGGCTTGACAGAGACTGAACGCGAGCGCCATCAATACATCATCGGCGGTACGGGCAGCGGCAAAACTACGATGCTGCAATATCAAATCGTGCAGGATATTTATAACGGCAAAGGTGTGGCTGTAATTGACCCGCATGGTGATATGGCGGAGAAAATTTTGAAACACGTTCCGCCAAGGCGCCTTAATGATGTGATTTATTTCAATCCTGATGATTTGGATTACCCGATTGGTTTGAATATGCTAGAGTTAACACCTGGGTTAGATGGCAGTGAGTTGATGCGCGAAAAAGACCTTATAGCTGAATCGGTCGTGTCAATTTTTCGAAAAATCTTTAGCGACGAGGACTCGGGTGGACATCGTATTGAATACATCTTGCGCAACACTATTCAAACTGCGCTCACGCAGGAAAATCCTACGCTTTTTACTGTATTTGATTTGCTAAATGATCCAAAATATCGTCGCAGTGTTGTCAAAAATCTTGACGATACAAACTTGATAAATTTCTGGAAGAACGAGTTTGGTAAAGCTGGCGACATGCAGAAAGTGAAAATGTCGGCGGGAATTACGGCGAAGATTGGACGATTTTTATTTTCGGCGTCTGCGCGGCAAATTCTCGAGCAACCAAAATCGACGATTGATTTTGACGACATCATCAACTCGGGGAAAATACTGATTTGTAATTTATCCAAAGGTCTGCTCGGCGAAGACACGTCTGAGTTGTTTGGAATTACCGTACTTGCGAAGCTTCAGCTCGCAAGTCTCCGCCGCGCTCGTCTCAAACAGGCGGAGCGGCGGACGTTCTATTTGTATGTCGATGAGTTTCAAAACTTCGCCACGACATCATTTGTGCAAATGCTGTCCGAGAGTCGCAAATATCGTGTCTTTATGATTATGGCTGAGCAATCCACTTCGCAGCAAAGCGACCAGCAAACAGTGAATATAATTTTGGCAAATGTTGGCACGATTATCTGCTTCCGAACTGGCAACCCACAGGATGAGCAGCGTTTGCTGCCGATGTTTAGTCAATACATTGAACCGGGCGAAATCAGCAATCTGCCGGCGTATAATTATTATGCTCGGCTGGCGGCAGTGCACGCGCAAGAGCCGCTATCTGGGCAGACTTTGCTGCTAGAAAACGAAGGTGATGAGATGGTGCGAGATGAAATTATTAAGCATTCACGCAAGGGGTTCGCCAAGAAACAAGAAGAGGTTTTTGCGCGAAAAAGTTCTAGCTGGGCTTCGTCAAGAAAAGCTGCCAGAACCAAAAAGCAGTCAAAGAAAAAGTCGCAGATTAAGGCGGAGCAGATGATAGATGAAATGTAATGCTTAAGCGTGTGCGCTATACGCTATAATAGATACAAATATGCGAAAAATTAAAGATAGAGAAAAGCAGCAAAGAATAGCTCGCAGAAAACACAAGCGAGAGCTAAGAGCGAAACATTCTCATGACAATAGGCTCTTGAAATATCATCGGTTACATGAAAAAGGCAC
>ERZ773059.795-NODE-795-length-16578-cov-14.021667_pt1 | contig 16578 bp, 13 predicted proteins | sample MGYA00580514_ERZ773059 | MGnify/ENA primary metagenome ERZ773059 (study PRJEB29015, sample SAMEA2737981) | human oral metagenome | biome: human oral; feature: human-associated habitat; material: dental | place: China | collected 2056 ...
AGACCAGGCTGTCGGTGGTGGCCTGGCGGCAGGTGTGCCGCAGGTGCGAGCTGGCCAGGGCGTCCAGGCCCGTGCGGGCGGCGATGGCCACCACGGGCCCCGTGCCGCGCCAGCCCGCGGTCCCGGCGCGGCTGGCGGCGTCGGCGGGGGAGTCGTGGAGCATGGCGTCCACGGCGACGGACTCCAGGCGCGCGTCCCAGGCCCCGCGGGCCTCGGCGGCGTGCGCGTAGACCTCGGCGGCGGCGAAGCCGACATCGCGGCCGAAGGTGAGCACCTGGATGCGCACCGCGTTGTAGTCCTCGGCGGGAACCATCTGGGGGGCCTCATCGACGACGACGTCCAGGACGGTGCGCACCAGGGCCAGGGTCTGCTCCAGCGTGATGGTGCCGGTCAGCGCGGCGGGCGCCACGTTGAAGATCCGCGACGGCGAGGTGGCCGTGCTCGGGGTCTCGACGGAGTCGACGAACATGGTCACTCCCAGACGCGCCACGGACTCGATCTGGCGCCTGGGCGCCTCTGGCAGTGTGCGGTACCACGGGTGCGCGGCGCTGATGCGATCGAGCGAGTGCTCGATGATCGTGTTCTGCGCCTGCCTCAGGGAAGCCACTGCAGGGGTGCTGAGCTCGTCCATACTGCGGATGGTACAGAGCCCTTTCCTCGCGGGCGCGGCTCCTCTCGCAGGGCCGAACCGGGCCGTCCGGGGCCGGCGCGCCGCGGGCCCTCGCGGATGGGGCTCCGCCGGCCGGATGCGAGCGCGCCGACGGGCGTCATGACATTCTGTCCTCTCGGGCTCCGCCGAGTAGTGTTGGGCGCGGCACGAGCTTGCGGTGGCCCCCCGCCGGGGCCCGGCCGACCCGGGCAGTGTCGAGGACGATCAGTGACGATCGATGGTGATGGACGGCGACCCCGCCGAGTCAGGAGCGACGATGACACAAGCCACTCGTACCGAGGAAGATCTTCTCGGGGCGCGCGAGGTCCCGCTGGAGGCCTACTGGGGGATCCACACGCTGCGCGCCACCGAGAACTACCGCCTCTCCGGAGCGGTTATCGGCGACGAGCCGAGCTTCGTGCGCGGCATGGTCCAGGTCAAGAAGGCGTCCGCCCTGGCCAACCGCGAGCTGGGCACCCTCACGCCGGAGGTCGCCGACGCGATCGTGTGGGCGTGCGACCAGATCCTGAGGGCGGACCGCTGCCTCGACCAGTTCCCCATCGACGTCTTCCAGGGCGGGGCGGGAACGAGCGTCAACATGAACACCAACGAGGTGGTGGCCAACCTCGCCCTGGAGCACCTGGGGTACGCCAAGGGCCGTTACGACATCGTCCACCCCAATGACCATGTCAACAAGTCCCAGTCGACCAACGACGCCTACCCCACGGGATTCCGCCTGGGTCTGTACGCGGCGGTGCAGCAGCTCGAGGCCGAGCTGTGCGAGCTCATCGACGCCTTCCTGAGCAAGTCCCGCCAGTTCGCCGACGTGCTCAAGATGGGGCGCACCCAACTGCAGGACGCCGTGCCCATGAGCCTGGGGCAGGAGTTCCAGGCCTTCGCCGTGCTCCTGGACGAGGAGGTCGAGCGTCTCATTCACAACTCCGACCTGCTCCTGGAGGTCAACCTCGGGGCCACCGCCATCGGCACCGGTCTCAACACGCCCCCCGGGTACCAGGACGCGGCGGTGCGCCACCTGCGCGAGGTCACCGGGGTGAACGTCAAGGGAGCGGCCAACCTGCTCGAGGCCACGAGCGACACCGGGGCCTACGTCTCCATGCACGCGGCGATCAAGCGCCTGGCGGTCAAGCTATCCAAGATCTGCAACGACCTGCGGCTGCTGTCGTCGGGACCGCGGGCGGGCCTGGGGGAGATCCGCCTGCCGGAGCGGGCGGCGGGCTCGTCGATCATGCCCGCCAAGGTCAACCCCGTGATCCCGGAGGTCGTCAACCAGGTGTGCTTCAAGGTCATCGGCAACGACGTGGCCCTGACCTTCGCGGCCGAGGCCGGTCAGCTCCAGCTCAACGTCATGGAGCCGGTCATCGGGCAGACGGCCTTCGAGTCGATCCGCCTCCTGCGCCACGCCATGAAGACCCTGCGCGAGCTGTGCGTCGTCGGCATCGAGGCCAATGAGGCGGTCTGCCGCGACAACGTGCTGAGCTCCATCGGCATCGTCACCTACCTCAACGAGGTGATCGGCCACCACAACGGGGACCTGGTGGGGCGCGAGTGCGCCAGGAGCGGCCGCAGTGTGCGCGAGGTGGTCCTGGAGATGGGGCTGCTCGATGAGGATGTCCTCGACGAGCTCCTCAGCCCCGAGAACCTGCTGCGGCCGCGGTACCGGGACTCCAGCCTCTACTCGGGCGACTCGCCGGCGTCGGCGGACGAGGCGCCTCGGGGCGATGATGAGTAGCCGGTGACCGGCGGGCGCGGGAGGGGGCGCAGCCGAACGGCTGTGCCCCCTCCCGCCGCGGGACCGGCACGTCTCAGCCCTCTCGGAAGGAGACCCCGAAGCCGCCGCGCGGATAGCGCCAGCTCAGGGCCCCGGGCGCGGCCACGGCCAGGCAGGTGCCGCACTCGAGGCAGGCCGCGTACTCGACCGCGATCGTCCCGTCCGGCTCCTCGCTGTAGACGTGGGCCGGGCACACGGCCACCAGCAGCTTGCCGGTGTCGGTGGACCGCGCGATCTCCTGGTTGACCTTGATGTGACTCTGCTCCTCGTCGGTGGTGAAGTCGTCCCGCCCCAGGCGCTCGACGACAGTTCCCAGTTCCATGGTGGCAGTTCCTTGGCGGTTCAAAGGGATCGCACCGCCCTCCAGGCGATCGTCATCAGCTGGGCGATCGTGAGGGGGGAGGCGCGCACGGCGTCCAGCGCGGTGAGCACGAGGCGCCGACGCGGCCTGAGATCGTGGTTGAAGATGTTGTGGAAGATGTCTGCGGCCAGCGGCCCCACGTGGGTGTACATCGCGCTCGTCTCGAGGAACGCGGGCGCCCGCCTGTAGGTCGCCATGTCCTTGCCGACGAACGACGCGTCGAGCTCGGCCCGGTAGGCGCTGAGGGACCTCTGCGAGACGTCGCCGGCCTCGAGCGCCCGGTGGATGGCCGTGGCGGCGGCCAGCGCGCTGCCCGCCGCCAGGTCCATCCCGCGGATCGTCATCCCCGTGTTGAGGGTGAAGCCGGCGGCGTCGCCGATGATGACGAGACCGGGCCGCGTGATGTCGTGGGACACCATCGCCGGTCCGTCCTCGATCGTGAGGTGGCACCCGTACTCCAGCAGCTCGCCGTCCTTCAGGAGCGGGGCGATCGCAGGGTGGCGCAGGAAGTGGTCGTGCACGTCCGAGGACCTCAGACCCTTCGCCGCCAGGTCGTCGAGCCTCAGCACGACGCCGACGGAGACGGAGTCCGTATTCGTGTAGAGGAACCCGCCGCCCGCGCAGCCCTGGGTGGCGTCTCCGACGATGGCGTAGGCGACTCCCTCATCCCCGGCGAGGCGGAAGCGGTCCTCCAGGGTCTCGCGGGGGATCCGGAAGACGGACTTGACCCCGACGGCGAGGTGCTTCGTGGGCTCCTTGGCGCGGATCCCGGCCGCCCTGGCCAGGAAGGAGTTCACGCCGTCGGCGCACACGACCACCCTGGCGCGCAGCTCGTCCTCGCCGGCCCTGACGCCCACCACCCGGCCGTCGTCGACGATGAGCTCATCGACCTTGACCCCGGGCATCACCATGACGCCGGCCTCCTCGCACTGCTGCGAGAGCCAGGGGTCGAGGTGGGCCCGCAGAACGGATACCGCGTTGACGGGCTCCGCCAGGCGCTGGTCCCAGTAGTCGATGTCCACCGACGACGTGGGGTTGAGGAAGGAGATGATGTTGCGGGTGATCCGCCTCTCCACGGGCGCGCGCTCGACGAAGCCCGGGAACACCCGCTCCATGACGCGGCAGTAGAAGACGCCGCCGGAGAGGTTCTTCGCCCCGGGCTCGTCGCCGCGCTCGATGAGGACCACCTCGTGGCCCGCCGACGCCAGCCGGTAGGCGCACACCGCGCCCGCGACGCCACCGCCGACCACGATGACGTCGAACGTCTCCTCGTCCTCCTCCATGACCTCCATGCCCGCCTCGATGTCCGCCATCGTCGGCTCCGTCACCGCAGGGCCCGGGTGAGCGCCGGCAGGACCTCGTGGAGGTCGCCGACGACGCCGTAGTCGGCCTGCGCGAAGATCGGGGCGTCGCCGTCGGAGTTGATCGCCACGATGGTGCGAGCGTCCCTGGCGCCCGCCATGTGCTGCATCTGCCCGGAGATGCCCACCGCGACGTAGAGGTCGGGCCTGACCTTCTGCCCGGAGACGCCCACGTACCTGGACTTGGGCATCCAGTCGACGGTCTCCGCCAGCGGCCGTGAGCAGGCCACCTCGGCGCCGAGGGCGGAGGCGAGCTCGTCGAGGAGCCCGAGCTCCTCCTTGGCCTTGAAGCCGCGTCCGCCCGAGACGATCCTCTTGGCCGTGCCGAGGTCGACCTCGGCGACATCGGCGGCGGAGACTGCGCTGACGGTGAGCGGGTGGGCCTCGGAACTCGGGGCGGGCTCGGCCGCGACGGTCTCGCCGTCGACCGCGGAGCCGCCGGCGGCGATGACGACGGCGGGGGCGGACACGCGCACCGTCTCGACCGTGATGCCCCCGTAGCGGGCGACCGTCACGGTCGAGCCGTCGACCGCCGTCACGCCGGTGAGGACCGGTGCGTCGAGGCGTGCGGCGACGGCGCCCGCGAGCACGCGCTCGGCCGCGCGGTCGGCGGCCAGGACGAGGTCGCCGGGGGCGGCGGTGACGACCTCGGCGACCGCCGGAGCGAGCGCCTCGGCGGGCGTGCCGTCCGGCAGCGGGACGGAGACGACGGAGTCGGCCCCGCAGACGGCGACGTCGCCGACGGTCACGACCGTGACAGACGACGACGCCCGGTGGGCGAGGTCCAGGAGTGCGGAGATCTGGGGGGTGGTGGTGATGATCCACGTGCTGGTCATGGTTGTTCCTTCTCGGCTGGTGCTCAGAGCACGCCGTCCGTGCGCAGGACGGCGACGAGCTCGTCGGCGTCGGCAACGATCTTGTTCTTGCGGCTGCGGGTCTCGGGCCGGGTGCGCTCGACCAGCTCGACCGGCACGGGCGGGGCCTCGACCTTGGCGACGGTGACCTTCTTCTTGCCCGCTGCCAGGATGTCCTTCATGCCGGGTACCCTGGTCTTGGCGGCGTCAGCGGTCACGGCGATGACCGCGGGGCCGTCCACCGCGATGCTGCGGGTTCCTCCGGGCACGGACTGGGTGACTGTCCAGCCCGAGTCGGTCTTCTCGACCGCCTGGACCTCCTGGAGGCAGGGCCAGCCCAGGTGGCCCGCGACGAGGGCCGAGGTCATCCTGGCGTTCTCGTCGATGGACGCGTCACCTGTCAGCAGCAGGTCGACGTCGCCGACGCCCCTGACCAGCTCGGCCAGGGCCCGAGCGACCGTGGTGAGGTTCCAGCCGGCGGTGGCGTCGTCGGCGACGACGACCCCGCGGTCGAAGCCGCGCGACATGGCGGCCTTCTTCGCCATCGATCCCGACACCGCCCTCGGGCCGACAGAGACTCCGACGAGCTCGGTGCCGGTCTGGTCGGCGAGCGTGCGGCCGACCTGCGCGGCGACGGGGTCGTACTCGCTGACCGCGGGCTTGGCACGGGACCAGTCCACGGTCCCGTCCGCGCCGACGGATGCGTCTTGGGGATTCGCTGCCCACTTGTAGGCCACGGCAATAGTCATCGAAGCCCTTCCTCTTAGTGACGGTGCTCTCATGCTCTGCAGACGCGACGTCGCGTCCTTGGACGGGCCGTACCCGTCGAGCAACTCGCCAGCACACTATTAACTGGCGGGTACAATCATGGCATGGTGAGAGCGGAGTTACAGGGCCGAAGGTCCCGGGATCCCGGCCGGCCGGACGGGTCGGGTGCCGCTGCGATGCTCACTCCGCCCTGCGAGATCGCCTGCGACGCGGGCGAGCCCGTCCGCGGCTGGCTGCACGGGCTCCAGGAGGACGACGCCCTCCGGGCCTGGAGGGCGATCACGCGGACGAACCCGCTCCCGGCGTGCATGGGCAGGATCTGTTACGCGCCGTGCGAGCAGGGCTGTGTGCTGGGCGCTCGGGCGGGGCCGGTCGGCATCCGCTCCCTGGAGGCGGCGGTGGGGGAGCTGGCCCTGCGCGAGGGCTGGACGCTCGACGAGCCGCGGGACTCGACGGGCGCGCGGGTCGTGGTCGTCGGCTCCGGCCCGTGCGGCCTGTCCGCCGCCCACCAGCTCGTCCTGGCCGGCCACGACGTGACCCTGCTCGACGCCCATCACTCCCTCGGCGGGATGCTGCGCCGGGGCATCACCGAGCGCCGCCTGCCCAAGCGCATCCTGGACGCGGAGATCCGGCGCATCGTCTCGGGGCGGGCTCGTGTGGAGGCCTCGCACGCCGTGCGCCGCATCGAGGATGTCCTCTCGGCGTGCGACGGCGTCATCTGGGCCGCGGGAGCCTCTCGGTGCATGGCGGTGGTCGAGGGGAGGACGATCTGGAGGCAGCCGATCCACACGGATCGAGGCGCCAGGCGCACGGCCACGCTGTCGATCGGCCGCGGGGCCGGGGCGGCCGCGGCGCTGAGCGACCACCTGGCCGGCGCAGCCGCCTCGGATCCCGCCTCCGGCGCGACGGCGACCGCGGCAGCGCCGTCGTCGGCATCACCGGCCTCGCTGAGGGCTGCGGCGGTCGAAGAGGCGGACCGTTGTATCCTGTGCGGGTCCCGTGGGGTCCTGCGTCGTCCGCACACCAGGTCAGAAAACGCCTCGCTCGTGCACGGGGACCGGGCCCGCTGACGATCGAGCAGGAGAGTGGCGACCGTGGATCAGGAGCATGCCGCCGACAGACGGACGAGGAACTCACGACGAGATCCTGAGCTGACACGCCGGGAGATCCTGGAGGCCGCGATCCAGGAGTTCGCCGCTCACGGCCCCAGGGGCGCCCGCACCGAGGACATCGCCTGTCGGACGAACACCTCCAAACGGATGATCTTCTACTACTTCGGGTCCAAGGACGGCCTCTACCGCGCGGTGCTCGAGGAGAACTACCGTCGGATCCGGGCCCTGGAGTCCTCGCTCAGGCTCGACCACCTCGAGCCGGCGGCAGCGCTGCGCGAGCTGATCCGGGCGTCTCTCGGGCACTACGAGCGCAACCCGGATCTCGCCAGGATCGTCGCCATGGAGAACCTCATCATGCACGGCAGGGTCGCCGCCCAGATCGGTGAGTTCTCCGCGATGAACGCGTCGGCGGTGGAGACGATCGCGGAGGTCCTCGAGCGCGGCCGCCGCCTCGGCATCTTCCAGGAGGGCCCGAGCGGTCCCAGCGCCCTCGACGTGCACCAGGTCCTGTCCGCGCTGGTCCTCAACAGGATCGAGCATCAGTGGACCTTCAGCCTCGCCTTCGGGCGGGACATGCTCGGTGACGACTGCGCGCACGTGCGGAGCCTCATCGAGGAGACCGTCATGCGCCTGGTGTCCGGGAGCCCCTCCGAGGAGATCGGGTCCTCTCGGTCAGCTCGGTCAGCGGCATGATGGCGCGGGCGGCTGGAAGGACCTCGCCCATCGTCTGAGCGCGACCCTGTCGACCTTGCCGGCGCTGGTGAGCGGCATCTCCTCCAGGTGCTCGACGTACTCGGGGATCTTGAACTTCGCGACTCCCTGGTCGATGAACCACTCGCGCAGCGCCGGCACGTCGATCTTCGGCGCCCCCGGTCTGCGCACGATGCACGCCAGCGCCCTCTCGCCCAGCACCGGGTCCGGCACCGGGACCACCGTCGCCGCGGCGATCGCCGGGTGCCCCATGAGCACGCCCTCGACCTCGGAGGGGCTGATGTTCTCCCCGCCCCTGATGATGAGGTCCTTGCGGCGCCCGGAGATGCGGATGTAGCCCTCGGCGTCCATGACCGCCAGGTCGCCGCTGTAGTACCAGCCCTCGTCGTCGAGGACCTTCCCGGTGAGGTCGGGGCGGCCCAGGTACCCGCTGAAGACCGCCGGGCCGCGCGACGCCTCCTCGCCCTCGGCCCCCGCGGGCAGGACCGTGCGGGTGACGGGGTCGACGATCCTCACCTCGGCTCCGGCGCAGGCGCAGCCGTCGGTGCTCAGGACCCTCTCGTCGGGGTCCTGGGAGGTGGTCATGGTGTGGGGCGCGTGCTCGGTGGACCCGTACACCGAGTACAGCCGCACGCCCAGGCCGCGGGCCCGTTCCAGGAGCCGCCGCGGAACCGGCGCTCCGCCGCAGCACAGGAATCGGAGCCGGGCGAGGTCGGCCGAGTGCTCCTGACAGCTGCAGAGAATCGTGTCGACGACGGCGGGGACGGACATGCCGCAGGTCGCGCCGTGCCCGACGAGCATCCGCGACATCTCGGCGCCGTCGGTCGAGTCGCACAGGATCGAGGCTCCGCGGGTGAGGATGGGCATGACCACGCCGTGGAGGAACCCGGTGGCGTGGCCGAGGGGTGAGGGCATGAAGATGCTGTCCTCCGCGCCCAGCCGCAGCCCGTAGGCGAAGGCGTTCTCGGAGGCGATGACGTTGTTGTGCGACAGCATCACTCCCTTGGGCGCCGCCTCCGAGCCCGAGGTGAACAGGACGGCGGCGATGTCGTCCCCGCGCGACCGCGCCCACGCCCGTCGAGCCAGGGGAGGGCTCGTGCGCACGACGTCCTCGAGGTGGGGCAGGCCGGCCTCCGGGCCGTCGTGCTCCCGAGGGCCCACCAGGAGGACGGACTCCAGGGCGTTGTCCTCCCCGAGCAGCTCGCGGGCCAGGGCCGAGTGCACGGTCCGGCGGAAGCGGGTGGGCATGACGGCGACGCGCGGCGCGCACAGGTCGAGAGCGTTCGCCCACTCCGAGTGACGCAGGTTGGGCGACAGCGGGGTGATCGTCGCGCCGGTCTTCATCACGGCGATGAGCACGGGGAGGAACGGGGACCAGTTCGGCAGCTGAACGGGCACGATGTCACCGGGGCCCGTTCCGCGGTCCGTCAGCCAGGACGCGATCCGCGACGAGACCGCGTCCGCCTGGGCGTAGGTGTAGGCCGTGCCCGCCCGGTCCACCACGGCCGGGGCGTCCGGGCGGGCGGCGACGGCGAGCGACCACCAGTCGAGGAGGCAGTGGTCGCCCCACCATCCGCTCGCGCGCCAGGCGCTCCTCATCTCGGCGGGCGCGGCGATCACGCCTCGCCGCTCCCACCGTTCCACGTCGTCCATCGCGGGCCCCCTCATGCGTCGTCGCCCCAGAGCCTTCAGAGCCTTCAAGGCCTTCAGAGCCTTCAAGGCCTTCAGAGCCTGGCGGAGTACTCCTTCCTGAGCCGGCGCGCGATGACGATCGACTGGATCTGGTTGGTGCCCTCCATGATCTGGAACACCTTGGCGTCGCGCATGATCTTCTCGACCGGGTGCTCCTTGGTGTAGCCGTTTCCGCCCATGACCTGGACGGCGTCGGAGACGACCTCCTGGAGCATGTCGGTGACGAGCTGCTTGGTGATCGCCCCGTCCTTCTGGACGTCCTGCTCCTCGTCGACCAGCCTCATCGTGTGCTGGACCAGGCAGCGGCACGCCACGACCTTCGCGGACATGCGCGCGAGCATGTCCTGGACCATCTGGAACTCGAAGATGGGGCGGCTGAACTGCTCGCGCTGGAGCGCGTAGATGGCGGCCTCGTCGAGCGCGCGCTGCATCATGCCGACGGCGATGGTGGCCATGAAGGGACGGGAGATGTCCAGCCCGGACATGGCGATGCGGAAGCCGTTGCCCTCCTCGCCCACGAGGTGGTCGGCGGGCACGCGCACGTCGTTGAGTGTCAGGTCGCAGGTGTTGGAGGTGCGCAGGCCCATCTTGTCCTCGTGCCGCCCGTGGGAGAGCCCCTCGCGGTCGGCCTCGACGAGGAAGGTCGAGATCCCATGGGCTCCGGCGTCGGGGTCGGTCTTGGCCGAGATGAGGTAGATGTCGGCGATGCCGCCGTTGGTGATCCAGCACTTCTGCCCGTTGAGGACGTAGTCGTCGCCGTCGCGCACGGCGGTCGTGCGGATCGATGCCGCGTCGGAGCCGGATCCCGGCTCTGTGATCGCGAAGCAGCCCAGGCCGCCGTCGGCGATGGTGTCGGCGAACAGGCGGGCCTGCTCGGGGGTGCCCGCGATCAGGACGTTGCGGAAGGCGACGAATGTGGACACGAGCGTGATCGCGTAGCCAGCGTCGACCTTCCCCAGCTCCTCGAAGAGCATGGCGCCGGTCTCGTAGTCGAGGCCCGACCCGCCGTACTCCTCGGGGAGCTCGAGCAGATGGAGCCCGAGCTCGAAGGCGGAGGCGAAGTCGGACCGCTCGCACTGGCTGTCGCGGTCGCGCTGGGCCACGTGGGGCGCGACCTCGCTCCACACGAACTCCTTGACCGAGTCGAGGAGGAGCTGCTGCTCGTCCGTCAGCTGCGTGCTCATGAATCAGAACCTTTCTTGTCGAGTGGTGGGCAAGACGCCCTCGGATGGTGGGTGAAGCGTGCTCAGGGGCGGGGTCCCGGCCGCGGGGCGGCGGACTCGCGGGTCATCTCGACGGCCGTCTCCCGGAGTAGGCGGCCGCGGCCGTGATGGCCGCCGAGCGCTCGGTCGCGTACTGATCGGGCGGCAGCGGGGCCGCGCCGGGGACGCCCAGGTCGTCGGCCCGCAGGCGGTGCGTCTCGGGAGAGCTCCACGCCGCGGCGGCGACCATGCAGGTCAGTGCGAGGGTGATGGCTCCCACGATGATCACGATGGTCGGCCCCGGTGTGCCGGGAGGGCACAGACCGGCGAAGACCATGGCCATGAGGGAGGAGACGGCCGTGCCGATGTTCTGCCCGATGGCCATTCCGGTGACTCGGGTGGACGCCGGAAGCAGCTCGGGGAAGTAGGAGGGGAACACCGCGTTGTACCCCTGGTACAGGACGCCCCACATGGCCAGGCCGATGAGGATCGTCAGCCACAGGCTCCCGTGGGTGATCGCCCAGAGGTAGCCGAAGGAGAGGGCGCCCGAGCTCAGCGCGCCGCCGATGATCATCGGGCGCCGGCCAATCCGGTCCGACAGCGCCGCTGCGACGGGGATGACGGCCACGGCGGTCAGATTGCCCAGGACGGGGATCCAGAGGAACACCTCGGGCGACCACTGGATCCCATAGGCCTTCTGGGTGGCGAGCGACGCGCCGAACACCGTCGCCGTGACGGGGATGATGTTGGCGAGGGACATGAGGAAGATTCTGAGCACCGTCATGGGAGTCTCCCGGAAGACCTTGCGGACCGGGGGGATCGACTCCCTGCGGGACGGCTTGGACTCGACCGTGGCGAGCCTGATGCGGAATCCCGCGACGGTCACCAGCGCCGACAGCAGGAACGGGATCCTCCAGCCCCAGGAGACGAACGAGTCGCGGGGGAGGAGAGCGGCCAACGGGATGAAGATCATGGCCGCCACGATCTGGCCCAGCTGGGCCCCCTGCAGAGTGACGGCGGCCCGCCTGCCGCGCAGCCCGGTGGGCGTCTGCTCCATGATCATGGTGGAGGACCCGGAGATCTCGCCCGCGACGGCGAAGCCCTGGACCAGCCGGCACGTGACGAGAATGACGGGGGCCATGACGCCGATCTGGCGGTAGCCTGGCAGGACCCCCAGGGCGACGGTGGAGATCCCCATGAGGGCCATGGTGAGGATCAGGGTGTGGCGCCGTCCGACCCGGTCCGCCAGGGCTCCCAGGACGAAGGCGCCGACGGGGCGGGCGAGGTAGCCCACGCCGAACGTTCCCAGGGACGCGATGATGGCCAGAGCCGCGTCGTCGGAGGGGAAGAAGACCGAGGGGAAGACCAGCGCCGAGGCCTGGGTGTAGATGAAGAAGTCGTAGAACTCCAGCATCGAGCCGATGCCCCCGGACCGGGTGGCCCTCCGGCCGATCTCGTGCGCATCGCGCCCGTCGCCCGCGAGTGGGGGTGTTCCGGGCCGAACGGACTGCTCCATCACAGCTCCGTCTCCTTGCTGGGTAGTTCGGGATCGTTGCCGTCCCCGGCGGCTCTCGGAGGGAGCCGGGAGCCGCCGGGGCGCTCGGGGCCGGGGACTATGCCGCGGCCTTCTCGGCCAGGCGGCGTTTCTCGCCGCGGTCGACGACGACGGCGACTGCGACGCCGATGGCCGTGACCGCGGCATTGAGCAGCACGACCTTGCCCGGGGCGGCCGCGACCCAGCCCTTGGCCAGCTGCTGGAAGCCGAAGGCGCCGACGGCGGAGGCGATCATGACGAGGGACGTCATCAGACCGCGCGACTGCGGGAACAGCGAGTTCGCGAGGGACGTGACGAGCTGGAGAACGCCGCCGGCGGCGGTCCACCCGATGAGGAAGCCCGCGATCGGGACGATCCGCGCCGAGTGGATGAAGTAGACGGCGAGCAGCGTGATGGCGGAGATCAGCGGGTAGAACACGATGATCTGGGTGACGCGGACCCTCGTCAGCAGCGCGGTGGATACCAGGATCGCCACCATGGCACCGGCCGCGTACCAGCTCTGGGTGATGGCGGGATCCGACATCCCGTAGGCCTTGCCGAGCTCCTGGTTCGTGTTGCCCCAGAGGGTGAAGGTGGTGATCGTGGTGGCGCCCAGGATCATGATCATGACCATCGTCGAGCTGAAGCGGGCTCCGCCCGGGGCGTCGCTGTCCGCGGACTCCGCGGCCTTGGACCCGTTCGGCGGGAAGGGGGCGACCGCCAGGCCGAGAATGACCAGGGCGAGGAGCACGGTGCCGCCGATGTAGATCGCCCGGAACCCGCCGTCGTACCCCGCTCCTCCCGTCCAGGTGATGAGGAGGGGCAGAAGGAACTGGGCGACCAGGATCGCGAACTTGAGGAAGAGGTTCGCGGTGTGCGCCTTGGCCGGGAAGATCTCCGAGAGCGCGGGGTAGACCGCGGGGTCGAGGAATCCGTTGCCCATGCCGGCGACGATGCACATGACTACGCCCAGGGTCGGGCTGCCGACGACGATGATCCCCAGGAACGAGGCGGCGAGGAGCACGGCCCCGATGATGGCCCCCAGACGGCGGGAGACGCGGTCGGCGACGGGGCCGGCCAGGGGATAGGCGATGAGGCGCCCGACCATCATCCAGGCGATGGCGGAGAAGACGCCCTCGATGCTGGTGGACCACTGGGCGGCCAGCGCGGGCTTGAACTGGGCCTGGGCGAAGAGGGAGAAACCGAGGACGAAGTAGGACAGGTAGAGGAGTGCGGCGGTGAACCAGTACTTGCGGTTGGAGGTACCCGCCACCAGAGTCTCTGGCATGACAAGCCTTCTGTGATCGGGCGGGGCGCGCAGGGCGTCCCGCGGTGTTTGGAGGAAGTGAGGCCCTCAGCTGCGAGGGCCGGTGGCGACGACGGCGCCGGAGGCGAGGTGGGCGGCGATCTGCTCGGGGGAGTAGCCCAGCTCGGCCAGGACCTCCTCGGTGTCCGATCCCTGGGCGCGGGTCAGACGCAGCTCGGGATCGCCCTGCGACTGGAAGCGCACCGGGTTGGTCGGAATCATCCGCTGCGCCCCGGACGGGCACGTGACGGTGCGCAGCACGTCGTTGGCCCAGGCCTGCTCGTCCTCGTAGATGTCGGTCGGCAGCTGGCAGGCCTCGATCGGCACGTCGTTGGCGAGGAAGAGGTCGAGCCAGTACCGGCGGTCCCGGGTGGCGAAGGCCTCGTCGAGGATGTCGACGACCTCGCCATTGAGCTTGTTCGCGTTGATGGTGTCGCAGACGTTGTACCGCGTGTTTCCGACCAGGTCCTCGCGGCCCAGGAGGGTCATGACCTTGTCGAAGTCCCTGTCGTACTCCGGCGCGCACAGGGTCATGATGAGCCCGTCGCGTGCGACATAGGTGTTGTTGAACGGGTTGATGACCTCGCGGCGGTCCTTCGGGTACTCGCTGCCGTACTGCGCCGAGACCATGGCCGTGTTGAGCATGAAGACGCCGGAGTGGAAGAGGGACGTCGTCACGTAGTCGCCGCGCCCGCTCCTCTCCCGCCCCATGAGCGCGGCGAGGATGCCGGACGCCAGGACGAAGGAGATCTGGAAGTCGCCGTAGCCGTTCGGCGGGATCATCGGGCGGCTGCCGCGGTTGACGGTGGTGCCGAGTACCCCGCCCCTCGACATGCAGGCCGTCATGTCGAAGCCGGCGGCGTCCTTCAGCGGGCCCTTGGCGCCGAACCCGAGGACCTGCGCCATCACCAGCCCGGGGAAGCGCTCGTGAAGGGTGTCGAAGTCGTAGCCGAGCTTGACCAGGGACTTGACCCGGGTCGAGGTCAGGAAGACGTCGGCGTCGGCGAGCAGCCGGTCCATGACCTGGCGGCCGGGCTCCTGACGCAGGTCCAGGGTGATGAACCGCTTGTTCATGTTCGACATGTCGAAGCCGAGGTTCTCGTCGTCGGTGTACGGCGTGCCGAACACCGCGCCCTGGGTGCGTCCGGGGTCCCCTCTCGGGGCCTCGACCTTGATGACATCGGCGCCCCACTCGCCGAGGATTCGTGCAACGGTGGGGGCAGCCAGGAACGCCGTCATATCGACGACCTTGATTCCGCTAAGGGGGTTCATCTCTTCCTCGAGTGCGCTGGGTGTATGGGTCGGGGGACTGAGCCCGGGGGACGACGTCCTTGTCGTCCCCCGGGCGTGGAGCTCCTGGGGACGGGTCAGGAGCTCCAGAGGTCGCCGCCGGTGGTGATCAGGCCACGGGCGGCGGTGGTGCGCTGGACGCTGGGAGGCCCCTCCTCCAGCCACATGGCGCGGCAGTCGCGGTACAGGCGCTCGGCGGGGCCGTACTCGCACTCCTCGAAGTAGCCGATGCCGCCGAGGATCTCGAGCATGTTGTCCGAGACGATCTTGACGGTGTCGATCGATGCGAGTTTGCACAGGGAGGCCTGGGTCATCGGGTCCTCACCGGCGTCGTAGCGGCGGGCGGCGTCGTGGATGGCCGAGCGAAGCAGGTAGATCCACTTGCCGGACTCCGCGATCATCGTCTGGATCGCCTGGCGCTTGATCAGCGGCTTGCCGAAGGTGATGCGCTCCTTGGCGCGGGCGATCGACATCTCGAGCATTCGCTGGGCCATGCCCAGGTTCGAGTCGGCGATGTGAAGGCGGGACAGGCCCAGGGAGTACATCGCGACGTGCAGGCCCTCGCCGACCTCGCCGAGGCGGTACCGGTCGGGAACACGGCAGTCGGTGAAGCGCAGGCCCGCGTGACCGGCGCCGCGGCATCCCATCATGTGGGGCATGTCGACGATCTCGTACCCGGGGGTGTCCGTCGGGACGAAGAACGCGGTGAGGCGCTTGTCCTTGTCCGCGTCCGGATCGGTCAGCGTGATCAGGTACGTGCCGTCGGAGCAGTCCGTGTGGGAGATCAGGGTCTTCTCGCCGTTGATCACCCACTCGTCGCCGTCGCGAACCGCCGAGGTCTTGATGTCGGCCCCGGAGCCGGCCTCCTTCTCGGTCAGGGCGAAGTTCACGAAGAGCGTCTTGTCCTGGAAGCGGGGCATCGCCCACTCCTTGAGCTCCGGCTGGGCGAAGTCGTCCATGATGCGCCAGTTCAGGCCGGCGGCGTGGTGGAGGTGCATCCGCATGCCGCCCGGGCCGCGCGAGAACTCCTCCTGCACCTTCATGATTTCGAGGGTCGACAGGCCCCAGCCGCCGTACTGCTCTGGCATGTAGAAGCGGTAGAGGTTGTGCTCCTTGGCCAGCTCGTAGAACTCATCGGGGAACTTGTTGGTCACCTCGATCTCGGTCTGCAGCTCGTCGAAGGGGCCCTGCGCAAGCTCACGGATCTCCATGAGGTACTGCTGGAACTCCTCTTCGTTCTTCGGCTTCTCTGTGATCATCTACCTCTCCTTCGACGGTGGTGGTCCGCACAGCGGTGGTGCCCGGACAACGGTGTCCGGCAAGCCATGAACTAACCAGGTAGTACAAATATGGGCCTGTGATTGCCGAATCGAGGGACTCAAGTCCCGCACGCCGGTCGGTCTCGGCAGGAGGGCGGGCGGTCGGGCCCGACCCGGGAGCCGGGAGGACGCACGGCAAGGGGCCCGGAGGCTCATTCCTCCGGGCCCCATCCGCTCGAGGTGCGCAGGGCGCGTGGTCAGTCGATCAGGACTCCCCGCCCTGGGCGCCGGAGCGTCCGGCGCCCACATTGCTCAGGTCGTAGCGGTCCACGGCGTGCTGCAGCACCTCGCGGCTGAGCCCGCCGTCGTCGGCGACGGCCTGGAGGGCCTTGACGACGACGGATTCCGCGTCGATGAGGTAGTGACGCCGGGCCGCGGCGCGCGTGTCGGAGAAGCCGAAGCCGTCGGCGCCGAGCACGTGGTAGCTGCCGGGCACCCAGGGCCGGATGAGGTCGGGTACCGCGTGGTCGTAGTCGCTGGTGGCGACGAAGGGCCCGTGCGCCCCGGCGAGCCTGCCGGTGAGGTAGGGGATGCGCCGAGGGGCCGAGGGGTTGAGGAAGTTCTCCTCATCGGCCGCGAGCGCCTCGCGGCGCAGCTCGCCCCAGGAGGTCACCGACCACACCGAGGCGC
>ERZ773059.796-NODE-796-length-16554-cov-38.253894_pt1 | contig 16554 bp, 16 predicted proteins | sample MGYA00580514_ERZ773059 | MGnify/ENA primary metagenome ERZ773059 (study PRJEB29015, sample SAMEA2737981) | human oral metagenome | biome: human oral; feature: human-associated habitat; material: dental | place: China | collected 2056 ...
AACATGGTTATGACCACCTCCGAACGGTATTTAATACCCCTCTGAACGTATATAAATACCCTTCGGGACGTAGTTATAACCACCTCGGAACGGTATTAAATACCCTTCGGGACGTAATTAAATACCCCTCAGGACGGTATTAAATACCCCTCGGGGCGGTATTAAATACCCCTCGGGACGGTATTAATCCTCTCAAAAGCAGAAGTCCCGATGTCGAAGCAAGTGGACTGATTGTTAGGCGGAAAGGGGGCAATATGCTTCCGGTTGCGTCGAGCGGAAAAGGCAGAAAAGTGCGGATCCGAGCAAGAGTTCAGTTACCAAACCGTTACCCTGTCTGGTGGTAGGTAACGATGGTGCAAAAGCAGGTAACTGAACCTTTCTTGCACATGGTTCTTTTGCATTGATATACAGGAATCTGCACAGGTAACGGGCGCTTTGAACCGGGTAATTTTGCCCACAGTTTTCAAAGCGTATGGATGACATGAAAATGAAGGTGTTGCTCTACCTCAAAAAGAGCAGTCGTGACAGGTCGGGCAAGGCGCCGATCATGGGACGCATCACGCTGGGGCGTTCCATTGCACAGTTCAGTTGCAAGCTGTTCTGCAATCCCGGCTTATGGAACCCGCGCGAAAGTCGGATGGACGGAAAGAGCCGCGAGGCGGTCGAAGTCAATGCCAAGTTGGACAACCTGCTTCTCGCAGTTCAAGCCTCCTATCAGTCCCTGCTTGCCAAAGGGGCTCCGTTTGACGCAACCGACATCAAGGAGCATTTCCAAGGCAGTAGGCAGGCTCGATGTATGCTGATCGAACGCTTAGATCTCCTTGTCAAAGAGCGGGAGAAGCATATAGGTATCGATCTCAAGGCGAGATCTATGTACAACTATCGCTCTGCTCGAAACCGGTTGCAGGAGTTCATCCGACAGCAATACAACGCTGCGGATCTGGCTTTCTCGCAACTTACAGAGGGCTTCATCTATGAGTTTCAGACGTTCTGTCTTGGTCGGTGCGGCCTTCAAGAAAGCACCTTCTTCGGAACGGCCTCTCTGCTGAAAACGGTATGCAGACTGGCTTACCGCGAAGGGCTGACGGATGTCTTACTGTTTAATAAGGTACGCGTAGAGCGAGGGGACAAGAAAACGCCGAAAGCGCTCGACAAGGCTGCGTTAGACAAGTTGAAGGCGCTCTGTTTTGACAGTTTGGACGGGGATATAGAGGCCTCCCGCGATGTGTTTCTTTTCGCATGCTACACTGGCGCCGCCTATTGCGATCTGATGGCGCTGCGCCCCGAGCATCTTATCCGCGACGACGAGGGAGCCCTTTGGCTGAAGTTCAGCAGGCAGAAGACGGGTGTCCTTTGCCGCATAAAGCTGTTGCCCGAGGCGCTCCGATTGATGAACAGACTGTCTGATGAAGGAAGGAACACGTTGCTTCCTCACATCCATTACACAACCTATCAATCCCACCTGAAAGCCCTCCGATTGCGGGCCGGTATCACGCTGCCCTTCACGACGCACACCGCCCGACACACCTTCGCTACGCTCATCACCTTGGAACAAGGCGTGCCCATCGAGACCGTCAGCAAGATGCTTGGGCATAGCACGGTGCGCATGACTGAACGATATGCGAAAGTTACCCCTCAGAAACTATTCGAGGAGTTCGATCGCTTAATCGCCTTCACTAAAGATTTGCATCTAACCATTTAACCACAGACCAACATGAGAAGTACATTCAAGATCCTGTTCTACATCAACAGGCAGAAGACAAAAGCAGACGGCAAGACGGCTATCTTTTGCCGCGTCACCATCGATGGAAAAAGTACGGTCATGACAACCGGCGAGGAATGTCTGCCAGATGAATGGAACAGCAAACAGGGTATAACCGGCGAAAAGAAAATCAACCAACGCCTCGCAGCGTTTAAGGAGCTTGTGGAAAAGGCCTATGCGGAAATGCTTACGAAGGACGGCATGGTCAGTGCAGAACTCCTCAAGAATCGTTTGCAGGGTGTTGCGGCCACTCCAACCACCCTTTTGGCCATGAGCGAGGCGGAACTGCAATCCGTGAAGACATGCGTGGGCAAGTCAAAGGCTGAAAGCACCTTCCAAAATCAGATCTATTCGGACAAGCTGCTTCGGGCGTTCGTGAAGGAAAACGGAGGGCGAGACATCCCCCTCGCAGGCATTACGGAAGATCTGTTTGAGGACTTCCGCTTCTTTCTCAAAAAACGCGGTTTGGCGGCATCGACCATGAACAATCACCTCTGCCGATTGAGTCGGTTGATGTATCGTGCGGTAGACTTGAACGTCATCCGCTGCCATCCTTTTGAGGCTGTTGCCTACGAAAAGGAGGAACGGAAGATTCGCTTCTTGCAAAAGAGCGACGTGGCCAAACTCATGGCGCTGAAAGTAAGCGACAAGGAAGCAGAGCAGGCCCGGCAGATGTTTCTCTTTTCCTGCTTCACCGGACTGGCCATTGCGGATATGGAACGTCTGAAGTTCTCTCATATCCAAACAGCGGCCGATGGCCGGAGGTATATCCGCAAGGAGAGGCAGAAGACAAAAGTGGAGTCTGTCGTGCCGCTACATCCGATCGCGGAGGAGATCCTCGATAGATGTCAAGAGGAGCAGACAGTGAAAGAGAAAGGCGACGACCTTGTCTTTCCACGCGCTTGCAGTCGTAGTGTGATGAATAACAAACTGAGTACCGTGGGTAAAGCCTGTGGCGTCAGGCAACGAATCTCTTTCCATATGGCGCGCCACACGTTCGGAACCCTGTCGCTCAGCGCAGGCATTCCGATAGAGAGCATCGCTAAGATGATGGGACATGCGTCCATCTCCAGCACGCAGATCTATGCGCAGGTGACGGACAAAAAGATTTCGGAGGATATGGACAAGCTAATAAGGAAACATCAAAAAGAGGAAATAAGGGAGGTAGCCGTATGAATGTCAATCACCATCAAACAAAAAGAGACCGCAGCTATTTCGAGTGGGGCGACAAGATGCAAATCACTCGCAAAGGAAAAGGTGAAATAGTGATGACAGAGAGCGAATTGGTAGATTTCTTCGGTGTAACATGGAGGAAACTCAATTATCGATTGCAACTGCTTCTGAAAACATATCCCCTGCAACCCGAAGAAAGGGATGCAGGAGAGTTGGAAGTCTACATAAATGGACAGTTAAAAGGATATGTTCCGCTTTATCCGCTTTCAATCATCATCGCTTTGTCTTATCAATTGGACAGCATGGAAGCCCACCTGTTCAGGAAACACCTCTGTCGAGAACAGCAACGCCCTTCACCTGTGATGGAGCAGATATACCTACACTGCAGTGACAGTATCAATTGATATACTTTTCTCTTTCACCGATATCATCCTACTATATTACTACAAGGAGGGATAATACTGTGAAAGGAAAAGGTAAAGCATGTAGTCAGAAAGGAGATATCGATATTACGACAGCCTGACTACAGGCTATCATGTCTTTGCGGATACTTCACGGCAACAATAGAAAACAGCATCGGTATCTCGCCATTCTTTCCTGCGATTTTGAATATTCCGTTCTTTTCAACTGTCATATTCCCAAATAGGTTGAAAGGCGAGTAATCATACTCTCCGAAAGACTTTATCTGCAAACCATTACAGAGCAAACCAATCAGCACTACAGCCAGCCCGTGATTCCACGTAACGGTCTTTTGCCGATTGTCATTTTCCTAATCTGTGTAGGTTGCTTCTTCCACAACGTAAGGTTCTTTGCGCGAATAAGCATATCGGACTTGCGAAAAATCTTCATTGAACATCCATAATATGGGGTGAAATTCCACAAGAATGAACTTTCCACCGTCTTTCAGCATTTATGAAATCAGATGTCCCATTGGATTAAGTCGGGCAACCAATTAACTACACCATAAGATGTATATACAATGTCGAACTTCTGCCCTTTCAACATGGCAGGCGCATCATAGATATTACAGCAACAGAATTGTGCATTCAGTCCTAATTCCTCATTCAAAGACTTTGCCGTTTGTATAGCCTCTTCCGAGAAATCCACGCCAACGATATTGGCTCCCATCTTTGACAGGAAAAGCGTATCCATGGTGAAATGGCATTGAAGATACAGAATAGACTTTCCTCGAATGTCTCCCAGCAAAGACAAATCCAAGTCGGGAACGGACTTTACCTCTTTCTTGAATTTATTCAAGTCGTAAAACGAGGAATGCAAATGAATTTTTGTTCTTGCATTCCATGCTTCCTTATTTGTCTTATAATAGGCTTGATTATACCATGGCTGAAAATGAAAAATGACCATTATCTATTGCTTTTGTGTTCAAGTGGCTCTTCTATAGGTTACGTAAATGGGACTCATCAAACTATTTTTATGCTTTCCATTAGAAGTAAATATGGCACTTTTTGTTAGCCTATATTTTGTATATAACCAATTTTAAAGACAACAACAGTGATGCAATCGTATGAACTTATTGAGAATAAGTTTTCTTTATACAAACTATTTGTTTAGTATCTTTACACCATTTCTTATGACAAAGCCTTTTTCATCTTCAGGGACAGGAATTCCTTGCAAGTTAAAAGCTGCTTTAAGTTTTGATACACATATCTTTATATTATTAACATTCGTGCTTTTGTCATCAGAAAAGCGATGAATACATGTCCGAAAATTAGACTCAGCATCACTCGTACAATAAGAATCCTCAACAAGCGGTCTAATTTCGTTACTGGAAATATAAAGAAAAATTACGAAATCGCAACCAGGAGAAGAGCATAATTCTTCTATTATGCTGCAATCAGAGTTGCATACATATAATTTTTCATATCCCTCTTCTCTATACTTTTTTGTTGTTGAGCTCACTCGAATAAGGTGGAGATATCCGTTATTTTCAAGCAAGAAACGGTTTGTAGAAGTCCAAATTATTTTATAATCATTCGGTATTTTCGGAGTAAGGGTTTTATCAAGAATACAATCTAAATTGGCATTATAAACTTGTATTCTAAAATCTTTCTCTGTGTGCGACGTATAGGAGAGTTAACCTTCCTCTATTGATAGACAATCGAAACTTGTGAAAACGTTAGGGGTAACGACCTTGTATCGCGCATCCTTTTTTACTATCATCTCCGAACCATAAAACGAGAAATTGCCATCTAACACCTTTATCAAAGTAAAAGGAATTTCAGCAAAGGTATAAGTAGGAAGTAAAATCAAAACTAAGATAACACCTCCTTCATTATTTAGCATTTTTGGAGTTGTATTTATATAAACATGTGCAACTATCTCTAAAATTGTGTTTTTTAACATTGATATAGGATAATTCTTTTTAAATCTCTTCATCAAATTCCCTCATTCTTGCCTCGTTGTCACTTACAAGTTTTAATTTTTGACCAACAACCTGCTGTCTAGTATACCCATTTTCAAAATAAATATATAGCAATTTAGCATTCAGACCGTTCCAGTTAAGAAAAGCCATCATAGAAATTCGGTTTGCAAATTGATAATATAAACCTAACCAGTTCTCATCAACATCAATGCCATAGGGTTACATATTTTCCCTCATAAAATTTAGAATCTCTTTTTTACTGTCTCCTCCATGAACATCTTTTGATGGCAACTCATCTGTATAAGCCTTTGCTTCCACAAAATAGAAACAATTATCTAATACGAAAACAGCATCCCAATATTGCCAATCCCTTGTAAAGGAACCTGCCTTTTGAAGACTATTTATTATCTTACCATACAGACTTTTATCTATTCGCTTTTCAAGAAAAGATAAACCGCACAGTTCGCGATCACCGGTGATAACTTTGTCAACATCAGAATACTCGAAATCAAGCCAATCAAAATTCTTATCATTAATTGTCTGTTGCTTTTCTTGAAGCGCATCAATTATTGTCTCTTCAAGTTCGTGTCTATGTCTGCCCATAAACCGAAGTAATTGGAATTCGCTTCCATAACCAAGTCCCATTTGTGCCATAATAGTAAATTGAGTGTTTAAACGTAACTATTTATGATATTATAATTTGACGTAAATTTATCATCGCAGAAATAAAAATATAAAAAAAATCGCAATATAACATTCAGCTATTATAGATTTGATTCTGATTTACAATTTATCCCCCCGATTTTGCCTTTCTGCCGACAATCTTGACCCTCCATAAATTCGTCTTTCTTTAGTCTGAACCTGCTAACGTGAGAAACATCGTCTATATTGAGGTCAAATTTCCCTCCGATTCTTGTTTGAGGGAACAAACCGCACCGTCGCCCCTAAAGTGTTGTAGAAACTCGGGAGAGTAAAAAATTCTCTTTGATGATTACATCCTTGAATGTACACAATTTCTTGATAAAGGCATCGCTAAAATTCAGGAGATTTCCGCATGCAAGAAGTATGAACGTAGAACTATGGATATACGAACGTAGCCCAAGTTTAGCATTTCTTACTTTTACAACTTAACTTTTTCCTCTTACATTAAATTTCATTTTGAGTATTGGAAAAGAGCTCCCAAGTGTATATTGCGAGCTTTTACTTTAACAACTTAGTTGCAAGTTTATAAGTAAACATAACTCGTGGATTGGATAAATCCCATTGCTGTACTTCGGCTCGTATCAATTCACGATGTTTCTTGCTTATATCCTTCAAAGCGTTTCCCACGGATTTCCGAAGATATTCGCTCTCATGTGCTTTGTGCTTACTGATTAGAGCAATAGTCACCGATGGTTTTTCTTTGAAATACGGGCGACTTGTCCAAATTCTCAATCCCTCTGTTACAGCACGGACAACATTCGGATTATCGTCATTTATCCACTCTTCTATGAGAGGTAAGGACGTTTCATATCCTCTGTGTTTGCAAACTTCATCGAAGGCCTTTGCAAGCATTTCCTGCACACGCCAATTTTCATCGGTGCTTATTCGCTCTTTCAGAAAGTAAAGGGCATTATTATCCTCTGCTGCCAATCTACCCAATATCGTTGTTGCTAACATTCGTGCTTGATAGGCTTCGTGCTTTAACAATTCAAGTGTAAATTCAAAGCACTGTTCTTTTGAGTATGTAGAAAAGATTTCGTCGGCTCCATCAATGATGTGCTGAAAACCATGCTCTATTTGCAGTATCTTGTTCAATATATTATCGACTCCCATTTATTCGTTAGTGATTATATAAAATTCATTCCCCGTTCTCTTTAACAACAAGTCCGTTGCGCCAAGTAGTGACAATGAACCTGGGTTGTTGACTAATTTATTCTTTTCTATTCCTGGTTGAACTACATATATATGGAATTCAATATCGCAATAACTCGATGATAGCATATTTTGGATTATCAGTAATTCATTATCACCACCTTTTTCAAAGCGTGAAGGTCCTCCTTGCGTAAGTCGAGTGCTATTTCTACGGTTCATATGTTTTAACAACTCTATAGCATTATGCCTCCAATGATAGCTTCTTTGTGCTTGCCCACATACTTCATATAAATCTTTCAACCGCCCTCCAGGTTTCTTGTTGGAAGAAAATTTACAATGATATAATTCAAATATAAGTTTGTTATGTTCTGACTGATATCCTTTTATTGCGATGATATCGCTTGCCTCATTTGCATCGTCATCGTCAAAAATAATATCATACTCCGGTTCTTTCTTCAATAGTTCAAGTATTCTATACTGTATCGAATCTTCCTGTTTCGTTTTTTTCTGCGATTCTTTAGTAATATCGACGCCGTCCCAATTATACACCAATATCTTTTTCGTATCGAAAATAAGGGACTTATAGTTGAACAAGAAAAATAAATCATTATACATTTTTGAATTGTCTTGAAACCATATGATAGGGGGATACTCAAAGAATAAATTTATAATGTCCTTACTTTCTTTTCTTTGACTTACAATAATTGGATTTCCTTTTATGAGGCTATATTTATATCCTCGACCATTCTTATCTTCTTCTAATTCTAACCTATATGAAGATGTACTATTTTCAATAATAATACTGAAATCAATAGTATTGGGGGTATAGGCTACTAACTCGATGTTATGGTCTATTAGCAGGTTGGAATCATCAATCGCTGATAGAGGGTCATAGTAAAACTTCTCATTCCATTTGATTGATATTGGAACTTTTCCCTCGGGAAAAGTTGATATTCTTTCAGGCTTTTGAATAAAATCAAAAATATTTTTTGTATCAATCTTTTCATCTAGCAATTTACTTCCTATCTTATCACACCATTCACAATAATCCGGTATAGATTTAACCAACTTTGTCCATACACGCCCCTTATTAGAACATCCAATAGTTATTTTTTCTCCGTCTTCATATCCTGTTCCAAATAAATTTGAACTATGCATTCCTTTGTCTATCTCGCTTAATCCTTTGACAATTCCATTTCCTGCATACATTGTAAAACTAATAGGTCCATCCAAGTGTGATTTTAACCCAAGATTGAACAACTCCAACTGAAAAACATTATTCAAGACCCTGTATATATCACTTTCATTGTATAAAGAAATATTTTTGCCAACTAATGCTTCTGCAAGTTTATCATGAGTAGACCCATTATTTGAACTGTTGATATATAAAAGTTTCTGCTCTGGGTTCAAATATGCAATATACAAGTCGTATTCCGTATTAATCAGGTCGTCGATTTTTCCCCAAGCAACTTTTTCCGTGTTACGTACAATGATTACTTGCAAATTCTTTTTAGTATGTTCAACAGCAACAGTTTCATATTTTTTATTTTTGAAATAATCAATATACTTTTCAGGACGCCAAAAGACATTGCTATCATAAAGTTTAAATACCACAGTGCTCATAGCTGGCATAATGTTCCGCAGAGGTATTTTGTGTGGTATCGGTACGTCCGAAAAGTCCTTAAAGAAACTTTCTTCTTTAACAATGCCACCGATAATATCTTCATTTGATTGGCTTATGATTTTATCCCAATCCGAATCTTTACGATATAGTTCGTTTAACACGCCTTTAAATCTATTGTCGACGATATTAGCAATAACAGTCGCTGTTCCAAGATTACTTCCTGTTGTCCGTGTAAACCTCCCAATGAACTGGAAGGATGTTGTTATATTTTTGTGCATTTCGTGCATTGCACAAATTTTTAATTGGGGAAGGTCGAATCCTTCTCCAAGCATATCTACACAAACAATAATTCGGTGTCGTTTTTCTTTAATTCCTTCAAGTATTTCTCGCTGTGATACTTTTGATATTCCGCTATGAATTAAGACTGGAGAATACTTTGAGTGTTTTTTATATATCTGTTCGTAAATTTCTTCTGCTTTTTTTCTCTCATCAACACGAGCCATTAAAATATGGTCATATCCGGCTTGAAGATCTCTTTTTAGTGTGTCAATAGCCTTTTCTGCAATCTTTTCATCAGCCGTTGCGGGATTAAAATCTACGATAGGAACAAATGTGATTTTCTCATAATATCTGTCTCTTTGCGCCAAAGACAGAGGATAGTTATATATGATTTCTCCTTCAATACGACCACCATCATTTCTGAATGGGGTTGCTGTGAATAGCAATACAGGTTTTTCTGCGACTTCAAATTTTAACTTTATTTCTTTCCAAGTTTTTGCTGCGATATGATGTGCCTCATCTACAATCAAATTATTACATTGCTGAACTATCAGATTAAAAATATTACTTTTCCCTGTTTTGAGGAGGTTTGTCAGAATTTGAGGTGTGGAAACAATTACATTGGCATCTAGTATCTTCTTTGCATCCTCTACTGTTTCAATGGTCGTTTTAAGTACAGAAACCTTTGGATAAAGGACTGAATTTGCAACAATTTCAAATGGTTTAGTTTTAAGAATACCCAGTTCAATAAATTTATTGGAGATTTGTGTTCGTAATGAATCTGTCGGGACAATAACTAATGTTTTTTCATTTTGATTTGCTATTGATAGACAGAGCATCGTTTCTGTTTTTCCAGTCCCAGTCGGCATTACAACCAAAGCTGATTTGTTTGAAATACTCCAGTGTGCTAAAATTGAATGTAATGCACCGATTTGAGGCGGGCGCAGTCCATATTGTACAATGGTTCCTGATTCGTTTTGTTTTTCCTGTTTGTATTGAAATCCATTATACCAAGAAGAAACAATTTCTGAAACAGATGGATGTTTCCCGACAAGCAGTTTTTTCTTACAACTTTGGATTGCTTCTAAAGTTAGTTCTTGTTCCTTCTCCAATTGAAGATAAAATACTGCATTATAGCTCTCGGTGGGATATTTATCTTTATTTTTCGACAGAAAATAGACAAATCCATGTATGGTATGAAACTCATAGCCTGAAAAGGCATTGCCCTCATATTTTTTAAGGACACCTTTCTCTTTCCCAATATAATAGGTCTTCTTATTTTTTCCTATAAAAATGGGTATTTTGACGGAAAAATCAACTGCCACTTGCTCGTCTGGAAATAAATTACACATAACGACTTACTTTAGGAACCATTTATTCTACAAAGTTAGGGATTTTGTAATTAACAAAGCAATTGTTCGCATTCTATTTAACAGTGTCATTCCAACTTTATATTTTTAAGTCCAATAACAAATGCAGTAGTTGTTTATCTCCTTGGAAAATCGTTGTACCCTTCGATAGTTCTCTAAATACCCTTATAATTCTTCTCCAGCATCCTTTCCAAGTCAGAAGCCTTGTAGAGCATCTTCCCTGCAAATTGTGTGTAGGGAATGATTCTCTTGTCGCGGTAGTCCTGTAAAGTACGGGGACTGATGTATAACCGCTCGCACACTTCCTTACCCGTAAGGAAAAGTTCGCCGGCAAAGAGTGGCTTGTGCGTCTGCGCTATTTCCACTATTCGTTTACCTACACCTCTCAACGCTGAGACGACCAACTGCATCTCGTCCGTCTCCATGTTCAAGTCTCTTGCTGTTTCCATCATATCTGTCTGTTTTTAGGTTTGTTCGACTTCGTAAGGAGTAATGCTTCTACATCCTCGCACTTGTAATAGCACTTGTGTCCGATTTGCGTAAACGGCAGCACACTCGTATCGCGATAATGCTGCAAGGTGCGCTTGCTGATGTTCAGCAGTCGACACACATCACCGTTGTGCAACCAGTCCGTGTGCTTACTCTTTTCTCCGAATGCCTTGTGGCAGCATTCTGCAAGGCTCAAGATTTCATCTCGAAGCTTTGCCCAATTGGTTTCCGTAATGACGTAATAGTTCATAATCATATTTTGTCATTGTTTGTTGTTTCAGGTCTTTCCTGTCTTTCCTGTTTTTGCTGGCAAAGGTAATGGCGCGCGTGCGTTTCTCAAAGCCGCAGGGAACAGCAGGGAATTATCGGGAAGAATAAGGAAAAGAGCAATCCGTTCCATCGGTTCGCATTTGCGTTTTCCTGCCCCGTCTTTTTTTCTTTCATTGTAAAGACAATCCAAGCGAGTGCAGAGGAAAGTTCACTTATCTTTTGCTGAACGCAGCTTGTCTTATGCAAAATTAATATCTGGAATTTCTTATTCCATCACTTTTCATTCAAGTGGCAGCTTGTGGCGCTATGACAAGGACAAAGGAGACAGATTGATGTTCTTGCCACTGCACAAATGAGATTAATAAGGTAATCAAAGCAAAAGAGCGCATCTGAGAGCAAACAACGACATCCGTATTTCTACTAACCTATCTTTCCTGTCATCCGATTTTGCTTAATGAGGCGATAAATGCTCTTCTTTCCTGCCCGTTTTCCTAAGAATTTTGCAGCATACAGACGCAACATTATACAAGAAGGCTCTGAATGCTTGGAAGTTGCGCATTCTCACCCTAACTTCACTCTTGGAAACTAATTCAAGGGAATAATGAAAAAGAACGCAGATGCAGGCAATACAGACAGCAGGAGAAATCTTCATCGCAGAGGTAGCTCCTCCAAGAACGCAGAGATAGAAAACTACCTCTCCACACACTACGAGTTCAGATACAATACTGTACTGGGCAGAACCGAATATTGCAGTAAGGGTAATAATCGTTTTGTAAAGGTTGGTCGTTATGAAATCAACACACTTCGCAGGGAACTCGATTGCGATGAAAGCATAGCGACTTCTGCCGAGAACCTTTATTCCATCATTGAAAGCAGCTTTTCTCCCCGTATCAATCCCGTGCAGGAGTATTTAAAAGGGTTGCCATTGATAGATATAGGTGATGGCAGTAGCTGTGATGATGTCGGTTGCAGGGATAGTAATGTGCTTTCTTTTTCACCGAAAGCAATTTCCGATTTGGCAAGCTTCGTTGTTGTCCGTAATTCTAACAAATGGTTGCCGTATCTTATTAAATGGCTTGTGGCGGTGGTCGCCAATGCAATCGACGACCGTGAGTGTCGTAACCATACCTGCCTCGTGCTGACAGGCGAGCAGGGCAAGTTCAAGACCACGTTCCTTGACCTGCTCTGTCCCCCAGCACTGCACGGTTACAGTTACACAGGAAAAATATATCCGCAGGAAAAAGACACGCTGACCTACGTCGGGCAGAATCTCATTATCAACATCGACGACCAGCTCAAGACGCTCAACAAGCGGGACGAAAACGAACTGAAGAACCTAATCACCTGTCCGATGGTCAAGTACCGTATGCCTTACGATAAGCACGTGGAGGAGCCCCCCCACATGGCGAGCTTCGTGGCCTCGGTGAACGGTAACGACTTCCTCACCGACCCCACCGGCAGCAGACGCTTCCTGCCCTTCGAGGGGCTTTCCATCGACATCGATCGGGCAAGGAGCGTCTCGATGGACGCCGTCTATGTGGAGGCGAAAAGGCTGCAGCAGTCGGGCTATCGATATTGGTTCAACGACGAGGAGATCGCGGAGTTATACCGCGAAAGTGAGGCGTTCCAAGTGCAGACTGCGGAGATGGAGCTCCTGTTGCGCTGTTTCGAGCTGCCGACCACAAACAGTGATTGCTCTTACCTGACAACGACCGAAATCTTGACTTACCTCGGCGCCTACACGCGCCAACCGCTCACGGCCAAACGCATGGGCGAGGCACTGAAAAAGGCCGGATACATCAAGGTCAGCCGACGGCGGAACGGCGGCAGTCCACTGTATGTCTACAAAGTCCGAAAGATCCTCCCCTGTCCGCTCCTTCAAATCTGTAGTAGCAACATGTAGTCAGCTGCGTAGTGACTTCGATTTGCATGGATGCTATTGGAAAACAATCGATTATGGCGATTGTAGTTTGTAGTAAGAAGAAGCCAAAAAGTACGGGTGTTTGATCTTAAATCACTTGCATTCCAATAAAACATCCCACCATTTTATTACCCATCCCAATGTTTAATCACCATGAAAGAAGAAATCCTATCGACCATCAAGCGGTACCCCATCACGGCGTATTTGAAAAGTAAAGGCATCACGCCCGTCCGACAGCTGGCGACCTACACGATGTATCGCTCGCCGCTGCGGGATGAACGCCACCCCAGCCTCAAGGTGGATATCGAGAAGGACCTGTGGATTGACTACGCCGAAGGCCGCGGCGGAAGCATCATCGACCTCTATATGCGACTCGAGGGGTGCACCCTTCCGGAGGCCATCCGCTGTTTGGGGCAGATGATTTTCGGTCGCACGACGAGCGATTACTCGCGGACGGGACCCCACCTTCATACCCCCGAGAGAACAGACGGAGGAAGAAAATTGATCGGCATATCGGATGACCTTCCGCCACATTTGCAAGACTACCTGACAAAAGAGCGGTGCATCGACCTCGGTCGGGCCTGGCCCTTCCTCCGATGCGTCCGCTACGAAGTGAGGGGACGGGAGTACGAAGTCATCGGCTTTGCCAATGCCTCGGGCGGCTACGAGCTCAGGGGCGCTGGGTTATTCAAAGGAACGCTGGCACCGAAGGACATTACACCAATCTTTTCCGACGGGCGGCAGCCAGTCTGCCTCTTCGAAGGCTTCATGGACTTTCTCTCCTTCCTTTCAATGAAAGAAAAGGGCGGTAGCCATTGTCTTGTAATGAACTCCGTGGCTAATGTCGGGCGGTGCATCCGATACTTGCGCGAGCGGCGCATCACTTTCCTCCGCGCCTTTCTCGATAACGATGAGGCCGGAAGGCGAACCTTGGGCACGTTCATCGAAGCTGGGTTTCTGGTGGAAGATATGTCTGTGCATTACCGAGGATGTAAGGATCTCAATGAGTTTTATCGTCGCCTACGAGAGCAACGAGAACAAGCACCAATCACAACCCAACCAACCCACACAATCAAACTGAAAAGGAGATAGCAACCATGAAAGAGAAAGACACCAACAAAGCGGGTCGTACGTTTCTCGATGTCTATCCGGGAGAAACGCATCCACAGAAAGCAGAGCCATCCGGGCAATCCGTGCATGCAGAGAGTGCACCCACATCAAAACGCATCAGCGCCAAAATGAGGCGAGGGACGCTGGAGGCTTACAAGCAGACCTTCCTTGTCCCTGCCAAGCTGACAGATCGTCGGGCTGTCTATTTGAGTAGGGCGACACAGGAGCGCGCCGACTTCGTTGTCCGTCGATTGGGGGATAGGGGCGCTAATCTTTCGAGCTTCGTGGAGTGCATCGTGCGCGCCCATTTGGAAGACTACGCTGAGGAGATCGAGGAATGGCGGAAGCTGTGATCCGAGCATACGGATCTATCAAAAAGTTCACGAACAATATGCACGTCAAGCAATCAATAACTGCCTGAATGCATGGTATGCAGTGATCACAAGAATCACTGTAGGGTTTGTAACGGAGCGTGACGACGGTAATGCAAGACGTCAGTTTGTTCCCACAAACTGCGCTTGCTCCCCCACCCTGTCCGGACGTGTGAGAGGGCCGTAATCACATCCGTTCTCATCGGCCCAAACCATAGAATAAGCACAACAGAAAAGACCTATCCACATGAAAAGACACTCTAAAACGGAAGACAAGAAGACGAACAAGACCGCCTTTATCAAGGTCCGATGCACGGCCGAAGAGAAGGAGCGAATCCGTTCGAGGGCCGCGAACGCAAGGCGGAAGTATTCCGACTACTGCCGCGAGATGTTGCTCGGCGGATCCGTCATAGCCGTCCCTCCGATGGGCAACAACGAGAAGGAGGCACTTGCCATCCTCCGTCAGACAGCACTATTCTACGCGCACATTTCTAATTTGATCAAGGTCAAGGATGCCTCTTGGGTGGACGCCACGAAAGCACTTGCCACCTATGCCAAGATCGCTTTTAAGCGGTTCTTCAGCCCCCGCTATCGGGTCCCCGAGGAGGTTTTTAAGCGCTTAAATATCGAAGATCATGATCGCAAAGTGTAAGGCCATCGCGCATGGAAGTAACGCACTGGAGTACGTTTTCCGAGAAGGAAAGCTCGGCCGGATTCTCGCCCTCCACAACCTGTGCGGCGAAACGCCAAAGGAAATTCACGAGGAGATGAGGCTGATCAACAACTACAACAGCCGTTGCAAAAACAAGTTCCTGCGCATCGAAATCGGTATCGCCCCGAAGGACGAGCCGCGGATAACGTTCAAAACTCTAAACCGTCTCGCCTTGCTCTTTGCCAAGCAGATGGGACTGGACGATCACCAATGGGTGGCCGTCACGCACAAAGACACCGACAATCTACACATCCATATCATCGCCAATCGGATCAGCCTTGGCGGGCAGGTCTACGACACCACTTTTGTGAGCAATCGGGCAGCCAGAGTGGCCGAAGAACTCAGCCACAAGTACGGGCTGACCATCGCCAAAGAAGTCCGCTCCGTGCAACCACATCGAAAAGCTCAAGCCAATCCGGCAAGAGAGCGGACGAAGCAGCAGGTTCGGAACATCTGCTATGCCTTGCTCGAGAAGCACAAAGGAAAAGGCCTGTCGGGCCACTCCATGTTCCTCTACGAACTCCACCGAAGCGGCGTCACGATCGACCGCATGAAGAACAAGCAGGGCAAAGTCTACGGGCTGAAATTCACCTACGACGGCCAAAGTTTCAAGGCCTCCGAGATCGGTCGTGAGTTTGGCTACCGCACCCTGCCGAAACAGTTCGAGACCGGTAATGCACAGAAGCCAATCATCTCCTCCGGCCATTCCCCCACAAGATCCACGAACGACAGTACACCTACCGCACAAGTTGTAAGCCCCGTTGTGGATGTTGCTTTAGACACCGCGGGAAGCCTTCTTTCGGAGACTGGAGAGGTCACAGCTCTACAGACACATGGCGCAGACTACGCCGAGATCGCATGGCAACGACACCTAAGAAACCAAGCCGTGAAAAAGAAGAAGCGAAGGCGGTGGATATGAGCCTCAGCCCCCATCCGCTCTGCGTTCACGACGCACTCCCAAGTCGAAAGCAGAATCGCGAGAATCGCATCAAAAACGCCTGTCTTTCAAAAGGTCATCGTAACATTGCACCCTCAAATGACAAGCGCCCTTTGTTTGTGCAGATTCCGGTAACCTCAAGCGCTTCGCTCGTTTCTACTTCGTTACCTATCAAATGCATGCGACCAAGTAACTTCTTCTTTTTCAGGAGGATATTTCCGAATAATTTTCTCCGAACGGTATTAAATACCCTTCGGGACGGTATTAAATACCCTTCGGGACGGTATTAAATACCCTTC
>ERZ773059.797-NODE-797-length-16522-cov-10.648995_pt1 | contig 16522 bp, 15 predicted proteins | sample MGYA00580514_ERZ773059 | MGnify/ENA primary metagenome ERZ773059 (study PRJEB29015, sample SAMEA2737981) | human oral metagenome | biome: human oral; feature: human-associated habitat; material: dental | place: China | collected 2056 ...
GCCCGATTGATAGCGCAAATAACTGGAATAATCCAAATGCGTTAAATTCAACCGGTAGTGTTGTTAAGACAGATGCAAAAGGCAGACAATATACTGTTCTTCAAAACAGTCATCCGAAAGGTTTTGACTGGGGACGCGCTTGTTACTTCTTAGGTAATGAGAATATCAAACCGAAAACCAGCTGGAACAAAGAAATCGGTTTTGAATATGAAAACGAAGGTAAATTGTTCTCCTTGGCATATTTCCACAATGATTACCGTAATAAAATCGTCTCTAATGGTGAATTCTTAACGACCATTGATGCACCGGCAGGTGGGTATGATCGTGAAATTCGAGCAAGCAATACGCCGGATAGAAGAGCAATTTATCGTAACTATACCGCCACCAACGTTTATCGCTGGGGTAACACACCAAGAGCGATTATCGAAGGGGTAGAGGGTAACATTACCTTACCATTCTTGGATGATGCGATTTTATTCAGTACCAATCTCACCTATATGCTTAAAAATAACAATCCGCACGTTTTACGTGCGGATTGTTATTTTAAATAAGCGAGTAATTATTCTACGCCAACCATCACGGAAGTGGCTTTGATAATTGCGTAAGCGTCTTTGCCTACAGCTAAACCTAATTCTTTTACCGCTTCAAGAGAGATGGTAGAAGAAATTACGTTGCCGCCACCGATATCAAGGTGAACAATCGCGTTTACAGAACCGCTTTCGATTGAAACAACTTTACCTTTTAATTGGTTTCTTGCACTAATAAGTAGGCAGATGAAAAAAGAGTCTGCATTTTACCCATAATTACGATAAAAACTAATACTACTTAAGAGGTGATAGCCCTTTTAAGATTTGTTGCGCGTTTTCTTTACTTAACGCATAACCGTAATATTTTTTGTAAAACGTCTGTGTTTTTTCCACCATATCAATGTCTTGGAATTTTTCCGGGGGGAATAATTGTGCCCCCATAAAATTTGCAATGCTTCTTCTGCGCTGTAGCGATCCCATGGGAAAGTCCCCGTCGGGTTGGCATAAATACGATTATTTTTGACAGCACTGATGGATTGCTAAGTTGGATCCGCTTTGATTTTCTCAATGGCAGCTTGGGATTTATTGCCGCTGCTACCGATGATAATTACATCCGGGTTGGCTTCCACAATGGACTCCATGGTGACAGTCACCATGTTGGCTTGATCCGGTAACACGCTTTTACCGCCGGCTAAACGAATCCATTCACTAATCATGGATTTGCCACCGTCAATCTTAAGTAAATCAGCGCCGCTAGTGATGTGCAATACGGTCGGATGTTTTTCTTCTTTTACGTCTTTAATGCGGGATTCGACGAATTGAATGTTGCCTTCAAGTTCTTTGATGTAACTTTTCGCGATTTCAGGGGCTTTGTCTCCTAAAACCTCGGCAGTGATGCGCACAGTTTTCTTTAAGCCATCAAAATCTTGAAAACTCACACGCACGCCTTTTAAGCCGGCTTGGTTTACTTCGGTTATCATGGATTTTTTAGACAACAACACAGCATCCGGTTTTTGTGATAACAATTCTTCCACTTGAATAGTTTCGCCGTTAGTTAGCACCGGAACGTTTTTAATGTTTGGATACACTTCAGCGAACCAAGGATTCGCCGCAATAGCGGTGGTCGTTGCAACCAATTTGTCGGCCCCACCTAATAACAACACAATTTGGTTATTGGCATGCCAAAGGTCGGCGACACGTTCTACACGATCAGCGATTTCTACTTGGTTACTATCCACATCGGTGATGATTTTCGCTTGCGCGGAAAATGCCAACAAAGTAGCGGCAAAAAGTGCGGTAAGCTTTAGAGATGTTTTTTTCAGGGTCATAATCACGTCCTCTTAAATATGCGTAATGGCACAGATTTTGCGTCCTAATTCAGGCACCTCAATTAAACGCAAATCTGTTTGGTAAAGTTCTCGCAGATTGTCTTCTGTGAGAATGTCTTTCACCTGCATTCAGAGTTAAGTCCACACCATTTAATAACGGAATATGAGGCTGATGTTGAAAATAAAGTTGGTTAATTTTTAACATATCGGCTCCTTATTCCGCGACTTTTTGTTTTACTAATACCCACGCAAAAAACGGCGCGCCAATAAAGCCTGTGAGAATGCCAAGCGGAATTTCTTGGGTATATAAGTTGCGTGCTAAGGTGTCGATAATGAGCAAGAATAGGGCTCCGATCAGTGCAGAAAGCGGAAGGGCGCGAAGATTATTGTCGCCGATAAACATACGCGCCAAATGCGGAATAATTAAGCCAATCCAACCGATCGTACTGCTTAAACAGACCGCAGAGGCGGTGAGCAAGGTGGCAAACACGACCATAACGTTGCGTTCCAAACGAATATTGACACCAATTAATTTTGCTTCCCGATCACCCAATGACAACACGTTAATGCGCCAGCGCATCATGAGTAAACCGCCGGTAGTAAACAGAATAATCGGGGCGAGCATACTCAGGTTTTTATAATCCACTTTGGTCAAACTCCCCATTTGCCAATACACAATGTCGGCAAGTTGAGTTTCCGGGTCGGCGAGATATTTAATTAAACCAAGGCAAGCCATCATAAAGCCGGAAATAATAATCCCGGAAAGCACAAGAATAATCGTGGAATCGCGCCGTACCAGCTTCGGCAGGCTCATGGTCATCAACACGGCAATTAAACCGCCCACAAATGCAAATCCCTGAATAGCAAATAACCCGAAACCGAGCAAAATCTCAATGGCTGCGCCGATACAAGCACCACTGGATACACCTAACAGATCAGGCGACACCAACGGATTGCGGAAAATCCCCTGAAAGGTTGCGCCTGGCACCGCAAGCGCAGAGCCCACTAAAATAGCAGCAAGAATGCGTGGCAAGCGCAGATTGAAAATGATGTTGTTTTGTACGTCACTGGTGTTATTGCCTAGTAACGTTTGAATCACATTTTCAACAGGAATGGCAAAACGCCCCCAAGACAAGGAAAACAAGGCAAAGCTAAAAAGCAATAAAATAAGCAAGATAAAAATCAATGTGTTTTTATTCATGAGAAAAGTGCGGTTAGTTTTTAATGCGGTTCATTATATATGAAATTATATACATCTTTATAGTTTATTTTATATAACAAAATTAAGAGAGTAGCCAAAACGAGTAGGAAACTGACCGCAATTTAAAGAATTATAGGTGTAGATGAGTAGTATCAATATTAACAAAGTTTCGGTTGAGTTTGGCGATTGGGCGACGCCACGTTATGATGGGGAGTATCCGCGTATTTCAGCGGGATTTGCTAAACTGAAACTCGATACATTATTTGCTGAAATATCGCTCCAAGCCAATAATCGATGAAGTAGAGGTATGATAACCATAAAATAATTGACTATAATTTAATTGTAGGTATAATAACCACATAATCAAACAGCATGGGAGCAAATCAATGTGGATAGTCGAAAAATAATTAAGATGATTGAAGCGGATGGTTGGATTTTTCACCATGCTACAGGAAGCCACTATCACTTTACTCATCCGATAAAGAAAGGGATTGTGACTGTTCCACATCCTAAAAAGGATTTAAAGAAAGGGACGGAAAATTCAATATTAAAGCAAGCAAGGCTAAAATAGTCCTGTTATTAAAACAAAGAGGAAAGATTATGTTATATCCAATCGCAATTGAGCCAGGTGACGAAACTCACGCATTTGGTGTGATCGTGCCGGATATTCCTGGCTGTTTTTCTGCCGGTGATACGCTTGAAGAAGCTTACGCCAATGCAAAAGAAGCCATTGCCGGGCATTTAGAATTATTGGTTGAAATGGGCGAGGAAGTGCCTTTACCAACATCAATGGAAAATCATCGTAACAACCCTGATTTTACTAACTACGGTATGTTTTTTGGTGTGGTTGATGTGGATATTACGCATTTATTGGGTAAATCTGAAAAAATCAACATCACAATGCCGGCTTATTTAATTAAGCGTATTGATGATTTTGTTTCAACGCACCGTGAATATAAAAACCGTAGCAGTTTTTTAGCCAAAATCGCAGCAGATAAGATCTTATCTGCGTAATTTATTCCAACCCTTGGTAAGCGCCTATTTCAAGGGTTGGATTAATCCAAGGCTCGTAACCTTAACAAAAAACGGCATCTATTTCGATGCCGTTTTCTTTTTAAAGTGCGGTCAAAAATTACAACACTTTGACAATGCTTTCGCAGAGGTAACGAATGTTGTCTTCGGTAATGCCGGCAACGTTGATACGGCCTGAGCGCACGGCATAAATGGCAAATTCTTCTTTCAAGCGGTCAACTTGTTCTGCGGTCAAGCCACTGAAAGAGAACATCCCGTTTTGGTTGATGATGAAGCTAAAGTCTTGTTGTGCGCCGTATTCTTTAAGCAACTCGACAAAACGGTGACGCATTTTTTTGATGCGGTCGCGCATTTCGGTGAGCTCGTTTTCCCAGTCTTGGCGCAATTTTGCATCATTTAATACCAATGCAACGGTATTTGCCCCGTGAGAAGATGGGTTGGAGTAGAGGGTACGGATAATGACTTTCACTTGAGTTAATGCTGTTGCAGCAATATCAGAATTTTCTGCCACGACAGTGAATGCACCAACACGCTCGTTATATAAACCGAAGTTTTTAGAGAAAGAGCTTGCCACTAAAAGTTCTTTGTGGTTTTTAGCAAAGGCGCGTAAACCGTAAGCATCTTCTTCTAAGCCATGAGCAAAGCCTTGGTAAGCGAAGTCGAATAATGGCAACCAGCCTTTTTGTGCAGACATTTCAGCCAGTTTGTCCCATTGTTCCGGTGTTGGGTCGATACCGGTCGGGTTGTGGCAGCAACCGTGAAGTAAAACCACATCGCCTTCACCGGCTTGGCTTAAATCGGTAATTAAGTTGTCCCAGTCTAAGGCTTTGCGTTCGGCATCGTAGTAACGGTATTCGCGAATATTGATGCCCACCGCTTTGAAAATTGCATTGTGGTTTGGCCAGGTTGGTGTGCTGATCCACACATTTTGGCTGTTAGTTTGGCGTTTAACGAACTCTGCAGCAATGCGGAGCGCACCGGTTCCGCCCAAACTTTGTACGGTTCTTGCACGATTGTTTTTTACAATGTCAGAATTGGCGCCGAACAATAATTCTTTGGTACGTGCGTTAAAATCAGCAACACCATCAATCGGCAAATAGTTTTTGGTATTTTCTTGTTCTAATAAACGTCTTTCCGCTTCTTTTACCGCCTTAACAATCGGGGTATTACCTTTGGCGTCTTTATATACGCCGATGCCTAAATTAATCTTGTTACTACGGGTTTCGGATTTAAATGCTTCGCCTAAACCTAAAATCGGATCCGCCGGTGCGGCAGTAATCTTTTCAAACATAGTGTTATCCTCGGATGGTGGGTGAAAATTGTTTTAGTTATACTGCTCGGTGTTCTTTTTGACAAGCAATATGTTTCAAATATGTTAACTATATCAACTTATTTTTTGCCCATTGCAAACCGGATTGATAATCTTCCGGTAACTCTGTGGCGAGTTTGCCTAATTGGGCGATAATGACCTTTTTATCCGGATGGGAAAGGTTAATGTGTCCCACTTTACGCCCCGGGCGAACTTCTTTGCCATACCAGTGTAATTGTGCAAAGGCGGTGTTTAACCACTGTGGGTTGTGCTCAGTACCAATCAAATTGACCATCACACTTGGCGCAGAGACCTTTAATTCCGGCGTAGGCAAATCCAATAATGCGCGCAAATGCAATTCAAATTGACTCACAGCACAGCCAAGTTGTGTCCAGTGTCCGCTGTTGTGTACGCGTGGCGCAAGCTCATTAATTAAAAGCTGATCGCCCACCACAAAACATTCCATTGCCATCACGCCCACATAATTGAGCTCACTCATGATTTTGCTTAACATCATTTCAGCTTGCTGTTGTTGCGCGGCTTGTTGTGGGAAAGTGACGTCCATGACACTGTAACGTAATATGCCATTTTGCTGTAAATTGTGAGTGACCGGATAAAAACGAGTCTCGCCGTTACGGAAACGGGCGCCCACGAGAGACACTTCGTAATCAAAGGGAATGAATTTTTCTGCAATGGTTTCCCCAAACAAGTCTTCAGTAATTTGCGCTTTGTTTTCATCAGACACAATCCACTGCCCACGGCCGTCATAACCGCCCATACGGCGTTTAACAACGACTTTTTCACCGATATCTTGAAATACTTCGTCCCATTGTGATGGTTCTTTCAATAGACACCAAGGCGAGGTCGGGAGATGTAATTTATCTAATAAGGATTTTTGGCTTAAGCGATCAGCTAATTGTGCGAAGACTTTTTGATTGACGAAATTGGCGTGATTGCCGAGGAGCGTGGTCAGCGGTGTTTTTTCCCAGCGTTCGATTTCTGCGGTAATAATGTCATTCGGCGACAACTCAAACACCGGCGCATCAAAAGGCAGCGGTTGAACGTGAATATCTAAAGGCGCACCGGCATAGCGTAACATTCTGCCGAGTTGTCCATTGCCAAGAACATAAATGGTTGGATAGAGGACTGATTTTTGCATAGTTTTCTCATTGATTTTTAGGGATGCACAAACGTTCAGGCTTGCGCTACCTTCAGTGATTTATTAAAAAACACAGGAAAAAATGACCGCACTTTTTTATATTTGTCTGTTTAAAGTGCGGTGGAAATTTTAGCTGTTTTTAAATTCGAGGATCAGGATTGTCCAATACGCTTTGTGTTTGTGCCTGTCTGAACTGATGTAAACGTTGCGCTAATTCTGCATTATTCATTGCCAAAATTTGTGCGGCTAATAAGCCTGCGTTTGCCGCACCGGCAGGCCCGATGGCTAAGGTGCCGACAGGAATCCCTTTGGGCATTTGCACGATGGAATAGAGGCTATCGACACCACTTAAAATTGAGCTTTTCACTGGAACACCAAGCACGGGTACGATGGTTTTAGCAGCAATCATGCCCGGCAAATGTGCTGCACCGCCGGCGCCGGCAATAATCACTTCATAACCGTTTTGTTGTGCGTTTTCGGCAAACTGGAAGAGTTTGTCTGGCGTACGATGTGCCGAAACAATTTCGACGTGATAAGGAACATGTAATTGATCGAGGATTTGCGTAGCTTCTTGCATGGTTGCCCAATCACTTTTGGATCCCATGACAATGGCAATTTTAGGTGATGTTAAAGACATTTTAGCCTCATTCTTGGAGATAAAAAACGGCGCTAGAATAGCATAATGCGCAAACGTTTGCGATAACTTTGCCAAAGAAAATCCATTTGCAACTTAATGCTAAAAATCATATCCTTAACGGCACTTTTTAGCCCTTAGAATTAGGTTGTTTTATGCTCGCTAAAGCCAAATATAGAAAAGATTATCAAACCCCCGATTTCACGGTGACCGATATCCATCTCGATTTTCAATTAGAGCCGGAAAAGACCGTGGTGGTTGCCACAAGCCAATATCAACGTCTTAATCCAAACAGCACCACCTTGCGCCTAGACGGACAGGATTTTCAATTTTCTTCCATTACATTAAATGGAACACCTTTTACACAATATCAACAAGATCCGGAAAGTTTGACGCTAAATCTTGAGCAAATCGATGCAAATCAGTTTGAACTGGAAATCACGACGATTTTAAATCCGGCAGCCAATACATCACTACAAGGTTTGTATCAATCCGGTGACGCTTTTTGTACACAATGTGAAGCGGAGGGCTTTCGTCAAATTACCTACATGCTAGATCGACCGGATGTCTTAGCACGTTACACCACGAAAATTACCGCCGATAAAGCGAAATATCCTTTTTTACTTTCTAATGGCAATCGCATTAACAGCGGCGATTTAGACGATGGTCGTCATTGGGTGGAATGGCATGATCCGTTCCCGAAACCAAGCTATTTATTTGCGTTAGTGGCAGGCGATTTTGATGTGCTGAAAGATCAATTCATCACGAAAAGTGGCCGTGAAGTAGCATTGGAATTGTATGTGAATCGTGGCAATTTAGATCGCGCAGATTGGGCAATGCAAAGTTTAAAACGTGCCATGAAATGGGATGAAGAACGTTTTGATTTAGAATATGACCTCAACATTTACATGATTGTTGCGGTGGACTTCTTCAACATGGGTGCCATGGAAAATAAAGGGCTCAATATTTTCAATGACAAATATGTGTTGGCAAATCCACAAACGGCAACCGATGACGACTATTTAGCCATTGAAAGTGTGATTGCGCACGAATATTTCCACAACTGGACGGGGAATCGAGTCACTTGCCGTGATTGGTTTCAATTGAGTCTAAAAGAAGGTTTAACGGTCTTCCGTGATCAGGAATTTTCCTCTGACACCGGTTCTCGCCCGGTAAATCGCATTAATAACGTGAAGTTTTTGCGTACCGTACAATTTGCTGAAGACGCAGGACCGATGGCACACCCGATTCGCCCGGAAAAAGTGATTGAAATGAATAACTTCTATACGGTTACCGTGTATGAAAAAGGTGCGGAAGTGATTCGTATGTTGCATACCTTATTGGGCGAAGAAGGCTTTCAAAAGGGCATGAAGTTATATATTGCGGAAAACGATGGCAAAGCAGCAACCTGTGAAGATTTTGTGTCTGCCATGGAACGTGCCAATGATTTGGATTTAGCCCAGTTCCGCCGTTGGTACAGTCAATCCGGCACACCAGAGTTGACCATCAGTGATCGTTACGATGAAAAAAATCACGTTTATCAATTGCAGGTTTCTCAATTAACGCCACCAACAGCCGATCAAATGGAAAAAGTGAATTTACACATTCCGTTGAAAATTGCGTTGTATGATGAAAAAGGTGCGACACAAACCCTTTATGATGCCAATGGTGTTGTGGATAATGTGTTAAACATTACTCAAAAAGACCAAACCTTTGAATTTCATAATCTTTACACTAAGCCGATTCCAGCTTTGTTATGCGATTTCTCTGCACCGGTGAAATTGGATTATGATTATTCCTCTTCACAACTGATTACCTTGCTAAAATGTGCTGAAAATGGCTTTATTCGTTGGGATGCAGCGCAAATGTTACTGGCTTCTGAGTTACGACGTAACGTCTCTCACTATCAACAAGGCCAACCGCTAGAATTATCGGCGGAAACGGCAGCTGTGTTTTATCAAGTTTTAGATAATTATCAAAAAGATATTGAGTTAACCAGTTTGATTCTCACGTTGCCGAAAGCGACAGAATTTGCGGAATTATTTAAAACCATTGATCCGGATGCCATCAGCGCTGCCAGGGAGTTTATGGCTGTCGCAATTGCAGACAGTTTGCAAGAGGTATTGTTAAGGACTTACAACGCCATTCGTTTGGATGAATACAACATCAATCGGGAAGACATTGCTTTACGCAAATTACGTAATGTCTGTTTAAGCTATTTAGCCTACACCAATATTGGCAATAATCTGGTGAACAAACATTACACCTATTCCAATAACATGACCGACACACTCGCTGCCTTAACTTCTGCGACACAAGCGAAATTGGCTTGCCGAGATGGTTTGTTAGCGGATTTTGAGCAAAAATGGCACCATGACGGTTTAGTGATGGACAAATGGTTTGCTTTACAAGCGACGCGCCCGGAAGAAAATGTATTACAAAACGTGATGCAGTTGATGGATCATCCAAGCTTTAATTTTAATAACCCGAACCGCGTGCGTTCTCTCATTGGTGCCTTTGCGGGGCAAAACTTGAAAGCGTTCCACGCCATTGATGGTTCAGGCTACCGTTTCTTAACGGAGATTTTAATTAAACTGAACAAAAGTAACCCGCAAGTGGCTTCTCGCTTAATTGAGCCGTTAATTCGTTTCGCGCGCTATGATGCACAACGCCAAACCTTGATGAAACGTGCGTTAGAACGCATTAGTGAGACAGAAGATTTATCTCGCGATTTGTTTGAGAAAATCGAAAAAGCGTTACAGTAAACATAAAAGTGCGGTTAAATTTAACCGCACTTTTTCTATTCCTTTCACAGTTAACTCTCCGGAGAGATAAACGAATATGTATTCTTTCATTCGTAAAGGTCTTTTTGCCCTTGATCCTGAAGATGCCCATGATTTGGTGATAAAGGCCCTTGGCTTAGCGGCCTACCCGCCATTTCATTTTCTCTTAAAACAACTTCTAAATTGTCCACAAGGCATGCCGAAAACCGTCATGGGCATTGAATTTAAAAATCCTATCGGTTTGGCAGCGGGGGCAGATAAAAACGCGGAAGCGATCGATGGTTTTGGTGCCATGGGATTTGGTTTTATTGAAGTGGGCACAGTGACGCCATTGGCGCAAGAGGGAAATGCCAAACCTCGCCAATTTCGTTTAGTCGAAGCAGAAGGCATCATTAATCGTAATGGCTTTAATAATTATGGTATCGATCAGCTGATTGAAAATGTCAAAAAATCCCACTATGACGGCGTGCTAGGGATTAATATCGGTAAAAATAAACTGACACCTTTAGAACAAGGGAAAGATGATTATCTGATTTGTTTGAATAAAGCCTATAACTATGCCGGTTATATTACCGTGAATATTTCTTCGCCTAATACGCCGGATTTACGTCAGTTACAATATGGTGATTATTTTGATGATTTGTTGAGAAGTATTAAATCCCGTCAACAAGAACTGGCTTCACAGCATGGCAAATATGTGCCGATTGCGGTAAAAATCGCCCCGGATTTGACGGAAAGCGAGCTAATTCAAATTGCCGATACCTTGATGCGTCATAAAATGGATGGTGTGATTGCCACTAATACAACCATTTCTCGCGACAACGTCACAAACATCCCAAATGCTGAACAGCAGGGCGGATTAAGCGGGAAGCCATTGCAACATAAAAGTACCGCTATCATTGCTCGCTTGCACCAAGAACTCAAAGGGCAAATTCCGATTATTGGCAGCGGCGGTATTGATAGCGTACAAAATGCTCAAGAGAAAATCCAAGCCGGTGCCGAGCTTTTACAAGTGTATTCCGGGTTGATTTATCACGGCCCGAAATTGGTGAAAGAATTAGTTCAAGCAATTAAATAAGAGAGTAACGAGATGAAAACCTTATTTTTAACTTCTTATTTTTCAGGTGTGGGAAATCTGTTTAGAAATTTTATACAAGAACAAATATTAGCCAAACAGGTATTATTTATCCCAACTGCCGGCAATGTAGAGCATTATGTAGGCTATATTGATGAAGCGAAATATGTGTTTCAGACATTAGGATTCTCCGTAGATATTTTAGATATTGCCAATACATCTGAAGTGATTATCAAGGAAAAAATAAAACAAACACCATATCTGTATATTTCAGGTGGCAATACGTTTTATCTGTTACAAGAATTAAAGAGAAAAAATTTACTTGAGTTGATTAACTTACGAATTTCAGAAGGAATGGTGTATATCGGAGAATCTGCAGGAGCAATAATTACTGCTGGTAATATTAAATACAACCAAATTATGGATGATAAGATGGTTGCTTCCGAATTGACTGATTATTCTTCACTCAATCTCGTTAATTTTGCCATTGTGCCACATTATGGTGAGTTTCCTTTTGAAGAAAGTGCAATGGAAACCATTCGGGCTTATCAATCCACATACAATTTATTTCCAATCAATAATCATCAAGCGGTTATTGTTAAAGAAAATAATTATGAAATTAGAACAGAATCGTAGGTTAACACATGACAAAATACGATTTACATTGCCATAGTACAGCTTCCGATGGGATATTATCGCCGACAGAGGTGGTTTTGCGTGCCCATGAAAAAGGTGTGAATGTGCTGGCGTTGACGGATCATGATACCGTGGCCGGAGTTGCCGAGGCTCGACAACAAGCAGAATCCTTGGGCATGAGGCTGATTAATGGCGTGGAAATTTCCACGTTATGGGAAAATCGCTCCATTCATATTGTGGCTTTAGGGTTTGATATTTCACATGAAAAAATGACCGCACTTTTAGCTGAGCAAGCGAAATTACGCGAGATTCGAGCGCAAGAAATCGGGGCAAAATTAGAAAAAATCGGTGTAGAAAATGCTTACGCAGAGGCAAAAAAATTAGCCGGTAATGGCGAAGTGACTCGCGCGCATTATGCCCGTCATTTAGTGCAAATCGGCAAAGTCTCTAACGATGGTCAAGCCTTTAAACGTTATTTGGGGCAGGGTAAATCAGCTTATGTCAAGCCACAGTGGGTTGATATTCCAACGACCATTGACATCATCCATCAAGCCGGTGGGGTAGCTGTGTTTGCCCATCCCTTGCGTTATACCATGACTATGAAATGGGTACGAAAACTGACGGAGAGTTTTAAAGCCTGGGGCGGCGATGCCATTGAAATTTCCGGTTGCGGACAAAGCCGCGACCAGTATCAATTATTGGTAAAACTCGCGGAAGAACATCAACTCGCCGGTTCTATGGGGTCTGATTTTCATTTTCCTTGTGCGTGGGTGGAGTTAGGCAGACTCGCACCGTTGCCGGAGCACATTCCCTTTGTTTTAGACATAAAAAATGACCTTGCTTAATTGCAAGGTCACGTAAAACGAAAATCCACTTAAAAACGACCGCACTTTTACGGTTTTGTCTTACATAAATCCAGCCGAGTAATAAAATCAATGAAGGCTTTGACTTTCGCTGACAAATGACGGCGGTGTGGATAAACAATATGTAAATCCAACTCTTGTTGTCGGTAATCCGCTAAAATTTCCACCAATTTTCCTGAAGCCAATTCTTCCTCCACAAAGAAGCGTGGTGTGTTAATAATGCCAACACCATCAACACACAATGAAGCAAGGGTTAAGCCATTATTACACACCAGTTTAGAACGCATTTTAATACGCTGAATTTTATTGTGTTTGTTAAATTCCCAATAAATTTGGTTGCCTGTGGCTTTGTATAAAAGGCAGTCGTGATGTTCTAATTCTTCCGGTGTTTGTGGTGTGCCATGCGTGGCTAAATATTCCGGTGAAGCGACGAAGTGCATTGAGGAGGTCGCAATTTTCTTTGCCACCAAGGAACTGTCTTGCAGATAACCAATACGCAACGCTAAATCAAATCCTTCGCTGACCAAATCAATCATACGATCGTTAAACTCAATGTCTATGTGTAAATTCGGATGGGCTTTCACAAAATTTGCTAAATTCGGCGTAATAAAGCGCAAACCAAAATCCCGTGGGACAGAAACGGTTAAATTGCCTTGCAGAGAGGTGGTAAGATTGCTGATGCTAGATTCGGCTTCCTCCAATTCCAATAAAATGGGCTGACAACGTTGATAATAGAGGCTGCCGGCCTCCGTTGGCACAATTTTACGGGTGGTTCGTTGTAATAAACGCGTTTTTAACTGTTCTTCTAATTGAGAAACCAATTTGCTTACCATGGCAACGGAGATATTTTGCAATGCGGCTGCTTTGGTAAAACTTTGAGTTTCAATCACTTTGCAAAAAATTGAAATTGCGTTGAGTTTATCCATTTCTTATGCCTTTTGGAAAAAAGTAGTTGACCTACTTGAAGATAGTTAGCAATATAGCGGGCAATTTTATACAAGTTAATCGAAATTAGGTAATAATAATGACAAAATCCTTGGTTATTGTGGAGTCGCCGGCGAAGGCGAAAACCATTAATAAATATTTAGGAAACAATTATGTGGTGAAATCCAGCGTGGGCCATATTCGTGATTTGCCGACGGTGGGTTCCGCGACCGGAGAGAAAGCCAAACCTATTTCCACCAAAGGTCTTAGTGCGGAAGAAAAGCAAGCAATAAAACAACAAAAAGAACAAGATGCTTTAGTCAAACGCATGGGGATCGACCCATATCACGGTTGGAAAGCCAACTATCAGATTTTACCCGGTAAAGAAAAAGTCGTTGCTGAACTAAAATCTCTCGCCAAAAAAGCCGATCATATTTATCTCGCCACCGACTTGGATAGAGAAGGAGAGGCTATCGCGTGGCATTTGCGTGAGGTAATTGGCGGCGATGATGAACGTTATAGTCGCGTTGTCTTTAATGAAATTACCAAAAATGCCATTAAACAAGCCTTTGAACATCCTGAAAATTTAAATATGGATAGGGTGAATGCGCAGCAAACACGCCGTTTCTTAGATCGTGTTGTCGGTTTTATGGTGTCACCGTTGCTGTGGAAAAAAGTAGCGAGAGGATTATCTGCCGGGCGAGTTCAGTCTGTTGCGGTAAAATTAATTGTGGAACGTGAACGGGAAATTAAAGCCTTTGTACCACAAGAATACTGGGAAGTTTCTGTGTTAACCGACACCGCAAAACACGAACAGATTCGTTTAGATGTGGTGCAATTTAAAGGCAAAAAATTTGAACCGAAAAATGCGGAACAAGCGCAAAGTGCGGTGGATTTTTTAAGTAAATCGGATTATGTCATTTCTGATTTAGAAACCAAACCGACCAGTTCTAAAGCGCGCGCACCATTTATTACCTCAACATTACAACAAACGGCAAGTACCCGTTTAGGCTTTGGTGTGAAGAAAACCATGATGTTGGCACAGCGTTTATATGAAGCCGGTTATATTACTTATATGCGTACGGACTCCACTAATCTGAGTCAAGATGCGTTAAATATGGTGCGCAGTTATATTGAAAAACATTATGGCGTACCTTATTTGCCGACCAAGCCAAATTTCTATTCTAGCAAAGAAAACGCACAAGAAGCCCACGAGGCGATTCGTCCATCAGATATTCAAATTGGTTCGAATGATTTAGTTGGCATGGAAAAAGATGCTGTGCGTTTATACGATTTAATTTGGCGCCAGTTTGTAGCCTGCCAAATGCCGCCGGCTCAATATGACAGCACTACTTTAACAGTCAGAGCAGGGGATTACACCTTAACGGCCAAAGGGCGTATTTTACGCTTTGATGGTTGGACAAAAGTATTGCCGCAACAAAGTAAATCTGCTGAAGATCAAGCGCTACCGGATGTTTCTGTTAACAGCAGGCTCAATTTGTCTGCAGTGCAGCCGCAACAATATTTCACTAAACCACCGGCACGTTTTTCAGAGGCCGCATTAGTGAAAGAATTGGAAAAACGTGGTATTGGCCGACCTTCTACCTATGCCGCCATTATTTCTACGATTCAAGAACGCGGTTATGTGCGTACAGAAAATCGACGTTTTTATGCAGAAAAAATGGGCGAAATTGTGACCGATCGCTTAAATCAGTCTTTTGCTGATTTAATGAGTTACGATTTCACTGCCAATATGGAAGATATATTAGACCAAATTGCTTCCGGTACAAAAGACTGGAAAACGGAATTAAACCAATTCTTCAAAGATTTTTCTACTCAGTTAACAAAGGCAGAATTAGATGAATTAGAAGGCGGAATGCGCCCGAATAATTTGGTCGAAACAGATATTGTTTGTCCGACTTGTGGCCGTAATATGGCAATTCGAACCGCTAGTACCGGTGTGTTTTTAGGTTGTACCGGATATGCCTTACCGCCAAAGGAACGTTGCAAAACCACCATTAACTTGATTCCGGAAGCCGAATTATTAAACGTGTTAGATGAAGCGTCTGAAACCAAAGCATTAATGGAGCGTAAGCGTTGCCCGAAATGTGGTACAGCAATGGATAGCTATATTCTTGATCCACATCGTAAATTGCATATTTGTGGTAATAATCCGAATTGTAACGGTTATTTAATTGAAGAAGGTAAATTCAAAATTAAAGGTTATGACGGTCCAGTTGTTGAATGTGATAAATGCGGCAGCGATATGCATCTAAAACTCGGTCGTTTTGGTAAATACATGGCTTGTACGCAATGTGATAACACTCGTAAGATTTTGAAAAATGGTGAAGTTGCACCGCCAAAAGAAGATCCGATTCATTTCCCGGAATTAAAATGTGAAAAATCCGATGCGTATTTTGTACTCCGTGATGGTGCCAGCGGTGTATTTATGTCTGCGCATAACTTTCCAAAATCCCGTGAAACTCGCGCACCAAAAGTGGCAGAGTTAGCATTGTATCGTGATCGTTTGCCGGAGAAATTGCGCTACTTAGCCGATGCACCACAAGTCGATCCGGAAGGCAACGCCGCCATTATTCGTTTTAGTCGCAAAGAAAAACGTCAATATGTTACCTCTGAAAAAAATGGCAAAGCCACCAAATGGATTGTTGATTTTGTGGATAGCAAGTGGGTAGAGCGGAAGAAATAATTGCGTGGAGTAAATTTCATCTGATAATTTAGCATTTATCGGATGAGATATGATAAAAAAGGCTAAGTTGTAAAACCTAGCCTTTTTTGTTTTAGAAAGATTAGTTGCTTGCTGTTGCTAATTCCGCTAAATCTTTATCAACAAGGAACAAGCCTTTACCATCTTCACCAAGAAGATTTAATTTATCCAAAATACGACTGAATAATTTTTCTTCTTCATGTTGTTCTGCAACATACCATTGTAAGAAGTTGAATGCAGAGTAGTCTTTCTCTTCAAAAGTTCTACCAACCAACTCATTGATCTTACTGGTAATTAATTTTTCATGTTGATACGTTAATTCAAGA
>ERZ773059.798-NODE-798-length-16510-cov-4.863020_pt1 | contig 16510 bp, 13 predicted proteins | sample MGYA00580514_ERZ773059 | MGnify/ENA primary metagenome ERZ773059 (study PRJEB29015, sample SAMEA2737981) | human oral metagenome | biome: human oral; feature: human-associated habitat; material: dental | place: China | collected 2056 ...
GAAGACGGCACAAGACTATAGGCGGGGATTTGTCCGGCTTTCAGGATTTTATCGACAATCACCGTGCGGTCAATCGCCAGCGTCAGTGCTTCGCGCAATTTGGGATTGTCCTTGAATGGCGGCTTGGTCAGGTTAAAGCCAATCCAGTAGGTGGCAAGGAATGGCTCTATGTGCAACTGGTCGGCGTATTCTTTTTTGGCGATTTCCAGACTTTCCGGGGAAAGGGATTCGACGTAATCCACTTCCCCGGCGCGATAGCGGTTAAAGGCGGTGCTTTCCTGCTCAATCGGATAGTAGATGACTTTGTCAATGGCGACGTGGTCGTGATTCCAGTAAGTCGGCGATTTTTCTGCGGTAATGCTCGCCTGCGGTTTCCATTCGCTCAAGTGATAGGCGCCATTACTGACGATATGCTCTGGCCGTGTCCATTTGTCGCCGAATTGTTCGACCGTTTTGCGCGGGACGGGATAGGTGGTGTAATGGGTCATCAGGCCGGGGAAATACGGCGTTGGATAATTCAGTTCGACTTGCAGGGTGCGCCCGTCCAATGCCTTGATGCCGAGCGCTTCCAGATGCTTTTCCTGCCCGCTGGCAATCGCCTCGGCATTTTTCACCGGATAAAGAATGAAGGCATATTCGCCACCGGTAGCGGGATTGACTGCGCGTTGCCAGGCATAGACAAAATCATCCGCCGTCACCGGCTCGCCATTGGACCATTTGGCATTGTCGCGCAGATGGAAAGTATAAATTTTGCCGTCATCGGAAACTTCCCATTTTTCGGCGGCGCCGGGGATGACTTCACCCTTGGCATTGGTGGTGGTCAAACCCTCGAAATTGTCATAAATAATCGCCGAACCGGCATTTTCTGTCGCCAGCTGCGGGTCAATGCTTTTCGGCTCGGAGCCATTGCTGCGGCGGAAGACACTTTCCGCCTGGGCATTGATGGCAAGCAATGCCAGCGTGGTAACAAGCAGCTTTTTCATGATGAACCTCGATGAATGGAATCGGGAAAAGATTTCCGGATTATGGCGGGGGAAACGCGGCATTCCCCGGAAGACGCATACTTTACGGTAATTTCCGCGCAAGGCAAGGGCGGGGCGCACCGCTACCCGCGATTTGCCGCATAATGTGCGCCCGTTATCCGTATCCCTCCCGCTGCCATGCAAATCCTCTATCTGCTCATTCCCATCTCCGTCGTCCTCATTGCCGCGGCGGTTTACGCCTTCCATTGGGCGGTGCGCACCCGCCAGTTTGACGACCTCGAATCGCCCGGCATGATTCCGCTTTTGGACGACACCGAAGAAGAGCGCCGCCAGCGCGAATCCGGCGAGTCATGAGCGCCGCCACCCTCCTCACTGCCTTTGCCACCGGGCTTGCCGGCAGCGCGCACTGCGTCGCCATGTGCGGCGGCATCAGCGTCTCGCTCGGCCTCGGCAGCATGAAAAAGCGGCTGCTGCCGGTCTATCATCTCGGCCGTCTCGCCAGCTATACCACTCTCGGCCTCGTCTTCGGCAGTCTGCTGCCGCTCATCGGCGTGCGCGCCTATAACGCCATCTGGGGCGCGTCGCTACGTATCGCCGCCGCCTTGATTATGCTCTCCATCGGCCTGCAAATTATTTTTGGCGTCAATTTTTTGCGCTATCTGGAGCGCTACGGCTCGCGCCTGTGGCGACCGCTTGCCGGTCTCGTGCAGTCGCTGTTGCCGGTGCAAACGGGCAGCGACGCGCTCCTTCTCGGTTTTCTCTGGGGGCTGCTTCCCTGCGGCCTGATTTATAGCGCGCTGGCGCTCGCGGTGGTCAGCGGCAATCCCTTGCAAGCGGGGCTGGCGATGCTCGCCTTCGGCGCGGGAACGCTGCCCGCAATGCTGCTCCTCGGCGTGTTCTCCGGCACGCTGGTGCAGGCGCTCACCCGCGACAGTAGCCGCTTCATGCTTGGCGCCATCGTCATCGCCTCCGCCTTGTGGACGCTGTGGCCGTTTGTGAAATAAAAACCCCGCCGCAGCGGGGTGGTTTGTCTGATTACAGCGTCGGATGTTTCGCCCGTTGCTGGCGGATGTATTCCAGTTCGTTGCGGGCGCGGTCGTCATGCGGGTTCTCTTGCAGCAGTTTCTGATAGATCGCCTCCGCGTCCTGCCAACGGCCGCGTTCTATCAGGGTAAAGCCCAAACCGCGCTGCGCCGCGCCGTACATTTTCTGCCGCGTCGCCGTGTCTTCAATCCATTGGCTGAATTCTGTCGCCTGCTCGAAATCGGCGGCCGCCGCCTGCCAGTTTTTTTCGCGCTGGTAGTAGAAGCCGCGCTCGTTCAGCGCCTGCGCGTTTGCAGGCTGCAAGGCAAGCAGCGCGTCCAGATCCGCCTTGCCCGCCGCCAGTTCGCCCAGTTCGTTGTGCGCATAGGCGCGCAGGTAGTAGAGCTCCGCCCAGCGCGGGTCGATGATGTAGGCTTCTTTGCCCTCGTTCGCCGCTTTGGTCAGGTAAAACAGCGTCTCGACGTTGCCGGAGGCGGCATAGCGCTGGCGCGGGTCGGCGGCAAATTGTTTTTCGTAGCGGGCGATGGCTTTGTCCAAAAGCGGTATCGCCGCGCGTGCCTGGCCGGAAAAGAGCGCGGCGACCGCCTGTTCGTGCAACTGCGCGACTTCTGGCGTCAGCGCTACGCCCGCCCCGCCCAGCACGACTTTTTTGTCGCCGTCGGTGTGCGGCGCGTTGAAGGTCTCGCTGTGGGCAAGCGCAGCAGCAAGCGCCAAGGTAAGTAAGAGCGTTTTTTTCATTTGTGATTCCTTGTGTTAAAGCGGTTCAGCGCAGTGTTACCAGCTCTTCGCTGCTGGTCGGGTGGATGGCGACGGTGTCGTCAAAATCCGCCTTGCGCGCGCCCATTTTTACGGCGACGGCAAAGCCTTGCAGCATTTCATCAACACCGTCGCCAATCATCTGGATGCCGACGATTTTTTCTTCCGCGCCAACGCAGACCAGTTTCATCAGGGTTTTCGCCGGATGGGCGGCAAAGGCGCGCGCCATCGGTGAGAAACCGGCGCGGTAGGTTTTGACGTTTTCCGCGCCGTATTGCCCGCGCGCGGCGGCTTCATCGAGGCCGACGACGCCAATCGGCGGGTGGGTGAACATCACCGTCGGGATGTTTTCGTAGTCAAGATGCGCCTCCGGCTGGTGGTTAAAGAGGCGCGCGGCAAGACGGCGTCCGGCGGCGATAGCGACCGGCGTCAGCTCTGCCGCACCGGTGATGTCGCCGATGGCGTAAATGCCGGGGACGTTGGTGTTTTGCCAGGCATCGACCGGAATTTCGCCGTTGTCGCGCGCGGCGATGCCTGCGGCGGCGAGGTTGAGGTTGGCGGTGTTGGCGCGCCGTCCCAGCGCCCAGAGGAGGAAATCGGCGGCGAGGGTTTCGCCGTTATCGAGTGTTACCGCGAGCGCTGCGCCATTTTCGGCAACGCGGGCAACCTGTGCGCCACGGTGGATGCGGATGCCCTGCGCCCCCATCGCCTCGGCCAGCGTTTCGGCGATGTCCGCATCATGCGCGCGCAGCAGGCGTTCGCCGCGGATGACGATGTCGCAGGCGGTGCCGAGCGCTTGCAGGACGCCGGCGATTTCGCAGGCGATGTAGCCGCCGCCGACGATGACCGCACGCTGCGGCTGGCGTTCGAGGGCGAAGAAATCGTCCGAGGTTTTACCGAGCGCCGCGCCGTCAATGTGTGTGGGGACGGTCGGCTGGCCGCCGGTGGCGATGACGATATGCGGCGCGCGGTACAAGTCGTCGCCAACGCGCACGGTATCGGCGCGCTCAAAGCGGGCGAAACCACGAATGAGCGTCACCCCGCTCTTGTCGAGGTTCGCTGCGTAGATGCCGTTCAAGCGGGCGATGTAGGCGTCGCGCGCTTCCTTGAAGGCGTCCCAGCGGAAAGGCATGTTTTCCGGTACGTCCGCGAAAAAGCGCGGCGCATCACGCAAAGCTTCGGCGGTGTTCGCCGCGTACCAGAACAGTTTTTTCGGCACGCAGCCGACGTTCACACACGTCCCGCCGAGGCGGCCGCTTTCGATGACGGCGACTTTCGCGCCATATTCGGCGGCGCGGCGGGCGGTGGCGATGCCGCCGGAACCGCCGCCAATGCAAATGAGGTCAAAGGTTTGCATGTTCTCTCCTGCTGTAAAAAGGGGCAATTATAGCGGCACATACCGCGTCGGCGCGCGCTGACAAAAGCGTATGGCGACGGCGCGCGCGCCTGTGTTAGCATTTGCCCGTCGAAATGACGACACTCCATTCAACCCTTAAACAAGGATATCTATATGAAAAAAGTGCTGATTGCTTCCCTGCTCGCCTCTGCCTTCCCGGCTGTCGCCCTTGCCAATTCTTGTGACGACTATTACAAGAAAATGGAAGAAGACATGAAAAAAGACGGCGTTTATAGCGATCAGGCGATGAAAATCGTCAAAGATCAGGTCGCAGCCGTTCCCGCTGACCAACAAGAAACCTTCTGCAAAGCAGCCATCGACAGCATGAACAGCAGTGCCAATGACAAAGGCGGCAGCGACGAAAAAGAAGACGGCGAAGAAGCCAAAGGCTAATCGCGTCTCTACGACAAAACCGAACCTGCGGGTTCGGTTTTTTATTGACGCAAGAACCCTATGACCGCCCTGCCCTGCCCCATCACCCTGCATAAGCTTTGCGTGCGCTACGGCACCGACACCATCATCGCGCCGCTGACCCACACCTTCGCCGCCGCGCGCTGGCACGTCATCCTCGGCAAAAGCGGCGTCGGCAAATCGACGCTGCTGCGCGCCATCGCCGGACTCATTCCCTATGAAGGCACGATTACCCGCGACCCGCCCGGCCTGATGGCGCAGCATGACGACCTCCTGCCGTGGCGCAGCGCGCGCGACAACGTCACCCTCGGTGCCAGCCTGCGCGGCGAAAAAGTCGACAACAACCGCGCCGCACAGCTACTCGCCGACGTCGGCCTCGCAGAACACGCGCACAAATACCCGCAACACCTCTCCGGCGGCCAGCGCCAGCGCGTCGCCCTCGCCCGCACCCTCTACGAAAACCGCAACCTGCTACTGATGGACGAGCCCTTCTCCGCCGTCGATGCCGTCACCCGTTACCAGTTACAAAACCTCGCCGCCCGCCTGCTGCGCGGCAAAACCGTCTTGATGATTACCCACGACCCCGCCGAAGCGCTGCGCCTTGCCGACCACCTCTACATCCTCGACCACGGCCTGCGCGAATTGCCCGCAAACAGCGACCCGGCGCAACTGCTGGAGGCTCTCGGCGCATGAAAACCGCACTCCGCCACCTCGCCATCGCCGCCGTCCTGCTCGCGCTCTGGCAAGCGCTCATCCTCGCCACCGGCACCCCCAAATACATCCTGCCGCCGCCGCTCGCCGTCCTGCAAAAAATCGTGAGCGCCCGCAGCCAACTGGCCGAACACGCACTCGTCACCCTCGCCGAAGTCGGGCTGGGACTCATCACCGGCACCGCACTTGGCATCCTGAGCGCGCTCGCCCTGCAATACAGCCGCCTGCTGCGCGCCCTGCTCTCGCCGCTGCTCGTTTCCTCGCAGGCCATCCCGGTCTATGCGCTCGCGCCGGTGCTGACCCTGTGGTTCGGCTTCGGCATGCTGCCGAAAATCCTCATGACCGTGCTCATCATCTACTTCCCCATCACTACCGCCGCCTACGACGGCCTGCGCCGCACCCCGCAAGGCTACCTCGACCTCGCGCGCAGCATGAACAGCCTGCCGCGCAACACCCTGCTGCGTCTGCGCCTGCCCGCCGCCCTGCCCGCCTTCGCTTCAGGACTGCGCGTCGCGGTCGCCATTGCCCCGATTGGCGCGGTCATCGGCGAATGGGTCGGCGGCAGCAGCGGCCTGGGCTACCTCATGACCTACGCCAACGCGCGCACCCAGACCGACCTGCTCTTTGCCGCCCTCGCCGTGCTGGTCCTCATCACCCTCACGCTTTACAGCGCTACCGACCGCCTTTTGAACCGCCTCATCCGCTGGAAGGCGGCGGGGTGAAAGCGGCGGACACACTTCTGTAGTAACATAAACACATGACATCAAACTGCATCCAAGAGGTGAAAAAATGACTACAGGAACAACAGAATATACAGAACGTCAGGCACGTGTCATTGGCGAAGATGGCGAGATCTTCGACAGCATCGAGGAATACACCGCATGGGTCAATGATGTGAAAGCGCAGCTTGCTCGCAGTGAAGCAGACCGCAAAGCCGGGAGGGTGCTAACCGCCAGCGAGGCGAAGACTTTTTTCCTTTCGCTAGTAGAGGATAGCTGATGTACAGCGCTATCTGGAGCGAAGCAGCGGCGTCCCATGTTCGAGAAATAGTGGAATATATGCGGACAGAAAATCCGCTGGTCGCCCGCAAACTGGCTCATGCATTTGCGCTGTTTACAGACTTGGTTGAGCATATGCCGGAGATTGCCCCGGTATGGAAGGAAAATTCGCGATACCGCATCTGGTCCGGCTATATCCGTACAAAATTTTCTATGTCATTGATGAGCAGGAAGAACAAATATTCATATCGGCCGTTCGACACGGAAAGCGGCAAAATCCGTATTTGCCTTGAGAATGCGGTATAGCGATAAGGCTGTCTCTTTCCCCGCTTCATAAAAAAACCGCCCCGGAGGGCGGTTTTTATTTGGCTCACGCGATGGTTATTGCACGACGATTTGTTGTGCGGCTTGGCGCGCGTGTTCTTCCGGGTGGTACATGTTTTCGATGGATGCGCCCGGGGCGTGCCAGGTGCCCGCGCGGGTGGTGCGTCCGTAAATGGTGTAGCTGAACGCTTTGGGCGCGCCGTACTGGGTGAAGGCGGCGATGTGGCGGTCGTCGCGGTTTTCCCGGTATTGGTAGTCGACGCGGTTGTCGTCGTCCTCACCGACCTCCATGACGTTTTCGTTGTCGCGCAGGGCGTTCAGGGTGATGCCGGCCGGCAGCGGGTAGGTGTACAGCAGGTCGCTTTGTGCGGCTTCGCGCTCGAGTTTCGGCGTGAAGGTCGCGGTGATGCGCAGGTCGGTGTTGTTCGGCAGTTTGGCCGGGTCAAGGACGGTGCCGTCCGCGCTTTCGTAGCGCAGCGCGATTTCCCAGCCTTCGCTGCTCGCCTCGCTTGCCGCCGGGGCGTGCAGGTCGCGCGCTTCCAGCCACAGCGGGGTTTTGCCAGGGTTGGTGATGCGCACTTTGCCGTTACGCGGTGCTTTTTCGAGGTCGGCCAGCGTCGCCGCTTTGCCGTCGATTTCGATGGCGGTGTCGGCGGCAAGTTTGGGCGCGACGGTCGCCAGGCGCACCAGCCAGGCGAGTTCTTGGGTGCTCAGGTAGCGGTCGTGCGAGAGGGCTTGTGCCAAGGCGTCGCGCTGTTCGTCGTAGAGTTTGGCCAGGGTGTCTCCGGTGTTCTGCGGGTCGTTTTTGACGTTTTGCCACAGGGTTTCCAGTTGTTTGAGGCGGACGAGGTTGTGCGCGGCGAGGCTGGTCGTGCTGCTGTACGGGTAGCTGTTGCTGTTTTCGACGGCAGCGACGGTGGCGAGGCGTTCGCTCGCGGCCTGGTATTCGCCGAGCAGCGCGAGGGCGGCGGCGATGTCGAGGCTGTCGTTGCGGTCGAGTTTGTCGCCAGCTTCGCGGTGGTAGCGCAGGAGGTTGCCACGCACGGGTTCGCCCGCATAGGCCAGGGTGTAGTAGGTGTAGCTGTCGCTGTGCGCGCGTTCGGCGTTGTAGCTGCCGTCGGTGTTTTCGCGCAGGTTTTTCAGCAGGCGGCTGAGTTGTGAGGGGTTGAGCAGCTGGTCGTGTTTTTGCAGTTCGATCAGTGCTTCGCCGACGTAGGCGGTCAGCCATGTGTCGGCGTTGCCGTAGCCCCAGAGGCTGTAGCTGCCGTCGTAGGCGGCGAGGTTGGCCAGGCGGTTTTCGGCCTGGCGGATGCTGTCACGGTCTGGCGTGGCTGCGCCGATGAGTCCCCACAGTTTGCCGGTGGTTTGTTCGCTGCAGCCCAGGGGGTAGTCGGCGAGTTGTTTTTGGTAGGGTTCGGCGTTGTAGGGGATGCCGCTGTTCAGGGTCAGGCGGGCGTCGGCGAGGTCGGTGTATTCGTGTGTCGCTCCGGCGTCCAGGCGCTGGTACTGGTTGCGTACTTGCGGCAGGGTCGGCGCGCGTACCGGGATGCGGCGCTCCAGGGTTTCGTTGTAGTCACCGCTGATGGCGATTTTGATGTGTGCGTCGCCCGCTTTGTTGCTGCGGTAGGGGTAGCGCAGGGTGGCGACTTGGTCCGGTGCCAGAGTGCTTTCCGGGATGGGTTCGCCAGCGAGTTCGAGGCCTTCGGTCTCGAGTTTGATGTTGAGGTTCTGCGCTTTGTCGGTGGTGTTGTGCAGGCGCAGGGTGAAGACGCCGCTGTCGCCCTGGCTCAGGTAGCGCGGGCTTTGCAGTTCGGCAACGACGGGCGCTTTGACGATGGCGGTTTGTTCGCCGCTGCCGGTTTTGTCGGCGTTCCAGGCGGCGGTCATGATGCGCAGGCGGCCGTTGTAGTGCGGCAGCGGTACGGTGTATTGGAGGTTGCCGTCAGCGTCGAGTTTGAGCGGGCCGCTCCAGTTGGCGACGAGGATGAGGTCGAGGTCGGGCAGGGCGGCCAGGGCGGCACGTTCTTTGTCGTTTTCGTCGCCGCCAGCACCGCTACGCAGCGCGGCCAGGCGGGCGTTGGTTTGGCGGATGATGTTGCCGAAGGTGTCGTAGAGGCTGATGTTCAGTTGTTTTTTGCCGTAGAAGGCTTCCAGCGGGTCGTGGAAGCTTTCGGCGGCGAGTTGGTAGAGGCCGTCATCTACGACGGCGACGTTCACCCAGGTGTTTTCGCCCGCTTCGGGGACGTGGATGCCCACGGTGAGCGGTTGTTCGGGCTGGGCGTTGTCGGGGACGGTGATTTGCGGGGTGAGGCGGCGGTGCGCGAGGTCGGCGCCAACCCATTGCAGGCCGACGGCGCGGCGGTTGTGGTCGTCGCTTTTGTCGTTCCAGGCGTTGGCGAGCAGCCACACGCCTTGTTCCCAGTCGTCTTGCCACGGGATTTGGAGTTGGGCTTTACCGTTTTTGAGGGTGAGGTCGTGGCTGGCGATGATGGCGTCGCGGCTGGCGATTTTGACGCTGGCGGCGCCGTCAAACGGGGCTTCGAGGTTGAGGGTTAGGGTGTCGCCGTGTTTGTAGGTCGGGTGGTCGGTGGCGAGGGTGATGGTGGACGGGCTGTTGTTGCCCGGTTCGCCGTACCAGCCGCGCGCGATTTCGAGGCTGGCCGCGCTGGCGGGGTCATCGCCCTGGACTTCGAGTACGTAGAGGCCGTTAGTGAGCGGCAGTTCGAGGGTCGCCGGGGTTTTGCCGTCGGTCGCGATGCTGCCGGTTTTTTCGGGTTGGCGGCTGTCGTTTTTTTCGTAGCGCCAGTCGCCGTCGCTGTAGTACCAGTACCAGTCGCGCTCTACGCGGTACAGGGTCCATTTGAGGTTGTTGCTTTGTTGTTCGCCTTTGTCGTTGATGAGGGCGATTTGGGCGTTGTTGTCGCCTGCTTTCAGGGCGATGTAGGGCGCGCTGCGCGGCAGCAGGGTTTCGTTTTCGGCGGCGATGGGGCTGCCATCCGGCGCGGTGAGGGTGGTCATCGCCCACAGTGCCTGCGGCCGGGTGTCAAACGGGCGTTCCAGGGTGAGTTCGATGTGGCGTTTGCCGTCTTTGTCGGTGTTGGCGGTGGCGATGCGTTGTTGGTCGTAGGCGGCGACGGTTTCGTCGTGGCGGCCGATTTGCCAGCCCGCCCACGCCGGGTAGGTTTTGGCGAGGTCGCCTTTGGTGATGCGCCAGACGCCGTCGTTTTGCAGGTCGGCCGCGGGCGCGCCGTAGAGCCAGTCGGCTTTGAGGTCAAGGCTTGCCTTGTTGTCGCCTTCGGTTTTGATGGTGAGTTTGCTCTCGATTTGGCGCGGTACGATGCTGTCCACGCGGTAGGTTTCGTCAACGAGGCGCGCGCCGTCTTTGCCGAGGCTCAGGCGGATTTGCCAGTTGCCAAGGCGGGCGTTGGCGGGGATGTCAGCGCTGTAGCGGTAGGCGCCGCTGTCGTCGGCTTTCAGCAGTTCGCTGTGGACGAGTGCGCCGTCCGGGCGGCGGATTTCCAGCCAGAGCGGGCTGTCGCTATAGGCTTTGCCTTCCGGTGTTTTGAACAGCCACAGGGCGTTGATGGTGTCTTTCGGGCGGTAAACGCCGCGGTCGTGCCAGCTCCAGTGGGTGAGGGTGCGGTTGGTCTCGGCTTCGCCGGAGAGGCCTTTGTCGGAGAGGTCGATTTCTTGTCCGGCCACGCGCAGGTAGGCAAGGTGGCCGTCGTGCTGGCTGATGAGGTGGCCGGGGGCGTCGGCGTCTTCACCGCCGGTTTGTGCGGCGCTGAAGCGGGCGATGCCTTGGGCGTCGGTTTTGGCTTCGCCGAGGATGCGGTTGTTTTTGGCGTAGAGGGTGACGTTTTGTCCGGCGATGGGCTGGTTGTTGCGCAGGTCGCGCAGTTCGGCGAGCAGACCGTCCGGGGTTTGGTAGGCGGTCAGTCCCTGGTCGGTGACGGTGAAGCCCAGCAGCGCGTTTTCGTATTGGTCTTTGGCGCGCACGGTGAGGACGTACACGCCGCTGCGGGTTTCTTTGCCCGCCATGTCGGCAAAGGCGACGCGGCTTTGTACGACGCTGTTGCGCGCGCTTTTTTCGGGTTCAAAGCTGCCTGTCCAGATTTTGCTGGCGTTGTTGTTGAGGTCGTAGGTGTTGAAGTATTCGGGGTTGTCGATGGCGTCATGCGCGTCGCCGGCGAGGTTGTTGTCCGGGATTTGCCACAGTTTGAGTTCGACGGCATCCACGTTGCTGCTTTCGATGGTCAGCGCCGCTTCCGGGTCAAGTACCAGGGTTTTGCCGCGGGTGGCAAAGCGCACCATCGGCGCGCGGTCGCCGGTGTCGATGTTGCGTTCTTCTGTCTGCCCCAGTTCGAGGTGGTTTTTCGCCGCCAGTTTCGGGTCAATGGTTATTTTGTATTCGCGCTGCCAGACGCCGGTGTAGCAGATTTTGTCGCCGCTGTAGCGCGCTTCGCCTTCGGCGGCAGGGGTGATGGTGATGCGTTTGCGCCAGTCTTGCAGCGGCTCGGCGAGGACGATATCGCTGAATTCGGCGCAGATTTGCGGTTTGTCCTGGTTGTTGTCCACGCTGACGTTGTCAAGGTTAAAGCCAAAGCGCTGGCGCAGGTTGCGGTAGGTTTGTTGCTGTTGTTCGTCCAGGTCGGGCTGGATTTTGGCGAGAGCTGCCAGGGCAAAGGCGGCGTTGTTGCGGTCATCTTCCATGATGGCTTCGTACAGCGCGAGGTTGTCGTTCAGATAGGCGCCCATCGAGTTGCGCACGCTCGGCGCAGAGGCCAGCAAGGCAAGGAAGCGGATTTTTTCTTCATAGGGCGCGCTGGCGGCGATTTTTGCCAGCAATTCGCCGCCGTTTTGCAGGTGGGCGAAGTTGCGCGGCTCGCCTTTTTTGCCTTTGCCGTATTGGGCGTGCTCGCGCCAGGTGCGGATGTCGGCATTGGCGAAGCGGGCGATGGGGCCGCTGCCGTCGCGCAAATATTGGTTAATTTCCGCTTCTGCCTGTTGGCGGGCGGTGGCGAGGGTTTCTGCGTTCCAATCGGCGGCGTGTGCGAGGGAAATGGCGCCAATCATGGCGGCAAGTAGCGATTTTCTGAACATTTTGGGGTTCTCTTGTGGATTGAAAAATGACGCGAAATTTTAACAAAAGATGCGGATTTGTTTTGCCTGATGTGGATTTGATTTTCTGCGTTTTCCGCCCCGCATGATGATTGATTTCTATCATCGGCGGCGGGCGCGGGCGGTGCTATGCTGTTGGCTCAATGTGAGTGCGGCTTGCCGTTTACATACAGCTGAGCGCTCGATGTGTATGTAAATCCGCAGCCAGACGATATATAGCGATACACCGAAAGCCTCAGACAAGGCGCGTCGCTGAAGACAGTACGCGGTTGTACGGCGAAGCGACGCAACACCGTATGAGGCTTTCGGGGGATGGCTATATTTGTATTTGAACCGACGATTCCCGCCATGCTTTCAGGAGTAAATCAATGACCCGCTACCCCGCGATACTCAATCTGGGTTTTCGCCTTTTTTTCTTCTCCGCAGCCGCCTTTGCCGTGCTGACCATGCTCGCCTGGCTCGTGATTTATCAAGGGCATCAGCCTGTGATCGGCGGGCTTGTCGCGCAGTGGTGGCACGGTCATGAAATGATCTACGGCTACGCCGCCGCCGTCGTTACCGGTTTTCTTTTTACTGCCGTGCAGAACTGGACCGGCGTACCGATGCCGCACGGTTGGCCGCTCTTTTTCTACTGGCTGCCGTGGTTTGCCGCGCGCCTGCTTTTTGCCTTTGCGCCCTCGTTGCACCTCATCGCCGCGGGCTTTGACCTCGTCTTCGCCCTCGGCGGGTTGTATGCCGTCGCAAAGCGCGTCGTTGCCGTCAAGCAATGGCGGCAAATGGGGCTGGTCTCCAAAATGGGGCTGCTCGCCATAGGCCAAATGCTCTTTATCAGCGGCCTGCTCGGCTTTGCGAGCGGTATCCTCTGGAGTCTCTATCTCGGCGTTTTCACCATCCTCGCCATCGTCCTCACCATCGGGCGGCGGGTAACGCCGTTTTTCACCGAGCGCGGCGTCGGCTATCCCTTCACCCCGAAAAACAGCGCCCTGCTTGACCGCGCCTGTCTCATTACTTTTACCGCTTTCTTTATATTGAAGGTGTTTACGCCGTGGCAGAACGCCGCTGCCGTCTTCGCCCTCGCCACCGCCGCCTGCAACGGCTGGCGTCTCGCGGGCTGGTACACCCGTGGCATCTGGCACCGTCCGCTGCTGTGGAGCATGCACCTCTCGCTCGCCGGCATGGTCTTCGGTTTCCTGCTTTACGGCAGTCAACTGTTCTGGTCGCAGGTCAGCGACTCGCTGGCGATGCACACCCTCGCCCTCTCCGGCATCGGCCTCTTGACGCTCTCCATGATGGCACGGGTCAGCCTCGGCCACTCCGGCCGCAATATTCACGAACCGCCGCGCCTGCTCATTTTCGCGCTCTACCTGCTCTGCCTCGGCTTCATCTGCCGCATCCTGCTGCCGCTCGCCGCCCCGGCGCAGTTCCTGCTGTGGATTGGCGCGGCGCAAGTGTTGTGGATTGTCGCCTTTTGCCTGCTGCTGCACGGCTACACCCGCATCTGGTTCTCGCCAAGAATTGACGGCAAGCCGGGTTGAGCGGCATTTACGCTGCTAACGCTTAAGCGTTCCAGAAAAAAGGGCGGGAAATCCCGCCCTTTGCTTTTTCGCGTCTGTTTTACGGCGCAGCTGGTAAATGCAGCGGCACGAAAATCAGCGTGTAAAGCACCACCACCGCCAGCGCGACGAGGGTCGGAATCGCGGTGCGTTTGACGAGCAGCATCGGCGAGAGGTTACCCGCGCCGCTGACCGCCACGATAACGCCGGATACCGGCGACAGGGTGCGGCCGACGTTTGACGCCTGTTGCATCGGCAGGATGAGATAGGCGGGATTGATGCCCAGTTTTGCCGCCATCTTCGGCGCGATTTCAACGAAGGCATAAAACGCCGCGTTGCCTGAACCGGAGGCGACGACCACCAACAGCGTCACCCCCACCAGCGCGAACATCATCGTCACGCCTGCGGCGCCGCTTTTTTCTACAAGCGCAATCATTTCATCGACGAAGCCGATATTGCTCAGTCCCTCGGCGAAAACACCGGCGGCAATTAAGAGGATGACTACGCCAGCAAAGGCTGCGCCCATTTCTTTATAGGCGACTTCCAGCCCTTCGTAGAGGTCTTTGGCGCGCGGATGACGGCAGTATTCGATGATGAGGCTGATGATGAGCGTCAGCACCACCACCGCGCCGAGCGACATTTCCGGCATGACACGCCCGGCGATCGGGACTTTGCCATCAAAGATGAGCATGCCCGCGATCGGCAGGAAAGGCAGGATCATGTAAAAGGTCGGCGCTTTTTTCAGCGCGGACAAGTCCATCTGGATGCGCTCGCCACCGCCCTGCGGCAGCAGGCCTTCTTTGCGGTCGCAGTACGGTTGCCAGAAGAAATGGGCGACAGCGGTGGCGAGAATCGCCAGCACGCTCATCGGAATCATGTAGCTGAAGGCGTAATCTTTGACGGGAATGCCTGCCTGCTCTGCCGCCAGCACCACATCCGGCGCGGTCGGGGCGAGGGTCAGCATCGCCGTGGTGGCGCAAACGGCGGCGGCCGACGGGCGGGAAATGCCGAGGTTGGTGAGAATCGGGAACAGCGTTGCCATCAAAAACGCGCCGAGTGCGGTCGCCGACGATATGGCAAACGAGAGCAGGCTGCCGATGAAGAAAGCGCCAAGCAGAAGGAAATACGGCGAGCGAATATGGCCGAGCGGGCGCGAGAGGACGCGGATGACGGTATCGTTCGCGCCGATGTGCGACATATAGGCGGAAAAGCCAATCAGCACCATGATGAGCAGACCGAGACCGCCGCCGCGTTTTTCCATCAGGCTGAAGATGAGGTTGCTGATATCGACGAAAAACAGTCCAGTGGATTTCTCGCCGCCAATCGCCTTGCCGAGTGCGACCGCGATTAACAGTAATCCCACACCGCCGACGAACAGCACGCCTTTGGCGTTATAGCCACGAATGATGAGAAAGCCCACCAATAATATTGTGATAAAACCAATAATTAATCCCATAATGACACTCCGGTTATGTTAAAAATCGTGCGTTATATTAGTCTTTTTTTAGGGAGAGTAAACAGAGATTCACAGCTATCATCATAAATAAATGCGTTTTGCACAAAGCGCTGTGTGGATTTTGTGGTGCAGGCGGGCATAAGCCCCTTCCTGCGCCGCGCGCTACTAAAATCAGGTAAAAGAAAAGAGCGGGAAATCCCGCCCTTCTCTTGTTCGCTGGTTGCCGCCGTTATTTGTAGTAGCCCGCCATCACCGCGTTGCTTTCGATGCGGTTGGCCAGCGCCAGCGGGATTTTCATCCGCGTGTTGCGTACGTCCAGAATGCAAAGGCGGTTCAGGTTGCTGATAAATTTCGGCAGGTACGGGATTTGTGTGCTGGAAAGGTCGAGCCGCGTCATTTTGGTGAGGTTCGCCACCGACGGCGGCAGCGCGCCGATGTTGTTATGCGCGATATTCAGCACTTCCAGCTCGGTCAAGAGGCCGATGTCGTCCGGCAGTTCGGTCAGTTCGTTGTAGCCGAGGTGCAGGTCGTTCAGATGACTGAATTGGCAGATAAAGTTCGGCAGTTGCATCAGGCGGTTGTGCGAGAGGTCAAGTACCGCCAGGCGCTGCATTTGTGCGGCGGGCGGCGGCAGGAGGGCCAGCTGGTTGTGCGCCAGCGAGAGGCGGTGCAACTGGCTCAGGCTGCCGAAGTTGGCAGGCAGGCTGGTAAGGCGGTTGTTGTGCGCGTCGAGGATGCTGAGGTTTTGCAGGTTCGCCAGTGATTCGGGCAAGGCGGTCAGCATATTGCCGCCGATGTCGAGGCGGTGCAGTTGGCACAGTTCGCCGATGTATTCGGGCAGGGTGCCGAGGTGGTTGCCGTAGAGTTCAAGTTCGCCCAGTTCGCGGTAGTTGGCGATGAAGTCGGGCAGTTTTTTCAGTTCGTTGGAGGAGAGGTTGAGCCGCGTCAGTTTGGTGAGGTTGGCGCAGACTTCCGGCAGGTCTTCGAGTTTGTTGCGCGCGAGGTTGAGTTTGGTGAGGTGGGTGAAGTTGCCGATGAAAAGCGGCACGCGCAGCAGGCGGTTGTCACTGAGGTCCAGTTCGGTGATGTGGCTGAATTTGGCGATGACTTCCGGCAGGGTGGCCATTTTGTTGTAGCCGAGTTCGAGTTTGGTCAACCCGGTCAGGTTGCCGAAGCTCTCCGGCAGGGTTTCGAGCTGGTTCCATTTGAGGTCGAGGCGTTTCAGCAGGGTGAGGTTGCCGATGGAGTCGGGCAGTTTTTGCAGTTCGTTGCCGCGCAGGTCAAGTTCGGTCAAAAGCGCCAGTTCGCCAAGGGTTTCCGGCAGGGTTTGCAGGCGGCGGAAGGAGAGGTCAAGGCGGTTGAGTCCCATCAGTTCGGCGGCGTCGCGCGGGATGCGGTCTTCGCCGATGTTGTTTTCGTCGGCCCAGTTGATGATTTCGCTGAAGCGTCCTTCGTTTTCGTCTTCTGTTTCTTCGTTGTTCTTGAAGACGCGGCGCAGTCCGTTGGTGATGCTTTTGAGCATGGGTGATCCTTTTGGAATGGGGTAAGGTTACGTTTTGTGGCGGTATTGTAACAATCTTTGCTCCGGTTTGTATTTCTCCGCAAACTGCAGTGGTGCGGCGCGCCCTGTTTTCAACGGTTTGTCATTTTTTTGTGGGCACGGCTTGCATCCCGCGCGCAAATCCCTATAATGCGCGTCTCGTCAATTGCGGGGTGGAGCAGTCTGGTAGCTCGTCGGGCTCATAACCCGAAGGTCG
>ERZ773059.805-NODE-805-length-16458-cov-3.428092_pt1 | contig 16458 bp, 7 predicted proteins | sample MGYA00580514_ERZ773059 | MGnify/ENA primary metagenome ERZ773059 (study PRJEB29015, sample SAMEA2737981) | human oral metagenome | biome: human oral; feature: human-associated habitat; material: dental | place: China | collected 2056 ...
AGGCCACCACGGTACTGGCCATGCTGAACTGGCTGGGTATCCGGCCCTCCTACTCACGGCCGCGTGTCTCCGACGACAATGCCTTTGTGGAGGCACTGTTCAAAACGGCCAAGTACCGGCCGGAGTTCCCTGCGGGTGGCGTGGCCAGTCTGGATGAGGCCCGGCAGTGGGGATATCGGTTCGTGGCCTGGTACAACGATGAGCACCGCCACAGCCGGATCGGTTACGTGACGCCGAGCCAGCGCCACTGCGGACAGGACGTGGACATTCTGCTGGCCAGGCACCGTCTGTACCAGACGGCACGCAGCCGGACGCCATCACGCTGGTCGGGCCATACCCGCAATTGGCAACCCATCACGACGGTCACGCTCAATCCGGAGCGTGACAGTGTGGTTCAGGCAGCTATCAACCTGCGCGATAGCGGACAGGTGGCTGCGTGATTCATCGGACAACTAGGTTGACTTACTCCGGGATCGGCCGGGAAGAAGGCCGCGAAGAGGGGCGTGCCGAGGGGCGCGAGGAAGGCCGCTGGAACGCTCGCCAGACCCTGGTCAGCCTGCTGACGGCCAAGTTTGGCGAGTCGGCCGCCTCGGTACTGGACCGGGTGGATACGGGCAGCCAGGAGCAGATTGCGCGCTGGACACTGGCGGTGCTGACGGCCAACACGCCGGAAGAGGTGTTCAGGCTGCAGTGAGTGGCTGGTTGAGACCGATGCCTGGTAGCCCGCTGTGCTGATGCCCCTGCGGTCTTGCCTTTTGGCCGAATTTCCCGTAGGGATATTGCCAGCCTCCCTATATCATCGCGGTCACAGCTGGACCTCCCTTTTTGTAAACCATGAACCTCAACGCCTCCATCATTGACCAGCGCCTCACGGGTATCCAGGACGAGATTCGAGCTTTGGCCGAGACCGAGCTGGGGCTCACGAACCCAGGGCGGCTCAAGTCTCTTGCCTTCGTCTACCTTTGTGTCAAGGTCATGCTGGACCTCGAGGTCGAGGAAGCCTTCGACTGCCTGACCGAAGGGGGAGGAGATTTTGGTGTCGACGCATTTCACATTACGGAAGAATCGGATGGCGAGTTTGCTGTCACGGTTTTTCAGGGGAAGTACCGCAAGAGTCTCGACGGCGCCTCCGCCTTCGAGCAGGCGGGTATCGAAGCCCTCATCAATGCCATTCGCTATCTGTTCGATCCTTCGGCGGAGCTGGGCGCCATCAACGACCGGCTACGTGTCCGGGTGGAGCAGGCACGCTCGCTGGTGCGAGACGGTTTCATTCCACGCGTCCGGGCCATTGCCTGTAACAACGGGCAGATCTGGAACACCCAGACGCAGGCGTACATCGACCGCGCCGGCTTTGGTGATCAGGTTAGTTGGGAACATGTCAATCATGACGTGCTGGTAGGCATTCTGGGGCGTATGCGCCCGGTGTCCGATACGCTCCGTCTGACTGGAAAAGCCATTGTGGAAGACATGAACTTCAGCCGTGTCTGCGTGGGGCGCATGTCCGTAGGGGAGGTGGCTGCGCTGATGGATCGCCACGGAGAGCGGCTGCTGGAGCGCAACATCCGCCGTTACCTGGGGCTGCATGGCAACCGGGTCAACGAGGCCATTCGGGATACATTGAAGTCGGCCGATTCGTCGAATTTCTACTTCTTCAACAACGGCATGACGCTGGTCTGTGATGATTTTGCCTACAACGGCCTGCAGAGCAGCGACTATCAGGTTCGGGTCGATAACCTGCAGATTGTCAATGGCGGCCAGACCTGCATGACCATCTGCAGGACGGCCGAGGAGCTGAAGCAGCAAGGCAAGTCATTGCCGGACGACGCCACGGTGCTGGTGCGCATCTACAAACTGCCTTCTGACAATGAGGATATCGTCGCCCGCATCACCCACGCCACCAATAGTCAGAACCCGGTGGATCTGAAGGATCTGCGGGCCAATGATGCCCGCCAGACACAACTGGAACAGAGCATCAGCGCACTGGGCTACGCCTATCGTCGCAAGCGGATGGAGACCGCGCCCCGTCCGCAGGACATTACCAGCGGCGCAGCAGCCGAGGCAGTGCTGGCCGTCTGGCGACATGCGCCGCATCAGGCCCGTTTTCTTACGCGGGAGCATTTCGGCAAGCTTTACGGCACCATCTTCACCGAATCGCTCAATGGTACCCAGGTAGTACTGGCTGCGCTGCTGTACCGTATCGCTGAAAACCGCCGCCGCCGCCCGCAGGAAGACGACCCGATGTTCGTTCGCTATGCCTCCTGCTTCATTGCCATGCAGATGGGGCGTCGTCTGCTGGCCGCCATGAACGTCGGGCTGGAGCAGCTGGACCACCGCAACTTCGGGCAGGCGAGGGATCTGGTCGACTCCCGTGGTGAGGGGTGGTTCGTTCAGGCTCGTGAGGATGTCCAGCAGGCGCTGTCCAGCCTCTACGGCGGGAAGGAGGTTTCGGTGCAGCAGCTCTCGGCTACCTTTCGGCGCGGAGACCTGATCGAGACTCTGCAGCGACAAGGGATAGATTGAATACTCATGACGCTCCTGGCCGGAGCGCCATTTCGTGTCGGTCCCGCTACAAAAATGGCGTGGTTTCGCCGCTACCGCAGCGTTTCCTGTGCGCGGGTTGACGTCGTTCGGGCCGTGCCGATAATTGGGTCTCCCCAGTCCGTCGCCCCGAGGAGACCGTACCCATGCAGCCCCTGATCGTTTCCCGCCAGGTCATGCAGGGGGTGAAGGACTTTCTGAGGGCCGCTTTCTCCGGGCCGGAGGCTCCTGCAGCCCCGGGCGCGGTGCATCCGTCGGGCTCCGCGCCCCTGGCAGGTGCTGCCCAGGCGCAGCCGTCAGCGGGTTTTGACGGCCTCATCGACCGCTTCATCGAGGGCGACGGTAACCTGTTCCGCGGCCCGTATCTGACGCTGCCGCTGCCGTTTCGCCCACAATCTTCGTCGGTTGACGGTCAGCCTGCCTTTCCGTGGCTGCCGGCGGGTTTCGTGCCGCACGCCCATCAGGGCAGGGCCTTTGCCCGTTTGGGTGGTGAGAACGCCTGCTCCACACTGGTGGCCACCGGTACGGGCTCTGGCAAGACCGAGTGCTTTCTTTATCCCATTCTGGAGCACTGCCGCCAGCAGCGTGAACGGCGTCAGCCCGGCATCAAGGCCATCATCCTTTACCCGATGAATGCGCTGGCCACCGACCAAGCCAGCCGTCTGGCGCGGGAGATCGTGCAGAAGCCTGCCCTGCAGGGTATCCGTGCCGGCCTGTACGTGGGGGATACGCCCGATCAGCTTTCCAGAACGGTCCAGCAGCTGCCCGATGGCCGTTGCACGGTCATCACCGATCGCCACGCTCTGCGCGAGAACCCGCCCGACATTCTGCTCACCAACTACAAGATGCTGGACTTCCTGCTGCTGCGTGCCGAAGATGCGCAGCTATGGTCCCATCAGCAGCCCGATACGCTGCGCTATCTGGTGGTGGATGAGCTGCATACCTTCGATGGCGCGCAGGGCACGGACCTGGCCTGCCTGATCCGCCGCCTTAAAGGGCGGCTGCAAACCCCGCCGGGACAGCTGGTGTGTGTGGGCACCTCGGCAACGCTGGGCGGCGCAGAGCCGGCTGGTGCACCTGGGCAACCGGAAATCGTGCCGCACGTCACAGACGCGGAGGGCGCTGATGCAGATGCTGCTGGCACAGAGGTTTCCGGTGCTGAGGTCTCTGATGCAGAGGCGCCCGGCGGGCCGGATGATGTGCCGTCCGTTGACGGGGCCGCGCAGCCTTTCCAGGGTAGTACGGCCGAGCTTGTGGCCTTTGCCAGCGACATCTTCGGTGAAGCGCTCGATGCTTCGGCCGTGATTGCCGAAGACCGCCTGTCGGTAGCCGAATACCTGGCAGACACGGCCATTGAACACCTGGACCTGCCCGGTCCACAGCATCTGGATGCCCTGGATCCGGATGGCTACGATGATCCTGCCGACTGGCTGGCCGCCCAGGTGCCGCTCTGGTTTGGTTCGTCGCTGCAGGACTGGCTGTCGGAGCTGGCGAGCGCGGAGTCCGACCGTGCCCAGATGACGACGGCGTCTCTGGTAGAGCACCCGGCGCTGCGCGTGCGGCTGGGGCAGGAACTGAAACGGCACACCGCCTTTCGCCGGTTGCTGGAAGACGTGCAGCAGCAGGGCAGCAAATCGGTGCCGCTGGAGCATCTGCTGCACCTGTTTACCCGCAGGCATGGGGCCATGCTGCTTCAGAACCCGACGATGGCGCCGGAGCAGGCGTATTTTTCCTGGCTCTGCCTGAACAGCCTGCTCGGGCTGATTGCACATGCGCGGGTGTCGCGCAGCAACAGGCCCCTTTCGGCCATCACCGAATCGGACCTGCGCTTTTTCCTGCAGGTGAAGGTGGAAATCTGGCTGCGCGAACTGCGCCGGATGGTGGCCTGCCTGCCACATACCTGCTCGACCCATCTGGAGGAAGATCTGCAGGCACCTGCCTCTGCCCATGCAGGGCAGCCAGCCGACCATGCCATCGTGCTGCGGCATTCGGATGACCTGGGCCGGGAGGAGCGTAACCGGCTGTGGCTGCCGGTGGTGCATTGCCGTGACTGCCGGGTGATGGGCTGGGGGGCAACCCGGCCACGCAACGCCACCACGCTCGATACGGATCTGCGCACCTTCTATCAGGCATTCTTTGCAGAAAACACCACCACGCGTTTTCTGTTTCTGCCTTCGTCGCTGCCCACTGTAGGCAGTACCTCCGCGCCCACTCCGGCCAGTTCTTCCATTCTGACGCGCTTTCAGCAGCGGCGGATATGTGCACTGTGCGGCGCCGAGCACCCGCAGGCGGTGGCGCACTGCACCTGCCAGGATGATGCTGCCGGTCTGCCATCCACGCTGGTCGATGTGCTGCTCGCGGCCAATCTCAGGGAGCGCACGCGCAACGGGGCGAAGCAGACGTACTCCAGCCACGACTGCCCGTTCTGCGACGGGCGCAATACGCTGTCCATCGTGGGCTCCCAGGCGGCCAGTATGGCCGCCGTCGTGCTGCAGCAGCTCTTTGGTTCGCGCTACAACGCCGACAAGAAGCTCATCGCCTTTTCCGATTCCGTGCAGGATGCAGCCCACCGGGCAGGGTTCCTGGGCGCGCGTACCTGGCGGCTCAATTTCCGTCCGGCGCTCGCGCAGGTCATCGATGCCTGGCTGGAATATGGTGTGGAAACGAACGTAGACCAGACGCTTGCCGATCTGCCCGGTGCGTTCGAGGCCTACTGGCTGCAGGATGCCATTCCGTTTGCCTCGACGTTTCGCAGTCTGCGCAGAGGAGAGGCTCCGCCTGCGGAAGAGGTTGTGGCCGGGGCGCTGGAGAAATCTGCGCTGATCCGCAGTCTGCCGGATTCACCGGCATCGCAGCGGTTGCGTCCGCAGATACGCTTCCCGGTTGCACGCCGGACGCTGACGCAGGGGCGCTACCTGGCCAGTTTTCTGCCGCCGAGGCTGCACTGGTTGCACGATTTCACCCGCCTGCTCGAAGAAGGGACTCTGCCTCCGAACAGCCGGCTGGACGGCGATTTTCGCCGGATTTTGCCCTGGCTGATCTTTTCGGAGTTCGGTCAGGAGGCCCATATTGGCCGCAGTCTCGAGACCACGCGTACCGCCTGGGTCGAGCCCAATGGAGCGCGATTGAAGCAGGCCGTGGAATGGCTTGCTGAACGTGTGCCCGAGCAGGTTGACGCGTTACGCGAGGTATTCGTTCCATCCGTATCGCAACCCGCCTCCGGTGATGCATCGCAGCGCAGGGAGGGGCATGACGGGATTGTTCTGGGTGAAAGGCAGGGGCCAGCGGCACTTGAAAAACTCCTGCGCGGACTGATCGATGCACTGCGGCGTCGGGGTGCCTGGTGGCACGGTACGCTGGTGCACTACGCCCAGGCCGGCAACAATCCCCATGCGTACCGCAACAATGTCGTGCAGCTCGAACTGCTCAGGCAGAGCCGTCGCCCCCGCTTCGTACCGCTCGACCACGATCTGGAGCGGGGTAATGGCCCGGCACTGCTGGATGGCGATCTGCGCCGGCAGCGTGAGCTGGTCTACGCGTGTTTTCCGTTCCTGCACGGCAGCCTGAATCTGGGTGACGATGTGCTGGTGGTCAAACCACTGGTGGCACTGGCCATGCAGGCGCTTCAGGAGGTGGGCATTGCCCGCCCAGAGCCCCTGAACGATGCGCTGCAGCCACGCAGCACCCGAGGGGCGGCGCAGCCAGTCGCATGTGTCTGGGGGCTGCAGCCGGAAGCTTTCCATCTGCACATGGCCGTTTCCCGGTCTGCCCTGCATGCGGCATGCGCGGAAAACGGAGGGCGCCTCGAGGGGAGGCTCCCTGAGCATACCCGTGCCGATCCCGAACAGGGACGTTATGCTGCCGAGCGCCAGATGTATCTGACGGCCGATATCGAACGGGTGGTGGCGCACGAACACACCGGGCTGCTCGACCGCAGGACCCGGGAGCGGGTGGAAAGGAATTTTCGCGCTCACGACGATGCCCCCGGCAACATCAATGTCCTGTCGGCCACGCCCACGCTCGAGATGGGGATCGACATCGGCGACCTCTCCGCGGTACTGCAGTGTTCGGTGCCGCCGGCGCAGGCCAACTACATCCAGCGCGCCGGCCGGGCAGGGCGCAGCACGGGCAACGCGCTGCTGGTGACGATGGCCAATGCCCGTCCACACGACCTGTATTTCTGGGACGATACCGCCCAGATGATGACGGGCTACGTGCAGACACCGGGGGTATTCCTCAATGCATCGGCCGTGCTGGAGCGCCAGCTTACGGCCTGGACGATCGATGCCTGGGTGCGTGCAAGGGGGCTGTCTGCCGCCATTCCGGCCACGGTGCGCGATGTGCTGCGTGCCGTGCAGAACCAGTCGCAGACGCGCTTTCCCTATCCGTGGCTGAAGTATGTCGAGGAGCACGGTGATGAACTGCTGCAGGGCTTCATCGCGCTCTTCGATTCACCCGGAAAACCGGTACTATCCCGGGAGACCCGTCAGTGGTTGCATGCCTTCATTCATGGGGCAGCAGCCGGGTCCGCTCCTGCCTCTCCTGTGTCTGGCCCTGCTCCTGCCCCTGGAACGCAGCCTGCCGCATCGGCGGTACCCGCTTCCGCAGTCGCATCTGCCGTACCCGGAGGCGCTCCCTCTGTGATGTCAGGTGTGTGGGAGCACCCGTCACTGGCGCTGAAGGTCATTTCCCGGCTGGGGTACATTGCCCGCGATGTCGAGCAGTTCAGCCGGCTGCGTGACCGCGCGCAGCGGGAGCTGGCCCGCATCGAGGCCGAACCCGTTCAGGGCGAGGCACTGGCGGCCGAGGCAGAGCGGCTCGAGGGCGAGATGAAGGCGCTCGACCGGATGATGGCCGGCATCGAGCAAAAGCTCACCCTCAACGTACTGAGTGATGAGGGGCTGTTGCCCAACTACGCCTTCCCCGAGCAGGGCGTGACCCTGCGCTCGGTCATCACACGCAGGGAAGGTGATACGGGAGCCGGAGAGGATGGCGGACAGAGCGCTGCTTCTGGCAGGCGTTCCTCGTCATGGAAGGAAGAGATCTTCGAGTACGAGCGGCCCGGTGCAACGGCCATCAGTGAGCTGGCGCTCAACAACACCTTCTATGCAGGTGGGCGCAAGGTCCGCATCGACCAGGTGGACGTATCGCGCACCAAACCGCAGTGGTGGCGTTTCTGCCAGCAGTGTGCCTTTGCGCGCCCCGAAGGGCAGGGCGACTCCGATCCGGTCTGCCCGCGCTGTGGCGATGGCATGTGGCGTGATGCTGGGCGACTGCGCGAGATGCTGCGGCTGGAAACCGTGTTTGCCCGCACGCTGGATCGCGACAGCCGGATTTCGGATGATTCGGACGAGCGCCAGCGTGGCTTCTACGTGCGTCAGGCACTGGTCGATGCGCCGCCCGATGCCGTGCGCCAGGCATGGGCCGTGCAGAACGGGCACTTCCCGTTCGGTTTCGAGTTTCTGAACCGGGTGAATTTCCGGGAGATCAATTGCGGAGAACAGGGCGCAGATGCCCTGCCCATGAAGATTGCCGGTCAGGAACTGGCGCGCCCGGGCTTTGGCATCTGCCCGGAATGCGGCACGCTGCATCGCCGCCGCAGCGCAGAGGATGTATGGCGCAATCATGCACCCTGGTGCTCACGCCGCAAGGATCCGGCCGCACAGGGGCAGCAGTGCATCTTCCTGTACCGGGAGTTTGCCAGTGAGGGCATCCGGCTGTTCCTGCCGGAGGTGGGTTTCGCCGAGGGGCGTGGCGCCCTGCTGAGCTTCATTGCGGCCATCGAGCTGGGCCTTGCCCAGCGTTTTCATGGGGCGGTGGCCCATCTGCGCATTGCGACCGACGTGCGCATGGCAAACCAGGAGATACAGGGCACGGCCACGACGGCATCGATACTGGACAGGCAGGGCACGCAGAGCTTCGTGGTCATCTACGACAGCGTACCCGGAGGTACCGGATACCTGAAGGAGCTGATGCGCGATACGGCGCCGCTGTATGAGGTATTCGAGCGCGCCCATCATGCGCTGAGTAACTGTACCTGTGCCCGGAAGAGCGACGCCGATGGCTGCTATCGCTGCGTCTACCGCTACAGCAACAATCACGACCGGGCGCTGATCTCGCGCCGCACGGCACTCGGCCTGCTGGAGCAGGTGCTGGCGCATCGGGCGCAGCTCGAGCCGGTTGCGCAGCTGCCTGCCGCGCCGGGCAACGCCCTGCTTGAAAGCGTTCTGGAAAAGCGCTTCGTGGAAGTGCTGCGCCGCGAAACCGAAGGGCTCGCATTCCAGCTGCGGGAGGGGCTTTTCGGGGGCAAGCAGATCTGGTGGCTGGAGGGTGCGGGCCGGCGCTGGCGGCTGGAGCCACAGGTGCTGCTGGATGAGCGGTACGACGTGTGCATCGCCAGCAAACCCGATTTCGTGCTCTGGCCCGATGATGCACCGGATGAGCGGCCCATTGCCGTGTTCATGGATGGCTGGAAGGACCACCAGCACATCGTGCTGGATGATATTGCCAAGCGCATGGCCATTGCCCGCAGCGGGCGCTTCCTGGTGTGGAGCCTCGGGTGGGATGATCTGGACGAGGCGCTCAATGGCCTGCCCCCGCTGCTGGGCAGCACCCAATGGCCGGGGCATTCGCAGCGTACGCAGGCTGCCTTCGAAAGGCTCGCCAGGACACAGGGCATCGATGACATGGCTGGTTTTCATGAGGCGTCATCGTTTGTGCAGCTGCATCGGCTGTTGCGCCGGCCTGCCAATGCATCGGGGTTCGGTGCGGCCGAAGCACTGCGCCGCCTGGCGGCTGTGCATGCGCTTGCCTCGGTGGGGGAACCGGGCAACCAGGCTGCGGCCGAAGGCATGCTGCATGGTGCGTTCTGGCAGCACCTGGGTCAGCACGGGCTTCTGTCGGTACCTGGTGGGGCCGGGTATGCCGATGGCGCGCGCCCCCGTCGGCTGTCCTATCGAACCATCGATGGAGTTCTGCATGCGCTGGCGGGCTGCGAGGATGAAGCATTGCGTGCCTGGATGCAGCCCGCCGCGCAGGCGCCTGCTGCTGCGCTGGAGCCACTGGTGGTGGTGCAGTGGCAGGGAGAGGACTCCAAAGGCGCCGCGGCAGTCGGAGCTGCTGTCGGGGGGCAGGGCAGCGAAGTGGATGGTGTAAAAGCAAATGGCGTAAAAGCAGATGCCCTGAAAGCAGATACCGTGAAAACGGACGCCGTGAAATCCCACTGGCGTCAGCTGTGGCGCGTGCTGAATCTGCTCATGCCCCTGCAGCGCCTGTGGGCGGGCAATGCCGGCATGGACGGGCTGGACCGCTTCGAGGGATTGTGGGCACGTCAGCAGGCCGTACAGGGCGCTCAGGGGGCGGTACATGATGAGGCCTGGGCAGAGGTCTTCGACATGGCAGCTCCCGAGGTGCATGCCTGGCTGAATGCATTGCGGGTGTTTGCGGGCCGCCCGGCGCAGACCTCTGGCAGGGAATTGCAGCCGCCTGCCGTGGGTTACGAACTGACGGATGAACGGGGTTGCGTGCTGGCCGAGGCTGAGCTGGCCTGGGAAGATGCGCAGGTCGCCGTGTTGCTGGCGGACTGCGATACCGATGCGCAAGCCTTTGGCAGGGCAGGCTGGCGGGTTTTCGTGGTGTCTGCCGGGTCGGGAGGTGACGGCATGACGCAGGCAAAGATGCAGTCTGGCACAGCAGATGGCGTTGAATTGCCGGCTGGTTTGGTGGAAGCTTTGACAGGGGAAGTGGCATGACGGTGCCCGTGAATCCAAAGATTGCGATGACAGACGAGTACCTGCAGGCACTCAGCAGGTTGCCGGAGCGGCACAGAAAGGCGGTGTTCTCCTTTCTCAACAAGTTTCGTGCCAACCCCCAGTCCTCCGCGATCAATTACGAGCTGATCCACTCGGCACATCCGGACATGCGTTCGGTGCGCATTTCACAGGATATTCGCGCCATTCTGTTCAAGCCTAGAAAGGGCGACATCTATACCCTGCTGTGGGTGGACCGGCACGATGATGCCTACCAGTGGGCGCTCCGCCACAAGGTCAGCGTCCACCCGGACGTGGGCAGCATCCAGGTGTATGCGGTGCGTCATGTGGAGCTGCCGGCCAGGGACAGTGAGGCATCGGTCCCTGTCGCATCGCCTGCGCAGGGGTATCCCGTCATGCATGCGGACATACCGGCAGACGGCACCAGGGCGGTGTCTTCATCGCCTTCTGCACCGGCGTTGCCTTCTGCACCGGTGTCGCCACCCGCACCGGTGGCCGCGGCTGTGTCGGCCCTGTTCCCGAAACGTTATTTCCGTGACATGTCGGATCTGGAAATTCGCCGTCTGGGCATTCCGGAAGACTATATTCCGGCGGTGCGGGCCATTCGCAGCGACGAAGACCTCGAAGCGCTGGAGGCGCAGCTGCCGCGTGAGGGCTTCGAGGCAATCTTCATGGTGGCTGCCGGCGAGCCGCTGGAAAAAGTCCTTGCGTCACTGTATGGCCAGACTGCTGCCGCGGCCGCCACCGAAGCATCCCCGGACGGTGCTGCGGTCAATGTTGGGACCACGGTTGATCCAGCTGGGCAGCCCGTGGATGCGGCCGGGCCGTTGCGCCAGCTGCCTCCTATCGATACCGAAGACTTCGATGCCGCCCTCGAGCGTGACGCCACGCGCCGCCATTTCGTGGTGGTGACCGACGACACGGACCTGGAAGAGCTGCTCAGCGCTTCCCTGGAGCGCTGGCGGGTGTTTCTGCACCCGGAGCAGCGCCGCCTGGTGGAACGCTGCTGGAGTGGCCCGGTCAAGGTCAATGGTGGTCCGGGAACCGGCAAGACCGTGGCAGCCATGCACCGTGCCCGCTGGCTGGCCCGGCAGTACAGGGATTTGCCCGGCAAGCCGGTGATATTCACGACCTTCACCAAAACCCTCGCCGAAGACATCCGGCAGAATCTGGCCGCGCTGTGCTCGCCGGCCGAGCTGGAAAAGATCGAGGTGGTCCACATCGACAGCTGGGCGCTGGGGCTGCTGGGGCGTTTCGACAATTATGGGCTCCGGCCGCTGTATCGGGCGCCGGACCGTGACCTGTGCTGGGAGGCTGCATGGCGCATCTGGCACGCCGATGCACCGGGGGATCTCACCGGCAACCCGCTGCTTTCGCAGAAGTTTCTGCGGGCCGAGTTCGAGCGTGTGGTGATGGCGCAGGGCTGCACGACGGCCGAGGAGTACATGCGTGCGCGGCGCGTGGGGCGTGGTGGGCAGCTGGGGCGCGCCCAGCGCAAGGGCATCTGGCCCATCTTTGCCGAATACCGCAATCAGTTGCGAACCCGGGGCCTGATTGAGCCTGAAGATGCATTCCGGGATGCACGCCAGCTGCTTGCCCGTCAGCCCCAGGCGCTGGGCGTTCGTGCCATGGTGGTGGATGAAGCGCAGGATATCAGCCCCGCTGCGTGGGCGCTGATCCGCGCTGCCGTACCGCAGGACGAGAACGACCTGTTCATCGTCGGGGATCCGAACCAGCGCATCTACCGTCACAAGGTCACGCTGAGTGCGGCAGGCATTCATGCACGGGGCCGCAGCCGCACGCTGAAGATCAACTATCGCACCACGGACGAGATCCGTCGCTGGGCCGTGACCCAGCTCCAGGGGCAGGGGACGGATGATCTCGATGGCGGCACGGATGACAGCCTGAAGGGTTACCGTTCACTGACTCATGGTGAAAAGCCCGAGGAAATCGTGTCTGCATCCGTTCAGGAGGATGTGGACCACATTCGCGCCATCATGTGCGCCCAGCTGGGCAACGACGCGATGTCGGCAGATGAAATGGCCCAGCAGGCCCGCCGTGTCTGTGTCGTGTCACGGACCAACCGGGGACTGGACGCGCTGTCTGCCGAACTGGAGGCCCAGAAAGTCGGGTTTCTGCGCCTGACGGGGGAGACACCGGACAATGCTGGGGATCCGGGGATTCGGCTGGCCACGATGCACCGGGTCAAGGGGCTGGAGTTTGACATCGTGATCCTGGCAGGCTACAAGGGGGCATCGGCCTATGCTGCCACCATCAGCCGGGAGGAAGATGCCGGCGTGGCCGAAGACACCGAACAGGCCGAACGTTGCCTGCTGCTGGTGGCTGCTACCCGGGCCAGGCGGTATCTGGCGATACTGCAGCGACCTTGATCGCCTTTCGGCATACAGGATAGGATATACACGAACATACGTATATCAATGGAGCGCTCATGCAAGTGGCGAAGTGGGGCAGCAGTCTGGCTGTTCGGCTGCCGGTGGCGCTGCACGCTGAACTGCTGCCGGTGTCCGGGACGCGGCTCTCCAGTCTCGACCAGGGGCGGCGCAAGCCTGAAGGACGCAGCCTGTCTCGTCACGAACCAGGTCGTGCTGTCGCTGGAAAAGACACCGGACGCCCGTTGTGCCGAGCGGATGCTGCCGCCTTTCACACAATCAGATGTCTGGATGTTGCCAATTCAGGTGTTTTCTATAAGATCAGCGATCAGTCATGACTTCATTCACCTGCTGTCCGGTTTCGTCGGGGCAGGGCTGATGTTTGCCGGCATCTCGGGCTTCTGCGGTCTGGCCCGCCTGCTGGTCAGGATGCCCTGGAACCGCAAGGCCATGACGGCTTGAACCGTTTGTCTGCATTGTCCGATCACCAAGGAGTCATCATGAAACTGAACGTTGGCAGCATTGACCGAGCACTGCGCATCATCATCGGCATCGTGCTGATTGCACTGGCCGCGACCAACACCGTGGGATGGTGGGGGTGGCTGGGCATCATCCTGTTGCTGACTGGCCTGTTCCGCTTCTGCCCGCTGTATCGGATGCTGGGCATCTGCACCTGCCCCATCAGCAACAAGAACTGATCTCCTCCGTCCGGTGGGAGCCCCCGCCGGAAAAGGGTGCCACGCAGGCAACCGGATGCCCTTTCATCGTCCGGGATGCCTGTCTTGCACCCCGACAAGGCCTGCCAGCTCTTTCAGAGCGGCAGGCTTTTTCATGGCAGTAAGCCCAAGGCGGGGCGAGTGACAGGCGAAGAGGGCACATGACACACACGAATCCCCGTATGTGCCATCTCCCGGTTCAGCCAGCCATCAGGACGGGTCGCGGCTGTAGACCAGCACACTGTAAGGTGCAATCGTCACTTCCGCGCTGGCCGGCAGGCCATCATGGGCCACATCCGTGGCCGTAACATGGGTGCTGAGGGTGTTCTGGAAGTCATCGCTGTAGATCGACGCATCGGAATTGAAACGCAGCTTCCATTCGCCGCTCTGTGGCATGCCGATGCGATAACCTTCCTTCACCTCGTAGCCGCAATTGGCGATCACCATCACGTCATCCCCGTCACCGTGCTGGTCCCAGCGCTGGAACGCGATCAGGTTCTGCTGATCATTCACGTGCGTGACGGCCACATTCTGTCCGCACAGCCCGCGACTGACGCCATCCCGGTTCAGCCGCAGGTGGATCAGGTCACGGTACATGCGGGCCACGCCGTGATATTCCTCGTTCATGTGCCAGTCAAGCGGCACATTGTCACGGAACCATTCGCCCTGCAGGAATTCCTGTCCCTGAAAGATCATCGGGATGCCGGGCGAGGTGAACAGCAACCCGGCCGCCAGCGTCGAGCGCTTCTGGGCATGCCAGCCCGTCGGATCATCGTTGTTGATCTCCTGCGGCACGCGCGCCTTGCCATTGGCCACCTCATCGTGTGACTCGCTGTAGATCACGCGATTGCAGGCGTCTTCCTCGTAGCGGTAGGTGATGGCTGTCTTCACCGCCTCCATCGAGCGGCCTGCATCATCGGCCTGGATCACCATCTCGCGGATCGGATGCACGAACTGTGCATCCCACTGCGAATGGAAGCCCGCACCGCCCCGGTCCGGGTCGGCGGTGATGGCCGGATTGCTGTGCAGATCCTCGGCGATCATGATCCGGCCCGGAAAACGCTTGCGCACGTCCTGGTTCACGTACTGCATCAGGCTCCAGCCTTCCGGAATCGTCTCGCCGCCGTCCCCGTTCACGCTGTGGATGTAGAGGATCATGTCCCAGCGCAAGCCGTCGACGTGGTAGTCCTCAAGCCACATCATCGCGTTGTCGTGGATGAACTGACGAACCTCGCCACGGCCGTAGTCCGGGCGAGTGTCCCCCCAGGGCGTCTTCGAGCGGTGGTCGTTGTAGAAGTAGATGCCGCCCTTGTCGTTCTCCTGCCAGCCATCGAACTGCCACAGGTCGAGATCGCTCGGGCCGAAGTGGTTGTAGACCACATCCAGGATGACGGCGATGCCGCGCTTGTGCGCCTCCCGGACGAGCTGCTTGAAGCCGTCCGGCCCGCCATAGGCACTTTCCACCGCGAAGATGTGGGCGGGGTTGTAGCCCCAGGAGTAATCTCCGGCGAACTCGGCGATCGGCATGATCTGGATGGCATTGATCCCGAGCTTCACCAGATGATCCAGCCGCTGCAGCATGGTCTCGAATCCGCCTGGCCGGCCTTCCTCTTCCACATGGAAAGAGCCGATATGCAGCTCATAGATCACGAGCTCGTTGTGCGAGCTGACCTGGAAGTCATCGCCCTGCCAGTCGAAAGCGGCCGGATCGTAGATCACGCCGTGACCGACCGAATTCGTCACCTGACGGGCATACGGGTCGATCCGCTCCAGCACGGTATCGCCATGGCGGAGCACGAACTTGTATTCCTGACCGGCCTTGGCGCCCTTGACTTCGGCATACCAGTAGCCGTTGCCCTCATGAACGAGCGGGTGTTCGGTCTTTGACCAGTCATTGAAATCTCCCGTCACCCAGACCTGATCCGCATGCGGCGCCCAGACGCGGAAGAAAACGCCCCCCTTGCAGGGCAGTGCGCCCATGCCGGCATGATGTTTCCGGTTTCGCTTGGAAGAATCGGTCATTCGGTGGCTCCTCGACGGATCGTGATCGGACAGCCAAACAAAATATCAGGGATCCGACTGACCATTTTTATTACACGAGAAGCTGAAAATGTCTTTACATTTTGTTCATCTTTCAGCATCTTCATTCATCATCGCCCATGTCAGAAGATGGGTGCGAGCCCAGGCTCGGAAGGGCCACGGTGTGAGATGGCGAAAGAACAGGGTCGAGGAGGGGTGTCAGCTTTTGCCTTTCAGCGCACGTGCGCTGGGTGATGCTGGGTGATTCAGGCCCCGGTGGGCTCCGTTGCAGTCGGCTGTTGTGGTCGGCCAACCGTCCAAAGGTGTCCACGTGCAACAATCTGTCTCATGCCCGCCGATCACCCCAACATCGACCTCCACAGCCACACCACCCGTTCCGACGGCACGCTCTCGCCCACCGCGCTGGTGCAGCGTGCCCGTGCCAATGGGGTGGACATGCTGGCGCTGACAGACCATGACGTGCTGGATGGCCTGCCCGAGGCGCAGGCGGCGGCCCGGGCCGAGGGGCTGGTGCTGATTCCGGGGGTGGAGGTGTCGATCACCTGGGCGGGCGAGACCATCCATATCGTGGGCCTGCGGGTGGATCCGCAGGATGCGACGCTGCTGGCCGGGCTGGAAGCCAATCGGGCGGGGCGTACCGAGCGGGCGCGCGAGATGGCGGCCGAGCTGGAACGCTGCGGGGTGCCCGATGCCTGGGAAGGGGCGCTGAAGTACGTGGGCAACCCGGCACTGATCTCGCGCAGCCATTTTGGCCGGCACCTGGTGGCGCTGGGGCTGTGCGCCAGCCAGCGCGAGGTTTTCGACCATTGGCTGGTGCCCGGCAAGCCCGGCTACGTGCCGCAGCGCTGGGCCAGCCTGGACGAGGCGGTGAGCTGGATCCGTGGCGCAGGCGGGGTGGCGGTGCTGGCGCATCCGGCACGCTACCGGCTGGACGAGACACGGCTGTGGGCGCTGGCCGAGCACTTCAAGGCGGCTGGCGGGCAGGGCATCGAGGTGGTCTCGGGT
>ERZ773059.809-NODE-809-length-16358-cov-4.435012_pt1 | contig 16358 bp, 8 predicted proteins | sample MGYA00580514_ERZ773059 | MGnify/ENA primary metagenome ERZ773059 (study PRJEB29015, sample SAMEA2737981) | human oral metagenome | biome: human oral; feature: human-associated habitat; material: dental | place: China | collected 2056 ...
GAGCCGGTGACGGGCTCCAGTGGTGGCGCGCTTCCCGGGGTCGGGGACGACCCGGCGGACTCGGGATTCGCCTCCGGGCTGCCTACGCTCAATGAGGACGATCCGTTCGCAGGATATACGACACGGCCGGACTCGCCAGGGTCCGGGAACTCCTCCACCGTCTGACTCGGCGACCGGCGCCGGAGATGCCGGAGATAAGGAAGCGAATAATGTACAAAGTGCTGGTCATCGGCTGCGGTGGTTCGGGTGCGAAGACGTTGTCGTACATGATGGATCAGCTGCGCGCGGATCTGGCCGTTTACGGGATTGAGGAGATCCCGGGGTGCTGGCAGTTCCTCAATGTGGATACTCCTGTTCAGGAGGAGACCAGCGCCGTCGGCTCTGTGAGTCGGCAGGGCGGGGCGTACGTGTCGTGCGGTGTGGCCGATGGCCGCTACCGGACGGTTGACGAGGTGCTAACGACTCGAGTGCAGTCCCGGGAGACCGGGGGATTGCGTCATCTGGCAACATGGATCCCCCGGAGCCCGAAGGACGTGTCCTTCCCGGTGACCGTGGGAGCGGGGCAGTTCCGCGGCATCGGACGGCTGCTGATCCTGAGGCGGCTCGGCGACGTGCGCGAGGCCGTGGAGGCGGCTCTGGCGCGGATGGCCAGTCCGCAGGCGCGGGAGGCCGCCGAGCAGGTGGCGCGCACCGTTCCTGGGATGGGAGACGCTCCGAGTTCGTCGGCGTCTCCCATGGTGCTGGTGGTCTCGTCGATGGCCGGCGGCTCTGGCGCGTCCATGACCTTGGACGTGTGCCGATTGGTGGCGGGGGCGACGACGACTCCGGCAATCGATCCGCAGAAGATCTCGGTCTTCCTGTACACGGCGGAGGTATTCGAGGAGGTCCCGGATCATCTGCGTGCGGGCATGCCGGGGAATACCCTGGCGATGCTGGGCGAGATCGTGGCTGCTCAGACGGGCGCCGAGGGCGACGCCGCCCGGCTCGATGCTGACCTGTATTCGCTGTTCGGAGTCTCGATCACGGCCGAGCGGGCCTTCAAACGCGTCACGCCTATCGGCCTGAGGGCCGGGGGGACGGGCGCCGTCTTCGGCGACGGCAGCACCGATGGGGTCTTCCGCGGCATGGGACGGGGTCTGGCCCGCTACATCTCGTCACCGGCTTTCGATCGATATGTGAGTTTCGATATTGCCAACGACGTGGATGTGCCGAATCGCAGTCTGGTGAGCTGGGACGTGGACCCGACAGACACGGCGTGGTCCTCATTCGGGTACGCCTCCTTGAGCATGGGGCGCGACCGGTACGCCGAGTACGCGGCGCAGCGACTCGCTCGGCGTACGGTCGATCATGCTCTGGACGGGTTCCGTCTCCCCGGAGGCTCGTCGAACGACTCGCAGCGCCTGGCGGATCTGTGGGAGCACCGCCGATCCGGCGAGCTCGTGCAGATGGGACTGCCGATGTCGGCGGGAACGACCATGATGGGCGCGACGAGTGCCATCGATCGTGAGACTCTCGACTGGCTGCTGTCCGACCAGGCCAGCAAAGCGCTCAACAAGACCCAGCTGGCAGCTCGCGCACGCAGCACCGTCAACGCGGTCATGGCACGCCGACCGCAGACGGAGGGCATGCCGGTCGCCGAGTGGGGAGCGGCCATGGCGAACTGGTTGCGTTCGCAGGAGAATCTCGTCCGCCCGGAGTTGGAGGACGCCAGCCTTCAACTCGCGGTGCAGCGTGCTCGGGAGCACCTCGATCGCATTGTTGATCAGACGCGCCGAGACCTCGCCGATCTGGGGATCCCGTACGCGATCCACGTCATGGGGGAGCTGGGACAGTCGGGCGGCGCCCTCAGGCCGCTCGCCGATCGGCTGGAGCAGGTGGGGGCGCAGTGCCCGTCCTCCGCCCTGAAGATTCCGGACACGCTGTCCTCGACTATGCGGGGCATGGGCAAGACCCTCCTCGGCGAGGCCGGGAGCGAACAGCTTGTGGACCGGTTGACCACCGGGCTGACGGATTCGGTCTTCCAATGGCTGCTCGCCCGATCCGCAACCGCTCTGGCTTTGGCGCTGCGGGATCTGGCGGCCTCGGCGGTCAAGCCGCTCTCCGATGCCATGGACGATGCTCGCAAGGTCCTGGAGCTGGAGCGCAAGGACGATCACAGTGCGATCGGGGTCGCGGATGTGGCGACCGATCTCTACCAAGCATGGCCGGGCGAGCCGCTGGCCGGGGAGCCGGATGACCTGGCGGTGCCGAAGCGATTCGCGACGGCGCACAACGAGGTGGTCCTCATGGGCGTCGAGCAGTACCCGGGGCGCTTCCTGGAGCACATTGCGGGCGCAGTTCCCCAGGAGCTGGGAGGAGACCTCCATCAGGCCTACGCGGAGGCCGTGCGCGAGGTCCTCACCGGTCGGTGGGAACAGGGCAGCGGGGACCGGGCTCCCGAGGATCTGCTGAGGGTGTCGACGCGCTGGGTTCCGGCCGGGCTCCAGGGGGCGACCGGCAACGCGCTCCCGACTGCGGCGAGGTACGAGTTGAAGCTGCGAGCGGCCGATGTGGTGGGACGGGCGCGGGCCTTCGTCGGGCGCCGTGGTGAGGTCTTCGCGAGGTTCACATCGCAGTCCCTGCGCGAGTACCTGGAGGACGACGCGGTGGGGGACTTCGAGAAGTCGCAGCGCTCCGAAGAGGTGCTGGCGGGGCTCAAGCGGGTGCTGGACATGGCACGGCCGCTGGTGGAGGTCGACGAGAGGATCTACTCCGATCTGCACGACGGCGAACGTCCGCGACTGTCGTTCACGTTCTCCGCGATCCCATTCCGCGGACTGGATGTGGCGGAGCAGTTCCTGGAGTACCTCAAGAACAACCCGTCGGTCGCCCCGGGGCTGCTCGGGGAGGTGGAGAGGAGCCTCGACGACGAGGAGGTGCCGCGCGTGGATGTGTTCGGCTCCTATCCACGCACCCTTCCCGTGGCGTACTCGGGGCTGCTGAATTCGGTGTCGAAGACCTGGGACGGCGCCATCGGCTCCGACGGCGCGCGGGGCGCCTTCTGGAAGTGGCGCCGCGCCCGCCCACTTCCGGGTGGACTGCCGGTGGGGGATGAGGAGCGCCGGGCCATGGTGCGCGGCTGGTGGGCCGCGACGCTGTCCGGCGGAGTGGACCGCCCGGAGTGGAAGGACCGGTCCGCCGCCCGTCCCGTGCGGATCTGGGACCGTGGGGAGGGCGAGTGGGTGGCCTTCCCATATCCGCTGCTGACCCCGAGAGCGCGCATGATCGCCCCCAATGCCTGGTTGGCGTCGGTGCTGGAGTCGATGCTGCTGGCCTATGTGCAGATCGAGCGGCGGGGCCTGGAGGCCTTCCGCCCCTGGAAGGTGCTGCGTCGGTGGGCGGATGACGGCGAGAACGACAAGGAGATCTCGATCGACGACGATGGTCCGGTGTGGACCGTGCTCGGTGAGCTGCTGGGGCGGGGCCATGTCGCCGGTTTGCCGGTGCCGGGATCGTTGGAGGGACTGGAGGATGCCGAGGAGCGTCGGAAGAAGCTCCTGGCCCAGTGCGACCTCATTCTGAGGGATTTGGATCAGAAGTACCTGCCCGGTGCCGGTAAGGCGGATGACGCGAAGCACTTCACGAACTACGCCAAGCGGGTCCGGGTGGAGACGACGCCCCTGTCCGTCGATCTGGCTCAAGAGATGTACGACGAGCTCGTCGAGGTGCGCGAGATCCTGACTCGGGTCGAGCCCTCCTCCGGGGAGCGGTCCGGCGATGACGCCGACGAGATCGAGTACTGATGGCCGCACGAGTACATAGCGAATCGAGTAGTGAGATGGCAATGACCTCTGCGCGAGACGACGAGGCTCATCGGGACATCGTCTCGGTCTTCATCGCTCCTCCCAGCCAGCGCCCTATTCTCGCGGCCCTCGTGGACCTGTCGAGCGCCGGTCTGATCGCTCCATTCCACTGGATCGAGGCCGACGCCGACGCCGACGTGGAGGGGCTTGCCGCCGACCCCGATCTGGTCTCGGTCAGCGACGGGCAGGTCACAGCCTCCCGCTACTCCCATGTCGTCAATCGACATGGCCTGAGGGCTGTCCGGCTCCTTGTCGTGGTCCCAGTGGGGCATCCGGCCGAGGACGCGCTGACCGCGGAGACCGAGCTCTACTTCCACAGTCTGGGGATCACCTCCACGGCCGAGCGCGAGTGCACCCGCGTACTCGTGCCCTGGTCGCCGCAGCCCCTCGAGGTCGAGCTCGGACGCGTGGGCTGGAACAACGTCATGCTGTCTCCGGAGGCGACTGCCGATCCCTCCTACAGTCCGACGCCCTGGTGGGAGGACACGACGATTATCCCCGGTGCGGCCGCCGTCGGACTCGCGGTGCAGGCCGGTCTGTGCGGAACGGTCCAGGACGCCCCGCACGATGGGAGCCTGAACACCTCGTCCACCTATGTCGAGGTCACCCGCTCCTTCGTCAGGACGACCGATGCCCATGCCGCCGAGGACGATCTCCGTCGTCGGGTCATGAGTATGGACGGCCGCTTCCCCCGGCCCACCCGGCGGGAGACCGGTGTCCTGCTCCCTCCCTATCCCGACCCCGCCGAGCGGGTCACGACGGCCGCGCAAGTCTGGAATCAGCGGCACCGGGATAAACTGCGCCGGCGGATGGCGCCCGACCCGGTCGGGGCGGACAAGGAGATCGATTTCCTTCAGGCCCTGAAGCTGTTTTTCTCCTTCATGCTCAAAGCCGTCCTCGGGGCCCCCGGCGACTGGTTGCGTGGGCAGCTTCGCTCCGCCAAGGCGGCGATCGCCTCGACGACCGGCAGGATCGTCTTCGGCCAGGACTCTCCGATGCTCGTGGTCGTCGGCGGAGTGGACGCCGCCGGGAGGAATGCGGGATGGCGGGACATCATGAGCGCCGCCAAGCAGGCCTCCGCGGTCATGCCCGAGGACTTCCCCCGGTCTGATCAGCCTGTTCGCAGGGATTTCAGCGCCCTGTGGCGGGATCTCGTCTTCGGCGCCCGTGCTCTCGTCGACGGTTCGGGATGTACCGAGCTGGGCCTGGCGGCCTACGAGGGCTATGTCCCCGACCGTGACGTCATCGCGCCGCCTCGGGACGGCGAGGGCTCATTCACCATTGCCGAGACTATCGGCTCGATCGCCGCGGGTACCACGGTCCACGCGTGGGACCGCCTGGAGATCGATCGGATCGGAGCCGAGCTCAGGAAGGTCGCTGAGGCGAACGGCCCCCATTCCCAGACGGCGGCGCAGTACTTGGCGCGCATGGGGCAGTGGCGCACACGCGGCAACCAGCGCTTCCTCTCGCTCATCGGCGGATTCCTGGCGGACTCCTTCTCCAAGACTCGCCGGGACATCGCCTCTCTCGCCGCTCAGCTCAAGGCTCTCATCCAGCAGGATCTGACCGAGCAGACTGAGCTCCGCCAGCGCCGGCTGGCCAGCACGATCAGAATCCTGCTCACGGTGTTCGTCGTGGTGCTCATTGCGCTCGCCGTGCTCGGAGCACTCAAGGCGATGACCTGGAAAGAGGTCGGGATCATCTCGATCATCGTGTTCCTGGTCTGGCTCATCGCCTCAGTGGCCGTCTTCGTCTCTCAGCAGCGCGAGGTCTTCCGGCTCATCGCTGCCGCTCAATCGCGGGATCGTCGTCTGCCGGTCATCAATGCGAATCTGCGCCTGGCCATCGAGGACCTCGCTGCTCAGGGGGAGGCCTATGCGCAGTTCGATCGCTGGGCGTCGGTGCTCACCTCCTTCCTCACCGACCCTCTGGGCGAACGGGACACCGAGCGCACTGCGCGCGAGCACCTCACTCGGCTGCCCGTTCCGATTCAGCGCGTGGAGGTCGAGGCCGACGACGAATCACTGGCGGACGCGGCGGCAGAGCTGCGTTCGAAGGTCTTCACGGTCGGCTGGGCCGGTCAGGCGTGGGAGGCGCTGAACGCTCGGATGAAGGAGGATCTCACTCCGGATCAGCGCAGTCAGCTCAAGAGCAGGCAGCTCGAGATGTTCTCGGAGTCCGGTGCGGAGGGATCAGCCTTGAGCAACTGGGCCGAGGGACTCGCATCGAAGGGCGTGCGCTCCGCCGCCGGAGCGGACCACTGGGCGACGTGCCTGAGGCTGCTCGACGGCGAAGAGGGCGGTCTTTCGCTGGAGCTCATCGCACTCACCCCCGATGGTCGGCGCCATGTCGCCGACTATCGGGAGGATCTTGCCGCTCGCCGCGGCAGGAGCGTGATTCGGGAGATCTTCGGCGCGAGCGCTCGATCCGGGCAGGAGGGCTTCACGACCGAGGCCGGCCATTGGTTCGCCGAGCGCCGCGACGGCCTGTCCGAGACGCTCGTCCTGGCCGATTCAACACAGCCCCTGCCCGAATCCGCCTTCATCTACCCCGGGCCGCGGGCGCACGAGGGCGCCGTACCGGACTCCGTCGTGATCGGGGCCGACGCGGGCGGCGACGACTCGGAGGATGCGTTGCGCACCCGGTGGGACTCGTCCGACCGACCGCAGGTTGTCAGTGATGGTCCCGATGATGACGACGATCTCGAGTACTGAGCACTGCCCCTTCCGTCTTCCCGCCTTTCAGAACGTCTCGACAGGATTCGACCATGCCCATCACCTTGCGCGAGTTCACTCAGGCCATGAACGAGTGGATGCCAACTGCTCCGCCGGAGGCCCGGGAGCATCTGCGCCCCTCGACCTGGAAGCAGATCCTGCACACCGGGCAGGACGTCGATGGCGGTACTCGCTTCTCGCCGCACACCATCGTGGACCGGGTGCTCAACGGGCGCGATGACTTGGCCATGGACGTGGCGCTGCCCGTTGCGATCATGCTCAATCGTCGCTTCGGACCCGAGCATCTGGGAGCCGATGCCGCCGAGGCCCCCGGCCCGGAGTCGTCAACGGACGGGCTCTCGCCGGCGGATCCGGAGATGCCTCCGGTGCCCCTGTCGCCCACCCAGTCGCCGTCGTCAGCGTCCTCTCGGACAGCGATGCCGGAGACATCGGACACAGGTGCGAACACGGAGGGGTCGGAGGAATCGTGGGACTTCCCCATCTATGACTACTCCCGGGAGGACCTCGATTCCTTCGAGGACTCCGGTAACCATGTCGACGTCCAGGTCCAGCGCATCGGCGAGCGTTTTCACTACACGTGGCCGGACGCGGGGGAGAACGAGGTCTATCGCGTCGTCGTGTCGGACGCGGAAGAGCCCTACAGCCCGGACGACTTCACCGAGGTCGCGGCCACGGACGGCACCGAGTGCTGGGACGAGACCCCCGTGGAGAGCGCGGTGCGTTTCATCACCGTCTGGGGCTACAGCCGTCTGAGCGGATCCGAGATCCTGGGACAGTGCCGACGGGTTGCGAGCAGAGTCGTCGTCCATCAGCTGGGGGACTGGACTCTGGCCTTCAACACCGAATCCCGTGCGGTTGAGGCGAGCTGGCAGCCGCCGGTCGCGCCCCCCGGCGCGCGTCTGACTGTGCGCACGGCGCGGCTGCCGCTGGACCAGCCGGTGGGGCGCTTCCTGCGCGGAGCGCTGTGGATGTCCTACGAGATTCCGAACAATGGCGCGGGTTTTCAGGATCTCGATGTTGTTGGTGGCAAGACCCACAACTATGTCGCTGCCGTCGAGGTCGAGGTCGCCGGCAGAACATACACCTCTCCGCCCGCGCGCAATCAGATCACTCCCGAGGTCGTTATTGAGGCGATCGACGATCTCAGCGTTGATCGGAGGACGGAGGACGCCGGTGCGGCGACCGAGTCCCTGACCGTGCGCTGGACGCAGGTGCCGTCGGCCAGGGTGACCGTCTACCGGACCAGTTCGCCAGTGGCCCCCGAGGCCCTCGACCGCGGCACTGTGCCGGTCTCACGGCTTCCCAGGGCCGGGTTGCCCGAGGATGCGGCCATCTCCACGGCGGCCGGCATCGACGAGTCCGGTATCCCTGAGCGGCAGATGCGCACCCTTGAGAACGTCATCTGGCCCTCGGGCAGCCAGTGGGACACCATCCACCTCACCCCGGTGACGATGAGCGGCGATGGTCAGGCGACTATCGGAACGCCGGTACGCCTCAAGCGCGCCGGAAGAATCGAGAACCTGACTCTTACGCGGCGTCTGGACTGGGATCTGGTGACCTTCGTATGGCCGGGCGACGCCACGAGTGTCGAGCTGCGCATCACCGATCCCGAGGCCTCTTACGATCCTGCCGCCGTTCCCATCGCCGAGGTCACGCAGGACACCTATCGGGCCGAAGGCGGTGTCGTTGTTCCCGATGGTCTGAGCCCGCAGGGCGGTCGCCTTTACGCCACTGCGGTGACGCATCTCGAGGGAAAGAGGATCCCGTCCATGCCCACGAGCATTGAGGTGCCGGCCCAGTGGAAGTACCGGTACTCCATCTCATGGCCTCGTTGGGTCGCGGGACCCTTCCGCAAGACCGTCGTCGAACTCGATCTGACTCCGGTTCACGGGGTGTCCAGTGAGGATGACGTCATCGGGGTGGCCCTCATCTACAGGGAGGATCGACTGCCCCTGCACGCGAACGATGGCAAGCGGGTCCCCGTCTATCTGGAGCGCCCCACCAAGGAGGGGGGTCAGGAACCCGTACCGGCCGTGCGTGTGCCGCCGCAGGGCCGGAACCTGCCACTGTGGTTCGACTGCGCCGGATTCGGCGCCGGGTACTTCCGCCTCATGATCGACTCTGTTCCCGACTCGGCTATGGAACCGGGTCATCGGCACCAGGCGCTCGAGCGCTACGCTCTCGCCGATCCCGACCTCGGCCAGCTGTACAGGAAGCGGTGAGGCGATGACACCCTCCGCAGAGGGCCCGACGTCGCCCGGTTCGGAATCCGGGGCCGTGCGCCAGTTGCTGTACACGAATGCCGATCGCGTCGTCGATGGCGTCAGGACCGGCGGGTGGCAGATTCTCGAGCAATCGCCCGCGCTTGACGATGTCACGGCCTCCCGTCTGCTCGCACTGGTTGAGCCCCGGCTGAATCCGGTCTCCCCGCTGTCCGGATTCCCCACCCCGGAGGAGATCGCGAATGCGGCCCGCCGTTACGCCCAGATCCCGACCGACGACGGTACGGTACTGGTGCATACGGCGCCCGCGGGCGCGGATGCGACCGGCCGGCCGAACACCATGAATCATGTCGTGCTTCTGGCCGATGAGGAACGGCCCTCGGTCTGCACGGCCGACCTGTGGCGCTCACCGGATTGGTGCGTCCCCTTCGGCCCTGACGAGGTGCGCGCCACGGCGATGCCCGCTTCCAACCGGATTCGTGCCGGCCAGAGCGTCTCGGACGACTCGGTGTCCGACTTCATGGCGGTTCCCGGACGCGGAGCGGTTCTCGTCGCCCTCGCGGAGATCCTCGACGGCGTCCTCGCCCAGCGGGTCAACCGGTCCGCGACATCCGTGGACAAGACGACGACGGTCCTGCTGCCTGTGCCGTCCACCGACGAGGCGGCGCTGTGGGTCGGGGCGCTGCAGCGCACCTGCGCGCCGCGCACGGGCAGGCTCCTGGGGTTCTCGACTCTCGAGAGGGTCGGGACCGAGCGGGATCTTGAGGCCCTGGCGGCATCGGGGATCGACCTGGCGTGCGTTCCCGAGCAGGATCTTGCCGGGATGCCCATCCATCGCAGCGGCTTGGCCGTCGTCGATCCGCAGGCGCCGCCGACGAGCGCGCCGGCTTCCGCATGGGCTCGGCTGGTGGCGGCGATGACGGCGGATCTGGGCGCCTGGGTGGCCGGGGTCGAGGCCGTGCGCGATGTCCTCGACCTCCTAGAGGACCACCGGGACGTGGCTCCGGGATGGCCTCTGGCGATGGCGGAGGCCTGTGACCCGGGCCTTTTGGCGGGCCGGGCGGAGGAGCTGGTCGGCAAGGCCGTTGAACATGAGCTTGTCGCATGTCAGCCGGGCGCTATAGCGGGCAACGGTTACCTGATCGGTGTGGTCAATGACCGGGTGCTCGGATCCGCGAAGACCGAGCCGGGGCATTGGTACAGCAGGTTGTCCGCGGTCCCCGTGTCGGCGCCTGTGACGGGCGTGGTCACCGGACTGGCCCGTAAGTACGTGGAGACGGCCGTCCGCAACCCGCGGTGGCTTCTGGATCCCGCGCGTCAGGTTAGCCGGCGCGCTTTCCGCTGCCTGGACGCGTGGAGCAGATCGGCGGAGGGGCGCGAGGCGCTCGTTCCCCTGCTGGAGGCCGCCGTGCACGCCGTCTCCCAGGATCCTCGTGAGACGGCTGTGCTCATCATGGTCGATCGCCTTGTACGAGATGGAGTGAACCCGCCGGGGGCGAGGACGGACGAGCTCCTGATCCCGGTGGCCCGGGCCCTCGCCGCGGAGCAGGACCCCATGGGGCAGCGCGCGCGGATCCTCGGACTCGACCTCGATCGCCGATGCCGGGATGCGCTCATGCGCCTCGTCGAGCGCGTGCTCGAGGAGTCCGCAGGGGCGGAGTCCAGCAGGACGCTTCCGTGGATGTCGGAGGAGGTCATCGCGTGGTTCGACGGCGGCGCGGTCGCCCCGGCACTCGGCGAGCTCGCGGCGCAGGCCGTATTGATCGAACTGGCTGGTCTTATCGACAGGCCGGTCGCGGGTCCCGCAGCAGCAACTGCGGAGCGTGCCGTCAAAGCGCTGCATGGCGTCGTCGGCGGTTTCGAGTTGAGGCCGGACGTCGTCCGGCTGCTCGCGGATTTCGCACCTATCGACTGCCTCGAGGCGCCGCCGCCCGGCTGGCGCAATGTATGGGATGTCCTCGGGCCCGCACTGCTGAGAGAGCCCGACTCGCCGACCTCCGCCCGTATCTGCCGAGAATACCTCGCCAGGCGCGGGCACCCGGAGGCGGTCTTCGCGCAGTCGGTCTTCAACAGGTTCTCGGTGCCGACGGCGGTGTGCCTCGTGGTCCTGGTGCGCCATACCGCGCTCATGACGCGCTACAGCGTGCAGGCCGCCGGCACGTACGCCCGTCACATCCTTCTCGCGGCCGCGATTCTCGACGGCGATCCGCTGGTGGCCCGTTCTCCGGCAGTTGCCATGGCCCGGAGCAAGGCACTGGCGCTGCTCATACTCGTAGTGTGGAACGGGCAGCAGGTGGACCTGCCGGACGCCCCTGCGCTGCCCGCAGCGGTGCAGAACCTGGACGCCGCCCTGGACGAGGATCCCTCCGTGCTCGCCGCTCCGGGGGAGACCGGCCTGGGCGAGCTTCTGCCCCTGGCGGTGACCCGCGTGTTCTGGCGCGGTCGCGGCTCCGACATCCCCGATGAGTGGTTCGACTCGGTCGATCAGGATCTTCGTCGCATGGAGTACGCCGAGAGCCGGTCGAACGCCCAGCTGCGCAACTGCGACAACACCGTCGTCGTCATCGCCCGCTCTTGGGCCGCTTATCTGGGCGCGGGGCAGAGCGAGACTCTGCGTGCCGCGCTTCTGGAGCGCATGGGGGGTGCACCAGGTGCCGAGCGCTGGCTGGACAAGCGTGTTCTTCCGGCCAAGGAGGCCTCCGGCCTCCGCCGTAGGCTCTTCGGCGGCCGTTGAGCCGCAGAACGCGAAAGGAGTACATGATGCCTGACATCTTGGTCAACGGGCAGTGGGAGAGGCTGTCACTGGTCAGCGACGGGGCTGTTCATATCAGTCTTGTGTCCGCCGTTGCGGCGCGATTGGAAGTGTCGGGAACGGCCCGGCCGCCCAAGTACCTCGGCCCGGCGCACGATGTCGCGGCGTTCCCGACCGGCGCGGTTGCGGATTCCGAACCGGTCAGCATCCGGGCGCGCACGGTCACCGGTGACCCGTTCCCGGGCGACGGGGTCATCGATCTTGCTGTGGACTCCGGCCAGGGAGGACAGTCATTCCTGCTCAAGGGGATTCCTGTCGCAGGCCAGATCAGTGCGCCGGTGCTCCAGTTCTCACGGCAGGACGAGAGGACCATTGTCGCCCTCCCCGCCGAGGGCGGCAGTGCTACGGCGGGCCTGGGCGGATGGTGCGCCAGGCGCATGAGCGAGCAGGGTGGGTCTCTGCGGCCCACGGTCACTGACCTGGTTATCGATACATCTTCGTCAATGCGTCACCTCACCCAGCAGGTCGATGCCCTGCTCCGGTTCCTCAGCGACCTGTACGTCACGACAGGAGTCGCCGCACCGACTATTCGACGCGCCGTTATCGCGGGCGCGCGCAACGACGGCGTGGGGTGCGTCCAACCGGGCCGGACCGGCGGACGCGTCGTCGTCGTCACCGATCTGCCGCTGCTCCCCGGCCAGGGAGAGTGTCTCGTCATCGGCGCTGCGGATCTCTCCGCCGCCCTGCCGGGTGATGCGCACGCTCCCGCTCCCGAGGTGTGGCAGGAGCTGCTTCGCCCCGACGCGGCCTTCACGGCCGAGACGCTCAATATCCTCACTCCTCTTCTGGACTGGCTCAGCCCGTCCTCATATCAGAACGGATCTGATTCATGACTGCCTCCTGCCCGTACTGCTTCACACCCGTGGAGGCCGACAGGATCGGCTTTCGATGCGTTGGCGCGTGCATTCCCAGGCCCGATGTCCAGGCGAGCTTCTACGCCGGGAAGAGCCTGGCAGTGCCGCCGGTGTATTGCATGATCCGCAACGACAGGACGAAGCAGCTGCCCACTTACGTGGTGTGCCGGCGCTGCGGCGCGCAGACCGCCCAGGAGGTGTGCCTCGTCTGCCACCGGGATCTTCCTCCGAGATGGCGGCAGGCTCGGACCTTCACCATGACTGTCACCGGGGCGCGCGACACCGGGAAATCCGTGTACATCGCCGTCGTTGTCCAGATGCTGCTCCGCTATGCGCAGCAGCGGTCCTGCACTGTCATGGCCTATACCCAGGGAACGCAGGACGTGTACGGCAACGACTACTACGAGCCGCTTTACCACAGGAATGTGGTGATGGAAGGCACGCCCAGTATGACCGGCGGCGGCGCCTACCAGGAGGATCCTCTCATCTGGGAGATCGCCGGAGGTGATGGCGGCCGCTTCTACCTGGTCATGCGGGATATCGCCGGAGAGGATCTTGAGCGTCTGACCGGCCGTGAGGGGGCCTTCAGCTTTATCGATCGCGCGGACCTGGTCCTCTTCCTGTTCGATCCGCTCATGCTGGACGCCGTCCGCAAAGTGCTGTCCGGCCTCATCCCCGATCTGGATACCAACCGCAAGGGGGTGAGACCTGGCGAGGTCTTGCCCAAGATCCTGGCGCAGATGAGCTCAGGCGGATCCCGGCTGGCACTGACCATCTGCAAGTTCGACGCTCTGCAGCAGTTGCCACGCGCCAACAGCAAGATGGCGCCCGTCCTGGCCAATCCGGCCGCCCACTTCAACTGGGACGACACCATGGTCCGTGCGAGGACGCCGTCGTCCAAGCAGAGGGTTCGGGCGCTGGAGGAGGACGGCGCCTTCTTGGATGCCGAGGTGTGCTCTATGCTCCGCTACCTCGGTGAGGATGCCGTCACGCTGCAGGCGGTTCAGGCGGTCAGGGACCGCAAAATCGCGGCCCTGCGTCACTTCGTCGTCTCCTCGTTGGGGGAGACGCCGCAGCATAGAGAGAAGCTCACCGAGCGCGGGATCTCGCCGTTCCGTGTGCTGGACCCGATTCTATGGGGGTTGAGTCAAGCCAGAGTGGAGTTCTGAGGGCTGTTGCGGATCGTTGCTGGCGAGATACGGCCGGGACGCATTTGATCGTCTTGTGGGTGGTGGATCACAATGCACCCACATCCCCTTTCCCAGGAAGGTCGCAGCATGAGCGACGTGAGTCCAGTAACGCCTGATTCCGACTCGCCCGAAGAGCCGCAGGTCGAGCCGCCCATCAGCGCTGACACTCCCGATGACGAATCCTCGGCCTCGGAGACCGGCGGCGTTGAGACCGCATCGGCGGCAGAGGCAGCCTCGCCGGCGGAGTCGGTAACGTCGCCGGCTGAGCCCTCTGAGGACGACTCTTCCATGTCGGCTCTGGGCCCGGTTCCGCCGCCGCCGTCTGCGCCTGAGGATGCGAAGAGCGAGCCGGCCGACCAGCCCGAGGAGCCGTCGGCCGGTCAAGCCTCTCCGGCGTCCCCTGACGCTTCTGAAGCCTCTGCCGACACCCCGGCTGTCTCTGCGACCCCCGAGGACGCCGCCGAGTCGCCGGTCGAGAGCAGTTCTGAAGCGCCGGAGCCGGGTCAGCCGCCTACGGTGGCTTCTGCTGCCACGGGGGCGTTCCCTGCGGGGCCGGTGATGGGTGTGCCGGGTCAGCCGCCTACGGTGGCTTCTGCCGCTACGGGGGCGTTTCCTGTGGGGCCGATGGGTGTGCCGGGTCAGCCGCCCACTGCGGCTTCTGCCGCTACGGGGGCGTTTCCTGTGGGGCCGGTGATGGGTGTGCCGGGTCAGCCGCCCACTGCGGCCTCCGCCGCCACCGGGTCCTTTCCCATGGTGACTCCGGCGCCGCCGCCTCCCCCTTCGCCGATGAGTCCGGCGACCCGCAGGCAGCTCAAGGTCGGCCTTGGCACTCTGGTGCTGGTACTGGTGCTGGTGATCGCAGGCATTGCGGTTGTCAGCATACTGAACTCCCGCAGGACCCCGGAGAAGGAGGTCTCCGCCTACCTTGCTCTCATCGCTGATGGGCACGCGGAGGACGCCAACAAGATGGTGGATCCGGGTGCCTCCCATGACGAGAGCCTGCTCCTGACCGACGAGGCCCTCGGCGCGGCGACCTCCCGCATCACGGCCGTCAAGGTCGAGGACGCGGACGTCGATGGCGATGACGACAGCGCCCTCGTCACGGCGACCTTCCGTCTTGACGGGGAGAGGTTCGAGCACACCTTCTCCGTGAACAGGGGTGACAAGGAATACGGGCTGCTCGACAACTGGGAGATCGAGGACCCCCTGGTCAACAAAGTCGAACTGACATCGTCGACATTCGACTCCTTGACAATCGGAGGTCAAGAGGTATCACTCGACAACAGCGAGTACACAAGCTCCCATGAGACGCTGCAGTACGTTTACTTCGGCGTCTACGACATTGCCGCGAGCTCGTCTCGATCGAAGTATCTGACTCCGGATACGACCTCCCTGCAGGTGGACTCGTCGGAAAGGGTGAACTCGTCGAAGGGAGCTCCCGACCAGACCGTCACGGTATCGGCCAGCCCGACTCAGGCTCTCAAGGATCTTGTCCTGGACAAGGTCAAGAAGGAGACGACGGACTGCACCACGCCGCCCAACAATATGGACTCCGAGTGCCCCTCCGCCGTGCAGTCGCGTCAGATCGCGAAGATGGAAGTCACCACGGAGGCCTCGGAGGTCACCATTGAATCGTCGGCGACGACTTTCACAAGCGGCAAGATCGTCATTACGACGACCAAGAACTCCACATATGGGGGCACGACTTCCACGGATACGAGCAAATTCAAATTCGAGGGGGACATTGATTGGAATGCGGACCAGGATGAGCCCACGGTGACGGTCCTGCGAGCGACGAGCGCCTATTACTGATCATTACTGATTACTGAGCTCCCTGAGCACGGGCGCTCCTGAGTGCGGGCTCGTCGGACTCGCCGGGGCGGGCCCTCGACAATGCGCATACGTGCGAGTGAGGGCAGTGGCGAGAAGCACGAAACCGCTCTCGCTCTGGGATGGCGGGTCAAGCTGTTGAGCGCGTAACCTAGCGGCTGGTGCCCGAGCGCGGGTTGCCACTTCTCTCTCCGTTCCCAGCGATGGCGGCCCGGTGGGCCCCTCGTGACGCGGGTCTGCCGCGGCGGGAACCGATGGGCCCCTCCACGGGGCTCCGGACGCGGCGCATTGGATGAACCGATCGCGGTGGACCGGCCCGACTCCGTGGGGGCGTGCGCGCCTCATGGGGGAGCGGGGCCGGCGCGCGGGCAGCAGAACCATCCAGATGCACTTCACTATGGAGATTGAGTAGTGCCTACAATTCAGCAGCTGGTCCGCAAGGGCCGCTCGACCAAGCGCTCGTCGTCCAAGACGCCGGCGCTCAAGTCCAGCCCGCAGCGCCGTGGTGTGTGCACCCGCGTGTACACCACCACTCCCAAGAAGCCGAACTCCGCCCTTCGTAAGGTCGCCCGTGTGCGCCTGTCGACTGGTATTGAGGTCACCGCCTACATTCCCGGCGAGGGCCACAACCTTCAGGAGCACTCCATCGTGCTCGTCCGCGGTGGTCGTGTGAAGGACCTTCCTGGTGTCCGCTACCACATCGTGCGCGGCTCCCTCGACACCCAGGGTGTCAAGGGCCGCCAGCAGGCACGTTCCAAGTACGGCGCCAAGAAGGAGAAGAAGTAATGCCTCGTAAGGGTCCCGCCCCCAGGCGCCCGCTCGCCGTCGACCCCGTCTACGGCTCGCCGGTCGTCACCCAGCTCGTCAACCGCG
>ERZ773059.812-NODE-812-length-16314-cov-13.482194_pt1 | contig 16314 bp, 13 predicted proteins | sample MGYA00580514_ERZ773059 | MGnify/ENA primary metagenome ERZ773059 (study PRJEB29015, sample SAMEA2737981) | human oral metagenome | biome: human oral; feature: human-associated habitat; material: dental | place: China | collected 2056 ...
AGGCCGTCGGCGTAGTGGGGCTTGCGGTTGAAGGCCATGGGCAGGGCGGCGGAGGACAGGCGCCCGACCCGGGTCCGCGGGCCGAAGCCCCAGGAGGCGGGCGCGCTCGCCACCCAGCGGCGGAAGACGGCCCGGTAGTCGACCCGGGTGGTCGCGGCGCGGGAGGACACCGAGCCCAGCCCCACGTTGACCAGCCCGTCGCCGACGCTCCACAACCACCCGTATCCGGGCAGGAGGTCGGAGCGGTTCGCCGGTCCGTCCCACAGCTCGAGACGGGACTCCATCCAAGCGTCCTCGGCCCGCGGCGAGCGGAAGTAGGCGCGCACGGCCACGCCCAGCGGCTTGCGCTCGTCCTTGTGCCGGCCCACGGCAGTGGCCAGGCGGGCCGACACTCCGCCAGCGTCGATGACCAGGGGGGCCCGCAGGACGGCCGGGGCGGGGATCCCCGGATAGGCGACCCGGGCCGTCGGCCTGGCCTCGACGCCGACGACGCGCCCCGCGGCGGTGGTGACCGGACCGGTCACGGTGACGCCGGTCAGCAGGCGGGCCCCGGCATCGGCCGCGTGCTCGGCCAGGTCCCGGTCGAGCTCGGCGCGCCGACGCGCCAGTCCGTAGGAGGGCAGGGAGGCCTGCTCGGGCCAGGGGATGTGGAGGCGGTGCCCGCCCCCGATGACGCGCAGGCCTCTGTTGCGCTGCCATGTCGAGGTGTCCACGCCCATGCGCACGAGCTCGCGCACGGCCGAGGGGGTGAGCCCGTCGCCGCAGACCTTGTCGCGGCCGAGCCCGTGCCTCTCGACCAGGATGACGTCCAGGCCGCAGGTGGCCAGATGGTAGGCGGCCGACGAGCCGGCCGGGCCCGCGCCGACGACGACGACGTCGGCGCTCAGGTCGTCGGCGCCCGTCTCACAGGCGGGCTCATCCCCGAGGGCGCCCGTGGGAGCGGTGCGCTTGCCGTCCCGGTCAGTCACCGCGTCCCCTTTCCTCATCTGCCTCATGCCGAATAGCCCTCTGGGTAGGAAGGCCTAGGCCGACTCTACCGAGACTGCGACCGGAGCCCGAGCCCCCGTCGAGCCCCGGTCGGGCAGGGAAGCCTTTCCGCGCCATGGCGTCAGCGAGGATGCCCGCGCTCCCGCGGGCCCGGACGAGGAATTAAGCAAATTAGGCCCTTCCTCCCTTACGAAATACTGCGCGCACCGGCCCGCCGCTCCCCGGGGAGTACCGGGGGTCCCCGGGTACCGTGACCTTGCTGTGATCTTCGGGGCGTCGTAGCGTCGCAGTCATGAGTGCTGTGGCTGCTGCACCACCCCCTGTCTACCTGGGTCGGCCGCCCGAGCTGTGGGAGCGCGCGGGAGCGGCCTACCGGGCCTGGTGGGCGCGCCATCCCGGGCTGGCGCGCGGGCTCGGCCGGATGGTGTGGGCCTGCTACCTGGTGGCGATCCCCCTGCTCCTGCTGGCGCTGCTGCTGATCCCCCGCCTGGCGATCGCCATGGTGCCGGGGCTGTTCGCCGCCATGGGCCTGGTGATCATGACGGGGCTCGCGCGCACCCGGACCGTGAGCTGGCGGGCCGTGGGCACGATGTACGGGGTGGGGATCTGGTGCGCTTTCGCGGTGGCCGTGGCCACCGGCTGGGTGGGCGGGGCGGGAGGGCTCTCGCCGGAGGACGACGGCGCCTCCATCGCCCTGGCGGCCTTCGTCGAGGAGCCCGGCAAGCTGATCCCACTGGCGGTGGTCGCCCTGGTGGCGCCGGGGCGCGTGCGGCGCCTCGCCGCAGCCGACTGGGCGCTGCTGGGGTACGCGGCCGGACTCGGTTTCACGGTGGCGGAGGACTCCGTCCGCCGTCTCCGGGGGCCGGGACTGCTGGAGGCTCTCCTCGGGGAGTCCGGGTTCTCCTACTCCCCGAACCCGTGGACGCTGGGCAGCTACGCGGACTGGGACGGGGCCATAGCGGTGGGCCACCAGGTGCACACGATGATCGTGACCATGGCGGTGGGCCTGGGGATCGCCCTGTGGCGGGCCGGCTCAGTGCGGGCCGGCGCCTCCCTCCGCCCGGCCCGGCGGGTGGCGGCCGTGGTCCTGCCCGTGCTGGCGCTGGCACAGGTGACCGCCGACCACGCGGGGTGGAACGCCCATGAGGACGCCCCCGGCTGGATGGACGGGGACGCCGAGGGCCTCCCGTGGTGGGTTCGCCTGCTGTGGACGGTCGGCGGGCAGGGAAACCTGGCGATCCCGGTCTCGGTGGTGCTGCTCGGGTGCTGCCTGCTGGTGGACGCCTATAGGCGCGGGGGCGCCCGAGAGCGGGGGCTGACTCTCCCGGGGGCTCCGGCCGTGCGCCTGCCGGTGCTGGCCGGCGTTCCCGGTCCCCTGCAGGCGGCGCTGATCGCGGTGATGGCGCTGGCGCAGTTCACCTGGAGCGACCTGGTGGTGGTCTGGTCGGCCTACGGGGACCGCCGCCGGGGCGTGATCGCGGCGATGTGGCAGGGCCGGGCGACCGCGGTCCAGGTGCGCGGGGTGCGGGCCGACGCCATGGGGGCGGTCACTCCGGGCCGTGAGCCGGGGGCGCGACGGCGCTTCCGTCTGGTCGCCCTGGCCGTGACGGCGGCGGGGCTGCTGTGGGTCGTGTACGGGCTGTGGATCGCCGAGAGCATCGGCGGGCTGCTGGGCGTCGAGAACGACAGCGTGTTCTTCGCCGGGCTTCTCGAGGGGCTGTGGCAGTGGTGGGACGGCCTGGGCTGGCCGGGCCAGGTGTTCATGATCGCCATGGGGGTCTTTTTCATCATGGCGTTCGGGGGCTCCTTCGCCCTGGCCATGGGCGCCACCGGTGTGGCGGCCTGGGGGCTGTCGCACGGACGGGGGCTGGCCGCCCTGCTGCGCGACCCGAGAGGTGCCTTCATGGGTTACGTCACCACCGTCACCCCCGGCCAGCTCTGTCTTGACACGCTGGACTTCCTGCTGACCTTCGTACCCGGCGGCGCGCTCGGGCGAGCGACACACTGGGCCTTGGGGGCTCCTGCCGCGGCACTCGCCGAAGCGCGCGCCATAAGAGCCTCCGCCGACTTCGTCGAGCAGCAGATCAACTTCGCCGCCCACGCCCAGGTCGAGGCCGCTACGCGGGCCGCCGAGACCAGGCTGGAGCAGCTCGCCAGCAGGTACGGGTACACGACCTCGGACTTCACGCTGGAAAGGGTCGAAGACACACTTGACGACCTTCGGATTTCAGGAGTGAGCAAACGGGAACTCGACGAACTGAAAGATCTCGCGAAGACAGTGTCTGATGGCCGCGGCAGCGTGAGGCGTCTGGCGGAGTACGCCGGCGAGCGGGGCGGGGAGCAGGTGCTGAACCGGGAGGGCTACCGCATCCCGGAGACTTTTCACTCGGTCCCGCCTCCCGCACCCGGTGCGGGCAAAGGCCGTCTGGATGGCCTGGCCGTCTCACCTCGCGGGGATGAGGTCGTCATCCCCGAGTACAAGGGCGGCACCGCGGCCTATAATCCGCGCAGGACCTACGCTCTTGATGAGCTCGGCGCCCCGCCCGCGGCCCAGGGCACGCCTGACTACGTCATGGACCGCATGCTGCAGGACAAGCGCGTCCCCCAATACTTCCACGACAACCCCGGCCTGTGGGAGTCCGTCAAGGACGGGCGCACCAGCATGCGCACGGACGTCTTCGAGACCCCCGGCCCGGGACGGACCAGCAGGGTCCGCACCACGGGCTTCTCTCCCTCACCGAGCTTCATTGCCAAGATGGAGCAGAAGATCGCCGGGCTTTAAAGAACTGAGCCACTCACCAGACACGCAAGCGACAAGAGAAAGGACTACCCCATGACTGATTTCCTCGTTCTGCCGGTCCGGGAGGCCGTGGCCTGGGTCCGGGCGTGGACGGACCACACCTGGCCCATGACCCTCCAGGAGGCCTTCGCCATCCGCGACCGACTCGGCTGGACACCAGCCCCCGACGACGGCCGCTTCTTCACCACCAAGCTCGCAACCGACGGCGAGGAAGACGGCAGCATCGACCGTGTCGACGACCACGGCGTCCCAGGCGTCGACTTCCCCCTGTCCTCGCGGGCGCTGCCCCCGCAGCGGGCCCAGGCGGCCCCCCTCACCCGGGCCGCCTACCCCCAGTACGTCCAAGCCCTGACCACCCTGTGGGGACCGGGCCAGGACAAGCGCGGGCGAAACGGCTCCCACATCAACCGCTGGGTCCTGCCCAACCAGGTCTCCGTCATCCTCACCGGACGCGACGGTCTGATCAATGCCCACGTCAAATCACCACAGCAGACCCAGGCCTACGAGCTGGAGATCTACTACAAAGAGAAAGGCTACGAATGACCCCGCTAAAGGCGAGAGCATCACAGAAGACGGGTCCCCCACCAGCCCACCCGACAGCCAAGAACCTCCTCCAGCTTCGCGGACGATAACCCATGACCGACTTCCTCGTTCTACCGGTTCGGGAGGCCGTGGCCTGGGTCCGGGCGTGGACGGACCACGCCTGGCCCATGACGCTCCAGGAGGCCTTCGCCATCCGCGACCACCTCGGCTGGACACCAGCCCCCGACGACGGTTGTATCTTCACCACCAAGCTCGCAACCGACGGCGAGGAAGACGGCAGCATCGACCGTGTCGACGACCACGGCGTCCCAGGCGTCGACTTCCCCCTGTCCTCGCGGGCGCTGCCCCCGCAGCGGGCCCAGGCGGCCCCCCTCACCCGGGCCGCCTACCCCCAGTACATCCAGGCCCTGACCGCCCTGTGGGGGCCTGGCCAGAACAAGGGCGAGCGCGACGGGGTCAAGGAGCACAGATGGGTCCTGCCCAACCAGGTCTCCGTGACCATCACCGGCCAGGACGGGCTGATCAATGCCCACGTCGACTCACCACAGCGGACCCAGGCCTACGAGCTGGAGCTCTACTACAAGGAGAAAGGCTACGAATGACACCCACGGACAGCACAGCACACCACCCCGCACAACGGGCAACAGGTAGCGCCCCATGACCGACTTCCTCGTCCTGCCGGTTCGGGAGGCCGTGGCCTGGGTCCGGGCGTGGACGGACCACTCCTGGCCCATGACGCTCCAGGAGGCCTTCGCCATCCGCGACCGACTCGGCTGGAGACCAGCCCCCGACGACGGTTGTATCTTCACCACCAAGCTCGCAACCGACGGCCAGGAAGACGGCTTCATCGGCGACGTTGATGAAGGCGGAGTTGACGGCGTCAACTTCCCCCTGTCCTCACGGGCGCTGCCCCCGCAGCGGGCCCAGGCGACCCCCCTCACCCGGGCCGCCTACCCCCAGTACATCCAGGCCCTGTCCGCCCTGTGGGGGCCGGGCCAGAACAAGAGCCAGCGCGACGGAGTCAAGGAGCACAGATGGGTCCTGCCCAACCAGGTCTCCGTAACCCTCACCGGCGCCGACACCACCATCGGCGCCGACATCGACTCCCCCCACGAGACCCAGGCCTACGAACTGGAGCTCTACTACAAGGAGAAAGGCTACGAATGACCCCGCTAAGGACACGCCTGACGGGCTCAGCTCCCCGCACAACAGGACAAGGCCTCCACCGAGGCGGGGCATCGCAGCCACCTGTGCTCAGCTCCCCGCACAACGAGCGGCGGCTCCCGGCGTCATCGACCACTGCGGTCCAGCCAGATCTCCCTGCGCAGCAGGAGGCGGCCCACACCACACATCCCAAAGAACCTCAAGAATTCTTCCAGCATTGCGGGTGGTAGCCCATGACTGACTTCCTCGTGCTGCCGGTTCGGGAGGCTGTGGTCTGGATCCGGGCGTGGACGGACCACGCCTGGCCCATGACGCTCCAGGAGGCTTTCGCCATCCGCGACCGCCTCGGCTGGAGACCAGCCCCCGACGACGGCCGCTTCTTCACCACCAGGCTCTCCACCGACAACCAGGAAGACGGCAGCATCGACCGCGTCGGCGACCACGGCGTCCCAGGTGTCAGCCTCCCCTTGACTTCACGGGGACGCCTTCAGGACAAGGCCGTGTGCGCCCCCATTGCGCATGCGGCGCACATCGACTACGTCAACGCCTTGATTGCCCTGTGGGGGCCGGGTCAGGACAAGAGCCAGCGCGACGGAGTCAAGGAGCACAGATGGGTCCTGCCCAACCAGGTCTCCGTCACCCTCACCGGCACTGACACGAACATCGGCACCGACATCGACTCACCCCACGAGACCCAGGCCTACGAGCTGGAGCTCTACTACAAGGAGAAAGGCTACGAATGACACCACTGTGGACAATGCCCGGCGGAAGTTCCCACACGACAAGGAGGCAACCCACCCCACCAGCGCCCTGGAGCCGTTGCACCCCCAACGAGCGGCGAGTCATGACTGACTTCCACGTCTTCCCTCTAGACGAGTGGTTCTGGGCCGAGAGGCAGCGCTGCGCGGTGGAGAAAAAGTGACTCCCGGGGATCCCGGAGGCTTGGAGAGCCGACGAAAGCCCAGCGGCGGCGTCAGGGCACCCCGCCTGCTACCGCCGGAATGTGAACGTACCTTCGTCACGTGAACGTACTTTTCTCCCATCCTTCTGAGCTTTACCCCCAGAAGGATGGGAGAAAAGTACGTTCATGTTGGGAAAGTACGTTGACGTTGGGGAGCGCGCTCCGACCGGCGACCTCCGCACCTCAGGTGGAATCGCTCATCACGAGAGGCCGTGGCCTGGATCCGCGCCTGGACCGACCACACCAACCACTCCTGGCCCATGACCATCCTGCCCTCACCTGACAACACTGGCAGCCGTGTCGGTGAGCGGCCACTCACCGTACTGACGGTCGGGGGTCAGGCGGCGGTGGGGCAGGCGTCGAGGACGTGGTTGGTGCGCTCGGGCAGGCGGACCTGGCGGCGCGGGCCCGGCCAGCGCCGGTGGCGCGGGCCGGCCGGGGTCGGGACGGCCGTGCAGGACGGCGTCGCGCTCCTTATCGCTGATGCGCGAGCCGTCGCAAAGCGTTCCGCGGCGGACGGTGGCGACGCGGCCTGCGGCGACGTCCTCGTCGAGTCGGTCGTAGCGGGCCTGCTCGGCGGCGGTGAACCGGCGGGTTCCCACGGTCGTCTCCTTGTGCGTGGCTGTCAGTGGCCGCCGGGCGTGATGAGGTGGTGATAGAGGTCGCTGATCTCCATGGCGTGGAAGATCACGTACTGGCCGATATGACGTGCGGTCGGGGACTCGAGGGCAAAGGGACCACGCGGACGCGCGCACGGCGCGACGCGGCACACGGAGCCAGGGCGCGGTCGCGGGCTGCTCCACGCCGACGCCCCTGCCTGAGATCATGAGCCCCATGAGCCGAGCCACCCTAGCCAAGGAGCCCCGCGAGGTCGCGGGCATGTTCGACGCCGTTGCGCGCCGCTACGACCTGACGAACGACGTCATGAGCCTGTGGCAGGTGCACGTGTGGCGCGCCGTCACCCGCGCCGCCGTCGCCGCCCGGCCCGGCGCCCGGGTGCTCGACCTGGCGGCCGGCACCGGGACCTCCGCCGCCGAGTACGCCGCCGACGGCGCCGACGTCGTCGCCTGCGACTTCTCCACCGGCATGGTCGCCGAGGGCAGACGCCGCCACCCCGGTATCGCCTTCGTCGCCGGGGACGCCACCGCGCTTCCCTTCGCCGACGGCAGCTTCGATGCGGTCACCATCTCCTACGGGCTGCGCAACGTGCAGGACACCGTCGGCGCCCTCAAGGAGATGGCGCGCGTGACGCGTCCGGGAGGGCGCCTCGTCGTCGCCGAGTTCTCCACGCCCGCCTGCCGCGCCCTCCGCAGCGCGTACCGCTTCTACCTGGGCGCGGCGCTGCCTGCGGCCGCGCGGCTCGTGTCGTCCAGCACCGAGGCCTACGACTACCTGGCCGAGTCGATCCTGGCCTGGCCCGACCAGGAGGGGCTGGCCGCGCTCATGCACGCATCCGGATGGCGGGGCGTGGGCTACAAGAACCTGTCGGGCGGGATCGTCGCCGTCCACCGCGCCACCAGGCCCTGAGATGACCAGCGCCCTGCGGGCGAGGGCCCGCGACCTCATCGCAGCCCCGCCCCGGCTCTGCGCGTCCACCGAGGCGCTGCCGGCGGACCGGGCGACGGACCTGCTCGCCCTGCTGCACGGCCGCCGGGACGTGGCGGCGTGGGTCCGTCACGGTCGCGGCCTGGTCGGCTGGGGCCGGGTCCTGACGCTGGAGGCGGAGGGGGCCGGTCGGATCGAGGAGCTGCGGGCCGCCTGGCGGGCCGTCGTGTACGCCTCCTGGTGGACGGATCCGCTGGTGCGGCCGGGGACCGGGCCGGTGGCCCTGGGAACCATCGCCTTCTCGGCGTCCTCCCGGGAGCGCTCGGTGCTGGTGGTGCCCGAGGTGATCGTGGGCGCCGACGCCTCCGGCGCCTGGGTCACCACGGCGTCCCTGACCAACCGGCCGTCCCAGTCGCCCCCGCCCCCTGCCGGCGCCGAGATCAATCCGCCTCCGCGCTCGCCCCGCCACGATCGGTCGCACCCCGCAGCGAGATCGCTCCGGCCGCGCGCCTCGGTCTGCCGCGGGGCCCTCGCCGACGACGCCTACCTGGCCGCGGTCGCCGCCACGCAGCGGCGCATGGCGGCGGGCGAGGCCCGCAAGGTCGTGCTCGCCCGGGACGTCATGGTCACGCCGTCGGCCCCGCTGCCCGTCCCGGAGATCCTGGCGCGCCTCGGCCGCGACTACGCCTCGTGCTGGACCTTCGCCGTCGACGGGATGATCGGCGCGTCCCCCGAGCTGCTGGTGCGTCTGGAGGGTCGGCGCCTGACCGGCCGCGTGCTCGCCGGAACGGCCCGCCGTCGCGCCGGCGACGCCGCCCGCGTCCGGGAGGCGGCAGAGCTGGCAGAGCTGGCAGAGTGGCTGGAGGCCTCGGGCAAGAACAACCGCGAGCACGAACTGGCGCGCGCCTCCGCGCTGGCGGCGCTGGAGCCCCTGTGCTCGGTGGTCGAGGCGCCGGAGCGCTTCGTGGTGACCCTGCCCAACGTGCTGCACCTGGCCAGCGACATCACCGGCGTTGTCGCCGGGGACACCGGCGCGCTGTCGCTGGTGGGGGCGCTGCACCCCACGGCCGCCGTGTGCGGGACGCCGACGCCGGCGGCGGCCCGGATCATCGAGGAGGTCGAGGGCATGGACCGCGGCCGCTACGCCGGTCCGGTCGGGTGGGTCGACTGGCACGGGGAGGGCGAGTGGTGCATCGCGCTGCGCAGTGCCGCACTGCCCGACGGCGGCGCCGGGCCGGGCGGCCAGTGCAGCGGTCAGGCCGAGGGCGACGCTGGCCTGCCGGGAGCTGGGAGAGCCGGGGACGACCTCAATGCCGACGGGGGTGCAGGTCGCCCCGCAGGCGCCGGGTCCGGCCGTCCCGGTGCCGGACCCTGCCGCAGAGACGGCCCCGGCCCCGGGCTTCACCGCAGGGCCGGAGGCGGGCTCAGAGGCAGGCCCAGTCGCATGCCCGGAGACGAGCCCGACGAGCTCAGCCTCGAAGCGGGCGAGATGCTCCGCAGGCGCGGTGACGACGACGTGATCGACGACGCCCGAGGACAGCAGGCAGCGCGCCGCACGGCGCACCAGGGTCTCCCCGGCGATCTGGACGAGCGCCTTGGGACCGGCGGCACCCAGGCGGGTTCCGGAGCCCGCCGCGGTCAGGACGGCGACGACGCCGCCACCGCCCTTGTCGCCGTCGTCGGTGCAACCGACCCCGCCGGGGCGGCCAGCGCCATCAGCGCTGTCGGTCCGGCCGGCTCCGTCCGTCGCGGGCACGAGCGGCTCTGGGTCCTCAGGCGGCGGGGCCCGAGGCGAGGACCTCGTCGAGCTTGGACTCGGCCTGGTCCTCAGCGGTCTTCTCGGCGAGGGCGAGCTCGGAGACGAGGATCTGGCGGGCCTTGGACAGCATGCGCTTCTCCCCCGCGGACAAGCCGCGGTCGGTGTCCCGGCGGGAAAGATCGCGAACGACCTCGGCGACCTTAATAACGTCACCGGAGGCGATCTTCTCCTGGTTGGCCTTGAAACGGCGGGACCAGTTGGTGGGCTCCTCGGTCAGAGGGGCGCGCAGAACGTCGAAGACCTTTTCAAGTCCGGCCTCATCCACCACGTCCCGCACCCCGATGAGCTCCACGCTCTCTGCGGGGACGAGGATTGTCAGGTCCCCCTGCGCAACCTCGAGCTGTAGATAGGTCTTCTCCTCACCGCGTACTCTGCGCTGACGGATATCAATTATCCGGGCCGCGCCGTGGTGGGGGTAGACGACGGTCTCGCCGACTTCAAAGGTCATGGGTGACGTCACTCCGTAACTAATGGCAGGAGCCCCAGTTTACCAGGAAATGGCGCGCATATTCCGGGGAGGTACCTCACAGGTCACACAGTGGAACGCGCAACCGTCACCGGCCCTCACCGGTTCTCAGCCGCTCTCAGCGTCCCGTCCCTCCTCTCCGCCCGCGCCGTCCGCTGGAGCCGGCCGGGATCACGCGGAGTCGTCAGAAGCGACCAGCATGTATCCCAGCCCGCGCACCGTGGTCAGCAGCCTGGGCGCACTCGGCTCGACCTCGATCTTGGCCCGAATGCGCTTGACATGGACATCAAGGGTCTTTGTATCCCCCACGTAGTTCGCCCCCCAGATCCGCTCAATAATCTGACCGCGCGTCAGCACGCGATCGGGGTTTCGCAGGAACAGCTCGAGCAGCTCGAACTCCCGCAGGGGCATGGTGACGGGCTCGTCATCCACTCGCACCTCGTGACGCTTGACGTCCATCATGACCCGGCCCGCGGTCAGCAGCAGCTCCTGGGGCCCCTCCTCATGGCTGCGCCGCAGGACGGCGTGCACGCGGGCGAGCAGCTCGCGGTAGGAGTACGGCTTGGTCACGTAGTCATCCGCGCCGATCTCCAGACCCACGATCTTGTCGACCTCGGAGTCCTTGGCGGTGACCATAATGACGGGAACACTGGAGATGCGCCGTATGCGGCGGCACACCTCCGTGCCCGACAGACGCGGGAGCATGAGGTCGAGCAGCACGAGATCGATCGGAGCGGGCCCGCCGGACCTGCCGGCCGCCTCGAAGCGCTCGATGGCCGCCTCCCCGTCCTGGGCCTCCACGACCTCGAAGCCGTCGCGGCGCAGGCTGAGGGCGAGCGGCTCGCGGTAGTTCTCCTCGTCCTCGACGAGCAGGATGCGAGTCATGCCTGGTCCCCCTCGGAGATCGCGGCGATGGCGGCGAAGGCCGCGCCGGCGGCGCCGGACGCGACGGCGGCCTCGGCCTGCGGGTCCGCGTCCGCCCGATCCGGCTGGTCCGGGATCAGGCGCGGCAGGACGAGGGTGAAGGTGGACCCGCGTCCCGGGGTGGACCACAGCTCCACGGTACCGCCGTGGTCGGCGGCCACGTGCTTGACGATGGACAGGCCCAGCCCCGTGCCGCCGGTGGCCCGCGACCGCGCCTTGTCCACGCGGTAGAAGCGCTCGAACACGCGCTCCTGCGCCTCCTTGGCGATTCCGATGCCCTGGTCGACGACGGCGATGCGCACCAGCTCGTCGGCCGAGCCCGCTGCGGCGGCGCCCTCGGCGCTATCGGCATCATCGGCACTGCCGGCATCATCGACACCATCCGGGCCGCCCGGGCCGCCCGCATCGCCGGTGCGATCGACGCTGAGGCCCACGCTCACGCGCGTGCGCGGGTCGGAGTAGCGGATGGCGTTGTCCAGCAGGTTGCGCACGGCCGTGGTGATGAGGGCGGCGTCGCCGCGCACGTGCAGGCCGGGGGTGCCGCCCGAGATGAGAGTGACCTCCTTGGCCTCCGCCTCGGTGCGCACCCGGTCGATGGCCTCGGCGACGACGGCGTCCAGGTCGACGTCGTCGGGCTCGACCAGCGCGTCCCCCTCCTGGAGGCGGGAGAGCTCCATGATCTCCTGGACGAGCACGCCCAGGCGCGTGGTCTCCCTGCGGATGCGGCCGACGTAGTTGCGCACGATGTCGGGGTCATCGACGGCGCCCTCGACGGTCTCGGCCAGCAGGGCGATGGCGCCGACGGGGGTCTTGAGCTCGTGGGAGACGTTGGCCACGAAGTCGCGGCGCATGTCCTCCAGCCGCTTGGCGGCGGTGCGGTCCTCGATGAGAACAAGAATGCGGCCGCGCCCGATGGCGGCCACGCGTACATACAGGTAGAACTGGCCCGCCCCGGCGACGCGCCCGCGGGCGACGGTCAGCTCGTCCTCCTCCGGCGCTCCCCCGGCGCGCACCCGGGCGACCATCTCGGCCACGCGCGGCTCGCAGACCTCGTCGTCGCGCACGATGTTGTAGGTGTAGGCGTTGGCCGAGGCGCGCAGCACCTCGTCGTCGTCGTCGAGCACGACGACGGTCGAGCGCAGCGCGGCCAGGACGGGCACGACGCCGTCGTCCTCAAGGGTGGATCCCGCGGTGATGCCGTTCGAGCGCGGGCCGTACAGGGGCGGGGCGAGGGCGAAGGCGGCAGCAGCGCCTATCCCGACACACACGACGGCGACGCCGACCAGCAGCACGATGCTTCCCACACCCTCAAGGGTAGAGGCGGGGCGGCGCCGATCGCGACTCCGAGCGGGCGAGCCGCCCGGGGCCGTCTCCCACCGGGTTCCCCGCTCACCCCCCTCAGCGGCCACAATGGTCGTCGGGAGGCGCCCGGCCCCGGACGGCCGACCGCCGCGACCCGGCCCAGAACCGGCCCAGAATCAGGAGCGATCCCGTGCGAGACATTTTCAATCAGGAGCTCAAGCAGCTCGGCTCGGATCTCGAGACCATGGCCAGGCAGGTGGCGACGGCGATCGAGCGGGCCGCCGAGTCGCTCGGCAACGGGGACATCATCGTCGCTGAGCAGGTCATCGACGCCGACGAGCGCATCAACGACCTGCAGCGGGACATCGACGACATGTGCATCATGCTGCTGGCCCGCCAGCAGCCCGTGGCCGGGGATCTGCGCAACGTGATCTCGGCCCTGCGCATGGCCCAGACCCTGGAGCGGCAGGGCGACCTGGCCCGGCACGTGGCGGCCATTGCGCGCGGCCGCTACCCCGAGCCCCCGGTCCCCGAGCCGGTCATGGGCCTGATCCTGCAGATGGCCGAGGCCGCCGTGCGCGCCGGTGCGGACGTCGCCCGTCTCATCGCGACCCACGACCTGGAGCTGGCGGCGCAGATCCAGCGCGGCGACTCCGCGCTCGACGCCCTGCACCGCCAGTCCTTCCAGATGATCCTGGACCCCGCCAACGAGCTGAGCCGCCAACAGGTCGTCGACGCGGTCCTCATGGGGCGCTTCCTGGAGCGCTTCGGCGATCACTCGACGTCGGTGGCGCGCCGCATGGCCTACCTGGTCTCCGGCGGCGCCCCGGGCTGAGCCGCAGGACGACGCCGCGCCCGGGCCCGCCGCCCCGCTCACCGAGACCGGTTCGGCCTTCGCACGAGACCGGTTCACCTCCTCGCCGAGATCAGCAGAAGGAGCCGACGGCGGCCCGCCTCCCTCACGCGGAGGGCGGCGGGCCGCCGTCGAGAGGCGCGCGTCTACAACACCATGAGGACCATCAGGACCGCCGGTGCCGACGGCGTCACTTGCCCTGGTTGGCGACCGCGGCGATCTTCGCCTCGGCCTCCGGGTCGAGGTAGCGACCGCCCTTCTTGAGGGGCTCGAGGGTCTCCTCGTCCAGCTCGTAGACCAGCGGGATGCCGGTGGGGATGTTGACGCCCGCGATGTCCTCGTCGGAGATGCCGTCGAGGTGCTTGACGATGGCGCGCAGGGAGTTGCCGTGCGCGGCGATCAGGACCGTCTTGCCCGTCTTGATCTCGGGGATGATCGTGCCCTCCCAGTAGGGCAGCAGGCGCTCGAGCACGTCCTTGAGGCACTCGGTGGCGGGGATGGGCTCGCCGGCGTAGCGCGGGTCGGCGTCCTGGGAGAACTCGCTGCCGGCCTCGATGGCCGGCGGCGGGACGTCGTAGGAGCGGCGCCAGAGCATGAACTGCTCCTCGCCGTACTCGTCGCGGGTCTGCTTCTTGTTCTTGCCCTGAAGCGCGCCGTAGTGGCGCTCGTTGAGACGCCAGTTGCGCTCGACCGGGATCCAGTGGCGGTCGGCGGCGTCAAGGGCGAGGTTGGCCGTCGTGATGGCCCGGCGCAGCATCGAGGTGAAGAGCTTCTCAGGCAGGACGCCCGCCTCCTTGAGCAGCTCACCCCCGTGGACAGCCTCGGCGCGGCCCTTCTCGGACAGCGGCACATCGACCCAGCCGGTGAAGAGGTTCTTCGCATTCCAATCGCTCTCGCCGTGGCGGAGCAGCACAAGGGTGTAAGCCATGCCCCTATCTTGCCAGGCCGTGGCGGGCGCGACCAGGCCCCTGAGTCCCAATGGACGCAGGGGCCCGGGTCCGGAGCGTCGGCCGCACCGGGATGTCCGATTAAGAACGGGATGCGATCATCTCCGCTCGCGCGGGTTTCGCACCGCCCGGTCGCCGAGCCGGTCAGTTGGCGGCGTCGTAGGCCTCACGAATGGAGGCGGGGATACGACCGCGGTCCGAGACCTCGTAGCCATTAGCGCGGGCCCACTCGCGCACCTTCTGCGTGTCCGAGGCGGTCCTGGGGGCCGCTCCGGCACGACGACGGATACGCCGGCCGCTCACGCGCCGGGCCTTCACCGTCCACTCTTCAACAGTCTCACGCAACGCCGCTGCGTGGTCGTCATTGAGGTCGATCTCGTAGTTCACGCCGTCAAGAGCGAAAGTGACGGTCTGGGTGGCCTCTGAGCCATCGATGTCGTCCACAAGAATGATCTGAGTCTTCTGCGCCATGGCACACACCTTTCGGGTCAACGGTCCTCGCATTCGGGCGAGTAAATCATCAGTGACAACGCTAAGCGCAAAGAGAATTGAATGCAAGCCCAAACGGGGGTCGAGTTATCCGCACCCCCGGCCTCGTTTCAGCAAGTCTTGTTGCCAGTATCTACCGATCTCGACGAGCAGGGAGGGGCGAGCGGCGGCTCCGCCGGACCCGCCGGCGGGCGGAGAACGAAAAATCCCGGAACCCTGAGGTCCCGGGATGAGGTGCCCGCATGGAGCCACCTGTGGGAATCGAACCCACGACCTATTCATTACGAGTGAATCGCTCTGCCGACTGAGCTAAGGTGGCGTACTGCGAGCGCAGCGAACCGCACGTTACCGGGCCCGGCACCGCTTGCGCAATCCGTGCGCCGGGCACGCGGAGGTGGTACTGGACACAGGCCTGCGCGCGGGTCGCCGACCGGGCCGCCGCACAGGGCGACGAGTCGATTCGCGCGCAGCCGGACGTGCGCCGACGGCGGCGGCTCCTTCTGCGCAATTGGCGCCCCCGCGTCGGAGACACGGCGCGAGGGCGCGGCCCGCCTTTCTTCTTCGAATGCTCGGCCCTGCGCCGGCGGCAGCGCCCCGAGCCCCGCGACAACAGCCGGCAGAACTCGACCCGCGGTCTGCGCAATCAACAAGAAACGCCCGCCTCCCGACGCCCTCACCGCCTCATCGTCCGGGACCGTCGAACACCCTCATCATCGCCGCCGGCCACGCCCCTCCGAGAGACCGCTGAGATCATTATGACCAGCTCATGCCCCAACAGACCGGGCCGCTCCGCGCGCACCCGATCACTGAACCGAGGAAGTCCGCCATGACCACTGCCACCACGCCCATCGCGCCCGCACCGAGCGTTCATATCACCTGCGCCGGCGGCACCATCGGAATGGTCGACTCCCCCGACGGGCTCGTGCCCGGCGCCGATCTCCGCTATTGGCTCACCGAGCTCCTTAAAGGCACCGGCCTCGAGGGGAGGGTGTCACTGACCACTCTCAATCCGCTCATCGACTCCGCCAACGCCACCCCCGAGTCATGGCAGGCGATCGTCGACGACCTGCGCGCGCACCGCGCGGCGGGCCCGGCAGAGGGAGCGGAGGGCGCGGGAAGCGCAGGGACGACGGCAACCGCAGGGGGTGCAGGAGGCGCAAGAGGCTATGTCGTCCTTCACGGCACCGACACCATGGCCTACACCTCGGCCGCGCTGTCCTACGCCCTGACGGACTTCGACAGCCCGGTGGTCGTCACCGGCGCCCAGCTGCCCCTGGGCGCGGTCGGCTCGGACGCGGCCTCCAACGTGACCGGGGCCCTGCACGCCGCCACGAGCGGACGGTCGACCGGGGTCAGCCTCTTCTTCGGGCAGCACCTGCTGGCGGGCAACCGCGCCACGAAGTCCAGCTCGTGGGGCTTCGAGGGCTTCGCCTCGCCCTGCGCCGAGCCGCTGGCGACCGCCGGTGCGCCCTGGCGGTGGGCGCCGGTCCCCGCGCCCGGCGCCGGCGGAGACC